>Ga0247844_1004868_pt1 | contig 17731 bp, 19 predicted proteins | sample LaCtaG_FD_192421 | JGI IMG/M metagenome (GOLD analysis project Ga0247844, IMG submission 192421) | Freshwater microbial communities from meromictic Lake La Cruz, Castile-La Mancha, Spain - LaCruzMarch201714.5m_1 | ecosystem: Environmental > Aquatic > Freshwater > Lake | place: Spain: Castile-La... | reverse complement strand
TCGGTGCGCTACGTCTGGAAAACCCGTTCAAGGAGGGTTTCGACCTGGGTCTCGATTGACCGGGATCGGTCAGCCCCTCTCTGGCTGGCGGCCGTTCGGCAATTGGTCCCGGGTCTTGGACCATGCCGACGGCGATTACCCCACGAATTGAGTATACTGTCCCCGGAACTGTTTGGAAATAGAGACCGAGTTGAGTAGACTGTCCGCGGAATTCCGTCCCCGGAATTCACGGGAGTAAACTGTCCCCGGAACTCCGGAATTCGTCGTCCCCGGAATTCCCCGGCCACTAGACCGGGCAGGCGCGGCGCACCCGACGGGGCCGGCGGTGCTGGGCTTGGGCCGCGCAACGAGTGGTGCCCAGACCCGCGGGCTGGGATAGAATCCCGCTCCATGAATGAGGAACAGCCACAGCCCGCGGAGCGACTCGACATCGCCCTGGAACGGATCGCCGCCGAGAAGGTGGCGCGGACGGGGCGGTTGGACCTCCGAAATCTGGGGCTGCGGCGGTTGCCGGAGGAGTTGTACGAGCTCGAGTGGTTGTATGACTTGGAGTTGGGTGGCGTCTTCATCCTCGACTGGGTCGGCAAAAATTTGTGTGTATTGCGCAGACGGCCCGATCTGGAAGAGCGCCCAACGGACGAGGCGGGCAATGCCAATCATCTGGACGAGCTTGGACTGTCGCTCGCCCGTCTATCGCGCTTACGCGTCCTGGACTGCTTCGCCACACATCTTGCCGACCTCGCTCCGCTGGCCGGACTTGATGAACTCCAAGTTTTCAACTGTGCGCAAACCCAGGTCGCTGACATAGCCCCTCTGGCCGGGCTTAGGGCGCTTCTGTTACTCGACTGCCACGACACGCAGATCACCGACCTCGCCCCGCTAGCCGGGCTCACGGCGCTTCGCTCACTCGACTGCCACAACACCCGGATCGCCAACCTCAGTCCGTTGGTCGGCCTCACGGCACTCCAGTCACTCGACTGCAAGGACACCCAGGTCGCTGACCTAGGCCCGCTGGCCGGGCTTACGTCGCTTCAGTCACTCGACTGCAAGAACACCCAGGTCGCTGATCTAGGGCCGCTGGCCCGGCTCACGGCGCTCCAATCGCTCCATTGCCGGAACACCAAGGTGGCCGACCTTACCCCGCTGGCCGGGCTCGCGATGCTCCAATTTCTGGACTGCTGGAACATCCCAGTCACCGACCTAGCCCCGCTCGCCGGGCTGACCGCCCTCCAGTTGCTCAGTTGCGCGTTTACCCGGGTCGCCGACCTCAGCCCGCTGGCGGCACTCACGTCGCTCCAGTCGCTCGACTGCTGGGGCACCCAGGTCGCCGATCTCGCCCCGCTGGCCGGACTCACGGCACTCCAGTCACTCCGCTGCGTGGAAACCCGGGTCGCCGACCTGGCCCCGCTGGCCCAGCTCAGGATGCTCCAGTCACTTGACTGCAGGAGCACCCTCGTCGTCGACCTGGCGCCACTGGCCGGACTCGATGCCCTGCGTGAAGTTGATTGCTTTAATGCCCCTATCGCCAAGATACCCGAGGCCCTGATTGGATCGACCGTGTTAGAACGGTTGATCGTCAGCCCCGGCCCGGGTCTTGCCGCGATCCCGGCCGAAGTTCTATCCCAGAAGGACGGTGACAACTGCCTTCCCCGCCTGCGCGCCCACCTCGCCGACCTGCGCTCCGGCGCCGAGCCCCTGCGCGACCTCAAGGTCATCGTCCTGGGCAACGGCCGCATCGGCAAGACCCAGATCTGCCGGCGGCTGCGCGGCGAGCCGTTCGAGCCGGACGCGGACTCGACCCACGGGATCAGCGTCGCCTCGGTGGAACTGGCGATGCAAAACGGCGAGGACGCGGCGATCCTGAACCTCTGGGACTTCGGCGGTCAGGACATCTATCACGGCACCCATGCCCTCTTCATGCGCACCCGGGCGGTCTTTCTGCTGGTCTGGACGCCCGGCAGCGAGGACGGGGAGCACGAACACGGCGGGATGGTCTTCCGCAACCGGCCGCTGCCCTATTGGCTGGAGTACATCCGCCACCTGGGCGGCGAGTCGAGCCCGGTGATCCTGGTCCAGAACCAGTGTGACGGCGGCCGGGGCGAGCGGGCGAATCTGCCGGTGGACGCGGAGCAGTTGCGGCCATTCGAGGAGGACGGCCGGCTCTTCACCCGGCTCGCCTACAGCGCTAAGGACGACACCGGCCGGGCGCGGCTGATGGAGGCGCTGCAACTGGCGGTGACCGGGCTGCGGGAGGTGCAGGGTAGGCCACTGATCGGGCGCAACCGGCTGGCGGTCTGGGAGCAGTTGCGCGCTTGGCGCGACGCGGATGCCGGGCTGGGCGAGGAGTCCGGGCGCCTGCATCGGCTGCTGCCTTACCGCGACTTCGAGGCGTTGTGCCGGGCGCATGCCGTCCATGGACCCGAGACCTTCGCCGAGGTGCTGCACCACGCGGGGATGGTCTTCTACCGGCCGGGGCTCTTCGGCGACCAACTCGTGCTGGACCAGTCCTGGGCGCTCAACGCGGTCTATGCGCTCTTCACCCGTGAGGGCGGGGTCTATGCCACGCTGCGCCGGCTCGGTGGGCGCTTCACCCGCGCGGACCTGGATGCGCTGCTGTGGCGCGGGCGGGGGCTCTCCGCGCAGGACCAGGAATCGCTCCTTGATATGATGCAGACGAGTGGGGTCTGCTTCGTCCATCGCGAGGAGTCGGAGGGGCGCGAGACCGAGTATGTCGCCCCGGAACTGCTGCCCGAGGGCCGGGCGGCCCTGGCCGAGGAGTTGGCCGCACGCTGGGACCCGCTGCCCGGCGAGCCGCTGGAGGCGGCCTTCGTCTACCCCTTCCTGTCACCCTCCATCGCCCGCGCGGTGCTGTCCGAGTTGGGCACCCTGGCCGGCGACACCGCGCTCTACTGGCGCTTCGGGATCTGCCTCTACGATTCCGCCAGCCGCGCGAGTGCCATCTGTGAGGAGGTGCCGGACGGCCAGGGCTACGGCGGTCGGGTCCTGATCCAGACCAAGGGCGCCGGGGCCCAGACCCTGCTCCGCGGACTGGTGGAGCGGATCGGCAGGCTCAACGAGCGCTCCGGCTGGACCAACCGCCTGCTGGAGTCCGATCTGCCCAGGTCCGGCGCGGCACCGTCACCCACCATAGCCCCGACCACGCCCCCGGCCGTCCCACCCGCCGAGCCGGAGGTCTATGTGTCTTACGCCTGGGCGCGGGAGCGGCAGGACCCGCTGGTGGACGAATTGTGCGCCGCGCTAGGTGCCGAGGGTCTGCACGTCCGCCGCGACAGCACCGAGTTGCAGCCGGGCGACCGGATTTCGCGCTATATGGAGCGGCTGAGTGCGGGGCGCTGCATCGTCCTGGTGCTCAGCGGCGCCTATCTGCGCTCCCTCAACTGCATGACCGAACTGCACCGAATCTACGCCAACACTGGTGGGCGAGAACACGACTTCGTGCGCCACATCGTGCCGTTGGTCCAAGAGGATGCACGGATCGGCACGGCAAGCCAGCGCAACGAACATGCCGCCTATTGGGAAGCCCAGTACGAGGAACTGGACGCATTGATCAAAGGAAAGCCGGGGCTCATCGGTGTCGAGACCTTCCGCCGCTTCAAGATCATTGGCGACTTCTACCGCCATGTCGACGATATCCTCACCTATGCCAACGACGTGCTGGTCCCGCGGGAGCGCGCGGCCCTGACCCACGACGGCTTCGCCCTGGTGCGGGGGCTGATCGAGCGGGCCTTGGACTAGCCGCGGTCCGCACCGCGGACCCCTGCTGAAACAATGTCGGGAACCATCCTGGCCGGCCGGGCCGCCGAGGCGGCCGACCTGGCCGGGCGCATCGACCTCGTGGTTACCGGGCCGGCTCCGGAGTGGGCGCGGTCGACGGCTGCCCGGTATCCGGCTCGGCGGGCAGTTGCTCCGCATCCGGTCCGGGCGCGGACTGGTCCTCGTCATCCGCCCCCGTCGCCTCCTCCTGGTCCGGCGGCGTCTCGTCACCCTCATCGCTCACGCCGGCCGCCGGCTCCGGCGCGGAGTCGGTGCCCGCTGCCGGGGCCCCAACCGGGCCGCCATCGTCAGTCCCCTGAGTGTTCGGGCCGCCCGCGGGCGGCCCCTTCGGTTCCTTCGACTCCGGGACCTGACCCAGGAGCTTGGCCTGGTTCAGGTCGATCAGGCCCTCCAGGTCGAAGGCGGCGAGCTTGAAGTACCAGGGCCGGTCCGCCGCCTTGAGGCGCAAGGGTCAGGTCTCACGTGAGGCGCAAGGGTCACGTGAGGCGCAAGGGTCAGGCGCAAGGGTCAGGTCTCACACGTAACATCATGCTCCGCGGCTGCGGCTGCATCTTCGTGGCGCTTCACCGCCCGACTGACGGTCATTCGGCTGACACCGTAGTGTTCTGCGATGGCCTGCATGCTGTAGGCGCCCGTGCGGTACGCCTCCGTCATCGCGCGGTCGCGGTCTGACCAGCGAGCCGCATAGTCGGCCAGGGGCTTTGCCAAGGCACGGTGCTGGCGTTTCGGGACCTCCCGCAGGGGGCGCTTTGGATCGATACGGGCTTGCATGCGTTCGACGAACTGCTCGGAGCCCAGGTAGATTTGGCTCTTGAGCGCCTGCCATGGGCTGGCGGCGCCGATGCCTTCGACGACGAAGCGCCGGTAGCCGGCCACCGCTGCGGTCCGCTCTTCGGCAAACGTCCGCAATACGCCGTCAGTTTCCAGGAACTTGGGCGCCGGCGCCTCTCCCACCGTCGCCTGATAGCTGCTCCATTGCCAGTCGCTGGGCGCCGCCACCCCTGCGCGAACCGGATTAAGCACCACGTACCGGGACAGCTCCAGCAGGTAACTCTCACGCTCCACCAGAATGGCCTTGAACCGCCCCTGAAACAGATGACCGACCCGGGCGTGGGAGCGGTTAACGTACTGGGTAAACACGCCGTTCAACTGGCGCATGCCCTTGGAGAGATTCGCATCCGGCGTCTCGACCAACAGGTGGTAGTGGTTGGTCATCAGGCAGTAGGCATGAACCAGCCAGTTGAAGCGCTCGCAGGTTGCGCCCAGCACGTCCAGAAACGCTGCCCGGTCGCCGTCGGCATCGCCGAGAAAGATGCTGCGTCGCTCGTTGCCGCGTGCTGTTACGTGATAGAGCGCGCCGGCAAACTCTAGCCGCAGAGGTCGCGCCATCGTGGCACTCCCGAAAATATTCGCGTCCCGCAAGCATAAAGCCCCGTCTCGGGGTGTGCAATTTGAGACCTGACCCGAATGGCACTGACTAAAGGCGTTAGTCTCATATAAACAAGCGGTTGCGATGGCGTGAAGTCAGCGAAAAACGGTTGCAGACTGGGCCGATGCCAGAACACACCGCCGAAAAGGCTGCCTGAACTCAAGTGACTGCTTGTCGTACTGTCTGTAACCCGCTGATTTATAGATGTCTCGGCTTAAGTCAGTGCCATTCAGACCTGACCCCTATCTCTTTGCGCGTGCCGCCGAAATGACTCGCGACCTGCTTGACCCAATGGAACGGCGTGTTCATCGCCCAGGCCCAGGACACCGGGTAGAGGTTGGATGACTTCCAGGTCCCGAAATCGGGCAGACGGCTATCGACATAGTCCAGCGTCTTCTCGCTTTGGGCGACGACGTTTAAATCGTTAGAGGAGCCGCGCAGTGAGCCCTCGCCGGCGGCGCCATTGTCGCCCACGATGAAAATCACCAGCGTGTTGTCGGCCCGACCCATGTCGTCGATGCCCTTCAGCACCAGGATAGCCCGTCGCCATTTCGGTCACCACACCGGCATGCGCCGAATGGTGATTGCGCTCGGTGATCAGGGCCGCGCGCGTCGGGCTGCAGACCGCCGTGGTGTGGAAACGGTTGTAGCGCAAACCCTCGGCGGCCAGTTTGTCGAGCGTCGGGGTGGGAATCGGGCCGCCGAAAGCGGATACGCATGGGTTGTTGCCTTCCTCGTCGTTTTCAGTAAATGGGGTTCACGCAACGCAAGCCGCAGTGGATGAGCCGAGCGTAGCGCTTGCCAGCCTACGGGACTCTTTAGCCGCCTGAAAGACTGCCTGCGCGCATCAGGCGGCCCGCAGCGGTGCAATGTCCTCGGCTGTCAGTGCGGGCGCGTTGACACCAGCCGGTGCCGTGCGTCGGCTCCGGTCGCCGGGGGGAGCGGGATAGATACAGATAGGCGGCCAATAAACGCCCGTTCCGAAAAGTCACTTCAAGATACGGCCATTTCATGTGCTTCACCCCGATACTGGATGGGACCGGGGTGGAATAGGGTTCTGACCGAACCCGCATTCTTACTGCACTTCCGATTACTCATGAACAAGGAGGGTTTCAAGATCGAGCTCAACGAAAGCATGAGCCTCAAGTGCTATCTCCAGCGCCTGAATGTTCCGTGCCAGCAGACGCTCCAGGTCGAGGTTGCCCAGGTTCCCAGTCGCGATCAGCAACAACCGTGTTGGGCGCCCCAGGAGCAGATGCGAGTTGACGAAATCGGCGTCCTTAGTCACCACGATCCGGTCGTCCCGACAGGCCAACTCGATGATCGCGAGGTCCGGCGTTCGGTTGCCCCGGGCCAGGTCCAGCGTGTGCAGCGTGTCATGGCCGCGCGCCGTCAGCCAGCGCGCCAGGCGCCGGGGCAAAACTGCGCATCGACGATGAATCTCATGCTGCCAGTTGGATCAGTTGCTTGGTGTGGGCCATCCGGGCCGCGAAGGCTAGGGCGGCCAGGATGTCCTCGCGGGTCAGATCCTCGTAGTCGGCTAGGATGTCGTCGGTCGTCATCCCCCCGGCGAGCCATTCCAAGACCGTCTCAACCGGGTAACGAAGCCCGCGGATGCAGGGTTTCCCGTGGCATATTGCAGGGTCCATGGTAATACGTTCGAGCATCGCTGGTCTCCGGGGTCGTCTGGGTTCAGAAAAGCTTAGCAGGTCGCTCGCGTCCCTTTTCAGACGCATTGTTTGGCGCTATGCGACCTCACGCATCGGTCGGACCTTCGCTGCCGGACCACTCCGGGCCTCCGCCTTGAAATGGGTGATGACATCTTCGACAACCGAGCATAACTCACTGTACAGCGAAACGGGGTCGTCCCCATGAATGCCGGTAATCAGATCAGGGCACTTGCCAATGTACACTTGATCTTCGTCGCTCCACTCCACCCACTTGTGATATCGGTCGCTGTCTTTCATTTCGTGACGGCCTTGGTGGCGGTGGTGACTTCCCTTTCTTGATAGTGTTTTACATAATCCCCGAGTCTTCCGATCATGGTAACGGCACCGAGAAATTTCGGGCGTACAAGCATTCGGTCAGGTCCCTGTCCCGCACCGGGGATTTCTTTGAACTCAGCGCCTCTCAGATCCCTTAGCATTCTCCGTGGCACTTTATTGCTCCGAAGGGCGACAGTCCCGAATTCAATTGAGCCTGGCACCTTTTGCTCCTTTTCCCCGCTGCCCCCTTTTCCCCGACGCCTTATCCCCCTTGAAGTAGACGCGGGCAGTGTCCGGATCGATCAGCAAGGCGTCCGCGTCCTCGGCCGCCGTCCACCCGTTGCCGAGCAGGATCACCGCGTTGATCCGGTACGCATCACGCACCGCCCGTGCGGCGCGCAGCTCAGCGAGTTCGTCGGCATCAAGTCGGTAGTTCTCCATGACCCAAGTTTACGAAGACTTTCGGCTGGCTACCCACCACGGCTGAACCGACAATGAGATACATATATGCTGCCCGAGACACTTCCCGGTTTCGTCCGTCGCGGGGGAGTCAGCCGGGGCGGTCAGCGGTACAGGTTATTACCTGGCACTGGTCCTGGTCTCGACGGTTTCCCTCTTGTATTTGCGGCGCACTAAGCATACTCTATCCAAAAATCCGTGGCACGTCCCATATTTCCCCTTTTCAGCAAGCTCCAGTACAATACATGATATGTATAGCACCAACACGAACCATTCGCGGCAGCAGTAATGGGCGGAACTGCTGCACTTAAGCGCACCCTTTCACAGAGCGAAAAGCGATTAGATGACCTCGCGCTCGCAGCGCAAGAATTGGTTCCCACTGCGGAGAATTTGCCCCAAGTCATCAGCTTGTTCTGTGGTGCGGGCGGACTTGATTGGGGCTTTCATCAGGAACACTTCCCGATTCCGCTGGCGATTGACATATCTGAAGCCGCGATCCGTACGCACAAAAAGAACTTCAGCAGCACGCACGGCGTTGCCGCCGACCTCGTTAAGCTCCAGCCGTTGGGCGTGGAAAAGCTCGTCCGTGAACAAGTGCCTGAGCGAAGCCGAATCGGCGTCATTGGTGGTCCGCCATGCCAGGGCTTTTCCCGCGCGAATACTATGTCCCAGGCAGACGATCCGCGGAACGACCTACCTCAGCTGTATTTGGATATCGTTAAGCGGTTACAGAGTGTCTATACGGTTGAGTTCGTGGTATTTGAGAATGTTCTTGGCATCCGTGACAAGAAGCATGCCGAAAAATACAAGGCGTTGGTAGATGGACTTGATTCTCTAGGGTTCGATGTGACAGAAAAGGAGCTGTGCGCTCTTGACTATGGCGTTCCGCAGAACCGGCGCCGTATCGTTCTTTCGGCCATGCGCGAGAAGCAAGGCTACGGTGAGGTTCTCCCTGAAAAAAGACCTGGGCTCAGGACGGTGCGCGAGACCATAGAGAACCTAGCTACGCCGAAATATTTCGATAAGAAACTGCGGCCGGACGATATTCCTGTGCATCCGAACCACTGGACGATGCAGCCCAAATCCCCGCGCTTCGGCAATCCTGATGATGCCTACGCCGATGGGCGCAGCTTCAAGAGGCTTGATTGGGACGAGGCCAGCCCTACCATAGCATTCGGTCATCGCGAAATCCATATTCATCCGAACGGAACGCGCCGACTCAGCATCTACGAAGCCATGTTGCTTCAGGGCTTTCCTGAAAGTTTCGTGCTCGAAGGCAACCTGTCCGAACAAGTCGAGCAGGTATCGAACGCAGTGCCCCCGCCGCTTGGAAGAAGCGTCGCTGCGGCCGTCAAGACCGCCCTGGCGAAAGCCCAGAAGACCTAAGGAGACGCTGATTAATTTGAAAACCGCCGGGCTGAAATAAAACAATGCGTTGCCAGCCTGCGGACGCGACAATCCGGAATTAATCAGCGTTTCCCTAAGGAACAACCACGCGGAACGGCCCCCGCATTCGCTATGGCGCACTAGATTCGTCGGTTTAAGTGACAACCATCGGCCGACGTTCATGGCCGGCGAGCCACTTGCACCATTCGTCAACATCATAGTTACCGGAATGAAGCAAGGCTTTGGTGTCATCGACCGCTTCAGTGCGTAAAGCGGCGTCGGTCTCCAAAGCTTGATCGAGGTCTTGGAGTTTCACTGCCTGGGTCACCACGTATGCGGCCCGCGTTGGCTCAAGAAACGGAATAACGGCTGCCCCACCCCCAACATTCGGAGAAAAAAACTTTGGGGGATCGGGGGTGATGCGGAAAGCAAGCGCGAGCATGTCGGGATGCTGGCCGTACACATGGTAGGAGTAAATGCTGGCCAGTTCAACGTTCGCAGGCAAATTGGGCTGTGCGTGAAACCACTGAAGGAGAAATTTTCCCAAGCCAATGCTATAGAGTTTCAGGAAGCGGACATCGTGCGTTCCCCACACTGACGCCAGTTCGGTTGCGAGTTTACCCTCATCCGCGCCGAGGCATGAAGCAAGAGACGCTCCGAAATTGCTCTGCGGCATGCGCAGGTTCTGTGTGATGGCATCCTGGAACAGGATGCCGGGCTCTCCAAGCAGTTTGGGTTCGGCACGGGTCGTGATAAAGAGCAGCCAGGGCGACCGTGCGCCAATCTGATGCTTAAGCAACGCCTCCAAGGCATCGAAAGTGCTGCGCGCTCGGCCCTTTGGGCAGTACGCAAGATGGTCGCACGCATCAATATTGATGACGTCGAAAGTTCCACGTTGGCTCAATTGCATAGCGGCGTGCGAGTCAGCGAGCGCAATGTCTTCCAATCGGTCCGCATGTATTACGGCATCTGGTGTAATACGGCCAGCCTGGCGGAGCGCGGATTCTGCGGCCACCCAGGATGCGCTGGCTGGCGCGTATGCAGAGGCACCTTCAGCATCGGTTCCTTCCTCTAGAGCAGAACTCGTCGAATCAAACCCAAAATAGTCTATTTTTACCCCTAAGGGCTCGCAAACACTGGCGAGCACCCGGATGTCTAGAAGATCAGCACCGGGCAGCGTGAAGTACCTTAGAACTCTTGGAGCGTTGTCTGTTCTTGCTGCCAGCAGTCTCTTCGTGAGTGCAGCCCATTGCCGTGCACGCACGATCTGCTTGACTGGATGATGCCACGGCTGGAATTCTCGTCGTCTGTCTGCGAGTTGCACCAGATCAGGCATTTTTGTGCCTGGCTCGCCGTATACGGCTAAGATGTCCTGTTCCTCGGCATCCTCACCGTTATCTGGAATAGATTGGGGGTCTGTCATTTGCCCAAAGGTGCAAAGAATATTTTCAGAATGGCTTCGATCAGCGCCTGCTGTTCGTCATATGAGCGATCATCCAGAACATCATAGGCTGCAAGAACCCGCATCAGCGCTTGAGCTTTCACATCCCTTTCATTACGCTCTGTCGCTGGCACTGGCAGCAAGAGACTGGGCAGATCTACCCGCGCAAGCGCCATGTAGCCATCCGCACGGGCGGTTTCCGCATCGCTGCGGTTAGGCGCGATCGTGATCTCGGGTACTGGATCGCTGCTATGCCTAAGGCTCCAAACGTCTTCGGAGTGCTGTGTCACCGCGTCCCGCGCTGCGACAGCGGTTCTCTCCAGCTTCTCCGACCTGGCGCGCTTACTCAGGTCTTTGTGCTTGTTAGTGAGCTGGCGGATAGCGCGATGAAGCCATATTGCAACGAACTGCACGTGCGGATGGGCGAAATTGAATGACTCTCGGTCGATGTTCAGCGCCGCGTCAAGTCCCTGCGTTATGAAGAGTTCCGATGTAATCTGGCGCAGCCGTGTCTGCTCGGAAACTTGATACTTGAAGAAAGTTGGATCGAATAGCCCTCCGGCGGTGCCTCGGATACGGGTTAGTACGCCATTGTTTTCTTTGGGCACAACCATCCCGTTCCAGAATAGATAGCCCTCAAGCCCAAATTCGCCACCACGGAGGCTGGGATCGACTTTCTGGAGATTCGGTGAAAATCGGCCAACGAAAAGCATGGGTTTATCGAAGCCGCGCGCCGAACCCTTGATGAACTTGAACCGGATTGGGCGTTTCAGTTCAACGCCGTCAATATTGACTCGGAAATCACCAGCTTTGGCAACTGTTCCGTCTTCGAGGGCAGGATGGCCCGAGACCTGCTCTCTCACCGCATCTCGGACGGTCTGACTGCCGCTCAACGTCAACTCTGTCGCTTGCCCCCGGGTTTCGTTCGATATCCAGAATAAACCTATACGCGATTCTGCGGTAAGCTCGAACGGGTGCTGGTCGACGTAGCCCACTGGAATTGAAAGCGCTAAGGTCCAAAGCGTCTCCAGGTATGTGTCCAGAGTCTTGGCGAGGTCAGGACGTTCGGTGGACTTCGATTCGCGCTCAACGGCATCAATGAGAAGCCGCATCCGCGTTTCGGCGGGCGAATTCGATGCCCACGGTACCTTGGGAAGCCGGGACAGGACCGCGGGCTGCTCGTTGCCTGGCGACAAGTGTGCCATCCAGCCCATATGGTATTTCGGCGCGTCAACGCGGATACTTGAGAACGTATCCAGGTCTCCATTCTTCTCCGCCATTTCCTTCTCGTCCACGGCTTGCCAGCGATCTGCGCTGCGGAGCATATCGCGGACCCGGGGCTTTACCTCATCAAGGACAATGTCGGTGCCATGTGCCGCCGAGTCGGAAGAGTATTCGCGCGTAATCAACACATCGCCGCTGACGAAGTTGTCGTCGTCATCGCGGGCTGCGTCGTCATCGCGGTCTTCGGAGTACGCGCGAATCCGAACCTCAGCGATCAGCCGGTAGTCGTTTCCAAGGACCTTCGTGATGATCCGAAAGCGCCGCGCAAGCTGACTTACAGAGAATAGTCCGATCCCGATCTTTCCGATCAGAAGGCGTCCACCGGGCGTGCGGTCCAAGTCCCCTTCGGATGTGACACCGAGCCTCTGCCCTTCTTCTCTGCGCTTTGCGCTTTCGCCAACCGAGTGCACCAGCCTCGATAGCGTGTCGTAGGACATGCCTACGCCATCATCCCGGACGTAGATTATCGAGAACCGAGGTGCATCCGTAAGGATAGTGACTTGATTGGCATCCGCATCCCATGCGTTCGAAATCAGCTCGCGTAGTGCCGATGAAGGCTGCCGGTAGATGCCATCGGTTACCCGTGCAATCACCCGGTCGCTGGTTTTCAGCCTAGTGCGGACAACACGTCCTTCGTTACCCTTCTCGCCGAGCCATGCTGCCAGATCTCCCCTCTGGTCGATCAGCGGAATTTCTGTTGGTATCGCCACAGCACCGCACCTATTCCAGGAGAAGTTCGCCCCGGGTTTCGCTCAGGCTTATCAATCTAGCAAAATACCACGGAAGTAACCCACTCGGCGAGTCGTCGAGAATTGCACGAACACGAGTATTCGCGGACGACAATATTTGGGGACAGGTCACGGTTTCTCGCTTCCTCAATCCCCGCTTATCCCAATTCGCAACGCCGACAGCCGGATGCAACTGTTGACCTCGACTCAAGCGGAACGGGGTTTGAAACCCCGTCCAAAACGTTTTGGGCCTGGCAGACAACAGTGCAGCCGCTACGGCGGCATCAAAAACGTTCCGGACGGGGCGAATGCCCCGTCCGGCCAGCGGCCTGATGGGCAATTGGCCTCACGCATCCCAAGCCGAGGTGGTTGGTGCAGGACAAGATAGTGCCACGCCGCTTGCCCCTCAGTCCATCCCCACACTCGCCTCGATCCGGAAGAAGTCTTCGGCGCGCCGCTTGGCCTCGCTCCGGTTTTCGGTACGTGCCTCCGGGGTCGCGTCGAAGTCGATCTTGGCGGCCTGGACGGCGCGGCAGGTCATCTAGGCCTTGGCCTTGGGGAAGTCCAGGCGATCCAGAGAGTCATTGGCGGCGGCCACCAGAGCGGCCTTGCGGCGAAAGAGATCGACGTTGCTCTCATAGTCGTGCGGCTGCTCGGCCATGAGGGCGTTGGCGCAGGCGGTCAATTTCGCCCCGCCGCAGGCTGCCGGCGTTTTCCACCCGGGCAGCTTGACGCCGGTTCGCTTCGCTGCCGCGGCCCCTTGCAGCAGGGTTTTCAGCAGGGCGTCCTGGTAGGCTTGGGCGTGCTTGTACAGGGTCTGCTCGCAGGTCTCGCAGGGGATCGCCGCCAGCAGCCACTCCATCAGGCTGCCGCGCGACTCGCGCTGCTTCTTGACCACGGCGACGTGGAACTCCTTGACCAGATCGGTCGGCAGCCCAGTGCGCGCACAGGTCTCGGCCTCCCAGGCGGCCATCAGGTCCGCATAGTTCTTGACCGGCTGGTCGCCATGCGGCATCAGGTCGGCACGCACCTGCAGGCGCTGGGCATCCGCGTCATAGGCAAAGCTCAGGCGGCGGTAGGCGATCGGCCAGTCCGAGAGTGAACTGACGTTGAGTTCCAGCAACGGCGGGCGGGCCAGGGTGCGGTGCACCGCCCAGAATCCGAGTCTGGCCGATGGCGCGTCCCAGCGTCCCTGCCAGCGATCACCCGGCGGCGCGCCCGCCGGGGGCTGCTCCCAGTGCCGACGATGGCGCAGTTTGAACACTTGCGCCAGACGGTATTGCGCGTTGGACCCTGACCTGCTGCCGCCGAGGTTGGTAAAGCCGCGTTGGCCCAACTGGACCATGGCGCCGCTGGCCATGACGCCGAACAGGTCCTGAATACCCACCGCGCCGGAGTCGCAGACGCGGGTGCTGACAGTGAGTCCGGATCAGAAGCAGCGCAAGGTGGACTCCGCCTGGACCTCCTTGAAGTGGGCGACGGCCTCTTTTGCCCAGGGGGCGCTCTTGTAGACGGCGTTGCGGCCGACTCCTTCCAATTGTTGCAGGCGCATCAGGGTCTCGACCCGCTCATAGTCGGCGTAGGGGATGGCGGCGGCGATGAAGTCCAAACTGCACGCGCACTTGCGCAGGATGTCGGGATTCGGGCCGTTGGCGATCATGCAGCCGAGAACATAGTCGGCGACGGCCACGGTGGGGTAGGGGGTGGGTCCAGGCGCGGCGGGTTCCGGGCAATCGGCCGCCGTCGCGGTCGACAGGGTGGCGGCAAGGGCTAGCGCCAGGGCGAAGCGGATGGGTGCTGAGGTCTGGTACATCTGGGTCAATGGGGTTCTGTTGTGGGTTGCGCGGTGGGTAAGGCGTCCAGGGTCAACCGCTCGAAGGTCAGTTGCTCCTCGATCACCGGGGGGGCGTCATTGTCGGCCGGCACCGCGGTGCGGATCTGATACAAGCCGCCGGGGACCTGCTCCGAGAACAGAAAGTCATAGCGTTTGTTGGCGTAGGTCTTGAAGTTCGCGATGTTGGGGTCGTCGACGTAGGGCGTGACGGTCACCCGCGTGCCATCCAACTCCCGGCCGTCGACCAGAATCCTGACCGGGCGGACGTCCGGATGACTGAACGCGTTGCGGATACGGTTGCGGAAATAACCGATGTCGCCCTCGGTGGCCTCGGCCATCTCCTTGATGTCGCGTTCCAGGAACTGGATTGGCACCGGGTTGCCTCGGTAGTCGGTGGCGGGATGGAAGTCCAGGTGGAGGCCCTCACTGAGGAAATCGAATGTCAGGTCGCGCCGGCCGTCCGGTGCCACGCGGGTGACGGTCGCCTTGACCCGGTCCTGAATGTCACGCAGGTCCTTACCGCGACGGGTGAAGCGGTATTCCAGGACGCCCCCGGCCGGGACCTGGCGCAGCAGATCGTTCATAAAAACGAGTTGCTGGGCCTGATTGATCTCCGGCTGGGCTGTTGGGGCGCTCGGCGCGGCGCTGGGCGGTGGCGCCGTGGGCTCGGCCGCGGCGAGCGCCGTGCCCGCCAACAGGAGGGCGGCGGACAGGATTGTTTCGATTGTTGGCGTCGGCATGGAGAGACCTTGCGCGTTTAAGCGGTTGCCGTGGAGTGGGGGCTTGGGGTCGGTGGCTCAGCCGCCGAACAGTCGGCCCAGCCAGCCCCGGATACCCTTGCTCTGGGGTGCGGCCGACGCTGCCGGGGCGGCACGGACCGCGGCCGGTGCAGGGGAAGGCGCAGGGGCTGGCCGTGCAGCCGGGGGCGGTGGCGCGGCTCCGACACTCTGCGCCGCGCGCAGTTGCTCGTAGTGACGGCGCAGCACGGAATCCGTGGGCGGCTGATTCAGTGGGTCTTGAGGTGCGCTCATGGGTAAGCTCCGGTGGTGGTGGATCGGACTGAGTCATCGGGATACGTGCTCGCTCGTCCCGGCGGCTGCGGCTTCAGGTGCCGCCGGCGATGAAGATACCAAAGCCCCGCGGACCGTCGCCGGTCGGGATGCGACCGATGACCGTAAGGCCCGCGGCGTCGAGTACCAGGACCTCGTTACTGAACCAGTTCACCACGTAGACTCGGCCGTCGGGTCCGACCAGGATGCCTTCCGGGTACTCGCCCACCGGGATGACGTGGATGACCCGCCCGGCCGCGGTGTCGATCACCGAGACACTGTTGTCATGCTGATTTGTGACGAAGGCGCGTCGGCCGTCCGCGGTGAGGGCGACCGCATAGGGCGTGCTGCCGACCGGGATGGTCGCGCTCACGCTCAGCCGCGCCAGATCGACGACGGAGACATCGTTGCTGCCGACGTTGGCGGTATAGAGGCGCTCGCCGCCGGGGTCCACCTGAATTCCAAACGGGCGTTGACCCACCTTGACTCGCGCCAGGACGCGGTGCGTCAGGGTGTCGATGACGCTGAGGCTGTCATCGTCGCGCTCCGACACATAGAGCCGATCGCCCTCCGGATTGACCGCCAGTCCGGAGGGTGAATCACCGACCGGGATACGGGCGATTTCGTCGAGGCTCTCGCCATCCAGGACGTAGACTAGATCCTGGTACCAATCCGCCACATACACCCGATCACCCGAAGGACTCAGGGCAATGCCCAACGGACCCTCGCCGACCGGCACCTGGCGCAGGACACGCTGCTGCACGGTGTCGATTAACGTGACGTCCTTGCCCTCCGGGTTGGTCACAACGGCGCGGCGGCCGTCACGGGTGACGGCGACCCCGGCCGGAGCCTTGCCCACCGGGATCGTGGCGGCGAGCCGACCAGCACCCAAGCCCCCGCTTAGATCAAGGACCGAGACCGTGTTGTCGCCCTGGTTGGTGATGAAGGCAAAAGGTTCGGCAGCGCAGGCACCGGCAGCCAGCAGGGCCGCGAACCCCGGCCCCAGCAACCGCGCTTGAACCAGCCGTCTGTCCATGTGCCTTAGTTCGCCGGTTTCTCGACCAGTGTCTTGAGCTGGGTCAGTCCCGCCTGATAGACCCCGGTGACGGCGTTCACCGCCGCCTCGTCATTCAGCTCCGGGGGTGGGTCATTGTTGGGGTAACCGCGATAGAAAGCGCCCTTCCAGGTGACCAGACTGCCGCCCTCCGGGGTCGGAGAAACACTAATCGTGGATGAGTAATTGGTCACCGGGAGAACCTTGGGGTCAACCTGCTCGATGCGATAGAACAGGCTTTGAGCGTCCGGGTCATACTTCTCCAGTTTCTCTGCGATCTGGCCGCCGCCCTGGAGCGTCAGGGTGCGGGTCGCTCCCGGGGCGTTACCGCCCGTGCCCTCGGTCTTGGTCACCGCCGGGTGCCAGCTCATGTCCTGAAAGTTGCCGATGATCGCCCACACCGCGTCCGGTGGGGCCGCGACGATTTGGTCCACTGACGCCTTCTTGCGGGAGGGTCCGTGAGCCAGGGCGGCGTTGGACGTGGCGGCCAGGGCTGCCACTGTCAGCGGGAGGGCGAGGGCAAGGGCGAACAGTTTCTTCAAGGGCGAGACTCCGGGGTTGCGCGTGGTGGTGCGGATTGCGCGTTGCAAGCTGGGCGGCAGCAAATTACGTGCCGGGGGCACGTCAGGCCTCGCTGTTCCGGGCAGCAAGGGCACATCTTGTCCGTCTCCCGCATGGGTCGAGGCAAGTGTCTGGCGGATGTGTCAAGAATGACACGCTCTGTCACACCGCCTTTGACGTGGTCGTACTGGAACATCGGGACGGGTTTCGCCGCGCTCCGCCTATTTATCAGGACGACGGACCCATAAATGGTGTTGCGCCCGATCTGCGTCCTGTGTGGCGCGATAGTTGCTGTGCCTGCCGCCATGACCAACCGCAGAAGGGGGAGAACTTGATACGACGCGTGATGCGCAGTCTGATCGCCGGGGCGATCGTCCTGATGATCGCGGCCGGGGTCCCGGCCGCGGCGGAGCTGGAGATCGCGATCGGCCTGATCGACCGGGAGCCCCAGGCGTGGCTGCCGCTGTCGTCTCTGGAGCCGGTCATCATCGACGACGGACTGGAAGGCGCGCGCCAGGGCATCCGGGACAACACCACCACCGGGCGCTTTACCGGCCAGACGTTCGCGCTGGTTCACCGTCGGCTCGCGACCGGGGCCGATCCGGCGCTGACCCTGCGCGAGCTGCATGGGCAGGGCCTGCGGCTCTTCCTGCTGAACCTGACCGCCCCCGAGCTGGTGGCCCTGGCCGACCTGCCGGAGGCGCGGGACTCGCTCCTGTTCAACAT
>Ga0247844_1004865_pt1 | contig 17749 bp, 14 predicted proteins | sample LaCtaG_FD_192421 | JGI IMG/M metagenome (GOLD analysis project Ga0247844, IMG submission 192421) | Freshwater microbial communities from meromictic Lake La Cruz, Castile-La Mancha, Spain - LaCruzMarch201714.5m_1 | ecosystem: Environmental > Aquatic > Freshwater > Lake | place: Spain: Castile-La... | reverse complement strand
GCACCGAGCTACAACCATGTCCAGTTGCGGCACCGCATTAGCAGCAGTTGTCTCATCCCACTGAACTGAAATATCAACTTTTCCCCGTTTGAGAAGTGTCGAAGCAAGGCGCTTCACCTCGTTTTCAAGCGAATAAAGTGATCGAGGCAGCCGTACCGAAATTTCACCATAGCGATGGTTGACGGAGCGTATTTCGACGATAAAAGAGCCGTGTGGGGCTGATTCTTCCCCTTTACCATATCCGGTCATACTTTTGAGCACTGAAACTACCTCCTGTAAAATTAGCAGCATAATATAATATTTTCGTAGGGGCAAAAAATCTTTTGCCCCAACATTTGTAATGTTCACGATAAAGCCCCGCGAACTCGGGTACGCGGGGCTTTTAGTCTCTAAATGTGTGTGAAAAAAAACTGTAAAATATTTTCTACAAGCCGAGCTGCTTAAAAAAATCCGTCCCTTTATCATCTACAAGAATAAATGCCGGAAAGTTCTCCACTTCAATCTTCCATACAGCTTCCATGCCCAACTCCGGAAAATCAATGCATTCGACTTTTTTGATATTCTCTTCGGCCAGGACGGCAGCCGGACCACCGATTGAACCTAGGTAGAAGCCGCCGAATTTCTTACAGGCATCCGTTACCTGCTGACTGCGGTTCCCTTTGGCAATCATGATCAATGAGCCACCTTTTGACTGCAGTTCATCAACATAAGAATCCATTCGTCCGGCAGTAGTCGGGCCAAAAGATCCGGACGCCTTGCCTGGCGGAGTCTTGGCAGGACCGGCATAATAGATTGGATGATTAAGGAGATATTCGGGAAGAGGTTTGCCGCTATCCATAATTTCCTTGAATTTGGCATGGGCGATGTCACGACCAACAACGATTGTGCCGGAAAGGAGCAGTGGCGTAGAGACAGGATATTTAGTCAATTCAGCCAGAATTTCTTTCATCGGCTTGTTCAGATCGATTTTTACACCATGCTCATGTTTACCACGATACTGCGCCGGGATCAGGCGACCCGGATTGCGGTCCATCTCCTCAACAAACAGGCCGTCTCTGGTTATTTTTGCTTTTATGTTACGGTCTGCCGAACAGGAGACTGCCATTCCTACCGGACAGGAAGCACCGTGACGAGGCAGGCGAATTACCCGCACGTCATGAGCAAAATATTTACCACCAAACTGCGCACCGATACCAAGCTTATGAGCAGCTTCAAGCAGTCTGTTCTCAAGCTCGACATCACGGAAAGCCTGACCATGTTCATTGCCACTCGTCGGCAGTCCGTCCAGCTCTTTTGCGGTTGCCAGTTTGACAGTTTTAATACAAGCATCTGCAGAGGTTCCGCCGATGACAAAGGCTATATGATACGGAGGACATGCGGCAGTACCAAGATATTTCATCTTTTCGACAAGAAACTTGAACAGTTTGTCCGGTGTCAGAAGCGCTTTTGTCTCCTGATAGAGCATGGTCTTGTTGGCAGAACCGCCCCCTTTGGCAATAAAAACAAATTTGTAATAATCACCTTCAGTTGCAAGTAAGTCTATCTGCGCTGGGAGATTAGTGCCGGTATTGATTTCTTCATACATATCGAGTGCTACGGTCTGGGAATAGCGGAGATTTTCTTCGGTATAGGTTTTGTAGATCCCTTTTGAAAGCCACTCTTCATCCTTCACACCGGTCCAGATCTGCTGCCCTTTTTTCGCTGCAACGGTCGCAGTACCGGTGTCCTGACAGACCGGCAGAGCGAATTCAGCAGAGATTTCGGCATTGCGCAGAAATGCCAGCGCAACGCCCTTGTCGTTCATCGACGCTTCAGGATCGCTAAGTATGGCAGCCACTTGCTCATTGTGAGCCGGTCGGAGAAGAAAAGAGACATCCCTCATCGCTTCGTTGGCAAGAATAGCCAGAGCCTCAGGGCAAACTCTCAGCACATCGGTGTCAGCAAACTTTTCAACGAGTACATACTTTTCTGAACCTTCAATTTTGCGATACCTGGTTTCATCTTTAGTAAGCGGAAACGGTTCCTGATAGACAAACGGTTTAACAGACATAGGTACTCTCCTTTTCAGTAAGTTAGAAAGATACAGCCATTAACTGCATGTTTTTACTATGTGTCATCTCGCAAATACAGGGTATAGACAGGATGATGCTAAATTTCCTATTTTTGCCTCTCCATTTTTGCCGTGACAATATCACCATAATTGCATCGGGTCAACTTCATATCCGGGTCATATCCGGGTCACTGTCGTAAGCGAACGTCGCGGCAGAGTCTGCCGTGTCGTTGTTACCAATTGCCTTATTCATCCCTATTGCCGAAACGATACCCCCGCAAAAAGTCCCCATTGCGGGAAGCCAATGTGGACTTACTTGTGGGAAAATTCCTGTTTGGATCTCCTGCCAGCCGGAATGTTGGGGTTCACGATAAGGCCGTTCACCACCAACCTACCAGTCAATCCAAAAACGCAATTACAGGCCGTTTGCAGTATAGTATGACTGATACTTTAGTTGAGTTAGCCCGTAACAGCCCGGATTGCGCAATCAACAACCCAGGATTGAGCTTTGTCCAGTTGGCCAAGTCAATCTCGCAAAGTAAAAAGGTATCCATCAGCGCAGCGCAGACTGAAACACTCTTCACCCGGTCAGGTGTAAAAAACTCCGCTATAGGTGCCTGCCTCAAATAAAGTATTGTAGATATAACTACCTTATTTTGAAGCAATTGATCATAAAATAATGTAAACGTAATATATTATTAAGTTTTTGCTTAAGCAGAAATTCATTGTGGTTCCAGTATACCTTCTCGACATTACTTATTGAATCTGGTATAAGTGCAAACATGATTAACACGTATGAAAGTCTGAAAGTGAATTAAAACGTAAACCGTTATGCGCTCGTAGCTCAGATGGATAGAGCAACGGCCTTCTAAGCCGTAGGTCACAGGTTCGAATCCTGTCGGGCGTACCAAATAAATCAAGGACTTAGCCACTGTCGGTTAAGTCCTTTTTTGCTGTAAACACGTCATAGGGTCAGTCGTTCAAAATTTGATTGAGACCTTGTTGATTCTGCCGGCTGCCTTGAGGGGATCCACACGCCATTCTGAGCACTCAAGCAAAAATGATGTATGCTATGTCGCTTGCTTTTCGGATCCAGCATGTGACTTTCCCGCGTGCTTTCCAAGTCCCTCAGCAATAAGCGCAAGCACGAGGGTGTTGATGCTCACTCCCTCAACTCTTGCCCTTGCCTGTAGCGAAGCGTGAAGGGACCGGGGAAGTCGCTGAACAAATTTAACCGGCTTGTTTTCCTCGTCGTAATGAGTAGGCGCAGGTCTCTGCCGCCCCATGTTCACCTGTGCCGATATCCAACTATTAAAAGCATCCTGTCCGTTGACAAGCGTCTCTTCAAGTGTTTCACCGTCTGACATGCAGCCTGGAAGGTCGGGGAATGTAATCATGTACCCGCCGCCGTCATCTGCCGAAAGTGGCGCAATAATATGGCCGTAAGCCTCAAAAGGATACGGCGGCGTTACTGGGTCTATTTTCTTTAAGCTCATAATAGTGTTCTCTCCTTGATCTCGTTAATCATTGCGATGAATTGCTTGACATAAACCGGCTTTATGGGTCGATGTGCCAGAACACAAAGGCTGTCGGCAATTCCAGCGGCATAAAAAACATGGTGACTTCCGCCGTTGTTGCGTACCTCAATTCCGTGACGTTCAGCCACGGTCAACAGGTCATCCATGCGCCAATCACTCGGGTTGTTCCTCATCCTGTTGTCATGCCCTCATAGTATCACATATAACATTACTATCAAGGATTTTCTGTATTCAAGGATTTCTGTTGAAGGGGATCCCTACGAACGGGTGCAACGGTTTCACCCCCTCTTCCAAGTTAAACAGTGGCGTGTTGTGCCTGCCTTTGACGGTACGGTGCCATAAACGAAAAAAGTGCCTTCCTCTCTGTAGTACCTTAGAGCGTCAGGCCTATTCAAGTGAAAGCATTAATCGCTTACCTAGAGCCGCCGCTATCTTATCCAGTTGACGAAGAGACGGCCAATGCTTCGGATCCTCCAAGCGAGATACCGCAGGCCATGAGGTGCCAAGGGTGCGTGCAAGGTCTGAGAACTTTTTCTCTCCCCGGCTTAACTTAACAAGGAGAGCTGCCTGAATATTGACATTCGGCGCAATCATACGCACGTTAGCGCCTGATTCGGAGTGAGGAAGGGGGATAACCTCGTTATCTTCCATCCGTGATTTAAGAGTTAGGTCTAATACCTCTGTGGCGTTGTAATTGGCTTCTTCAAGTGTATCCCCTTCGCTGATAGCTTCAGGGAAGTCAGGAAAAGTTATTGTATAGCCGCCTTCGTCGGCAGGATCAAAAATGGCAGGATATTCGATTTTCATTTTAGTTTTACCTCCGATTGTTTCTCTATGGACAGCAAGGTCTTGATTTTAACGTCATGTGTGCCGTGAACCGGCACAGTGACCTTCACGCCATCTTTAATCATCTGGTGATGGCTGCCATTGATGGACTTGATTTCCCATCCCAGTGCTTTGAGCTTTTTTTTATGATATCTTTACCGTTCATTTTTATATTGATATATCATTTTAGGTAATACTACAAGATTTAATGTGTGGAAGTGCGACAAAAGCGAGAGTCCAACAAGGCTTACGACCCGCCCGAAAACCCGGCAGTTCAAAGCCATGAACGTTGAACGAAACAAAAAATGAAGACAAAAGGCACACTTTTGGATATGATCCCGCGATGAAACCTATCAATTGGACTAAAGAAGAAAAATATGAAGAGGCTATCATTACTTCCTTTGAAAAGGGAGAATGGCAGTCTGTACGCCTGATAGCCAGAACCGAGAGCCAGGCGCGCCGCAGCAAGAATAGCCCCCCCCTTGCCCACATTTACCGGTAGCCGGTGACGCTCTGCCGGAAGATCGGTAACGCTGTCGAGAGAGCCGTCACTACTGCCGTCATCGACAACCAGGACTGGAAACCCTTGAGCCAGTGACGCTTCAACCACTGCTCGCAAGGTATTTACGTGGTTGTAGACCGGAATTACCACCAATGCTTTTGGCGCAATATCCGTCTCTTTCAACCCCTGTAGGGGAAGCGGAATAATAGCGTCCGTCTCGCTCACCTCCCCTCAGATACCGCAGCAGTGACCGGTCTGCGGGCAACCACCTCCAGCAGCATACCGCCTGACACGCATGACTTGAGAAGATGACTGGAAATTGTAATCCGCTCAAACCCGGCAGATGTCAGCATCGATTCAATTTCCCGATGGCTGTGGGCTTTCAGCCAGAGCCCCTGCCGCATAGCGTTGCCAATCTGGGTAAATAGCCGGAACAGTGAGCTGCGGGCGGTAATGAAATAAAGGGTGCCCCCCGGTTCGATATGGCGCGCGATTCGTGTAAAAAATGCAGGGAGGTCGGTGAGATATTCCAGAGCCGAAAAGGCGCAAACTACAGTAAACGTGCCGTTCATGTTCATAGTTTCAACATTCTCGTGCACCGTTTTGATGTTGGTAATCCCAGCATCTCCGGCTTTCTTTTCGAGCAGCTTTAACATGTTTTCGGAAATATCTGCGGCTATTACTTCAGTGCAGTTACGGGCAATTTCCAACGTGAATATGCCGGTTCCGGCACCTAATTCAAGCACACGGTTGGCTCCAGCGAATATCACAGGAATTTGTGCAGAAAACAGTCTGAGTTCCGTGGATCGTGAAAGTGACACCTTGGTATCAAATTGCTCCTGATCATATCTTTCAGCCAAACCGTTGTAGAATAGTGCTACTGGATCAGCTTTTAAATCATCGGAGATCGTCGTTTGCATTACTTCTCTGCCAATGAGATGACAAAGTGGAACGATCTCAAGCCCTTTATCTTTCAGACCACTTATAAGGGCAGAGAACTCTTGTATCAGGAATTTTGTGTCGCAATCTCCCGGAGCAACGTCGTGCATTAAAATAATATCGCCTGGAGTTACTTTTGCGAGTAATCTCCTTGCAAGATTCTTTACTCGTCTGTTGCCAAAATCTCCGGCACGGCAGCTAAAATTAACGCAGAACAAGCCATTTTCTATTAGAGCCCGCCAGAGGTATGGATTTGTTATTCCAACCGGAGGGCGAAAGGCAAGAGGTTTGATGCCAAATTTCAGCAGGGTATTTTGTGCTGACGCTATCTCGCTATGTAGTACGCCGGGGCTCTTTAACATAAGAATCGGCGAGTGGTTGTAAGTGTGATTTCCTATCGTGTGGCCACCGTTTATGATGGCCTTAATTATTTCCGGATATTGCTCGGCAAGCATACCAGTTACAAAAAATGTTGCCGTTATACCGTGTTGAGCCAAGAGTTCGAGTAGCAACGGGGTCACCTTGGGATCGGGACCGTCATCGAAAGTTATTGCAACTCTTTTAACGGTTCTATTGCCACAACTGATAATCGGAAGAAAAAAACTGATGCGAGGAAAGAACGGCGCTGCGGAACAGATAAGGACAAATATAATGAGAGGTATTGGAGCAAAATTTATATTTATAAACAGTAGTAGTATAAAAAATTGACAAGCTCCCAGTGCCACCAAATGGGCTGGGGTCAATAGACAGGGCATTAACTTTCCTTTTATTTCATCCAGAAATCATCCAGATCTTCATCTGAGAAATCAAGTGAACTTGAAGTGTTTGCACTGTTGAGACGCGAATCAACAGTCAGGAAGCCCGGATTTGTGGAGTTTATTTCATTGAGCAGACAATTCGCCTCTTCGGTTTTTCCATCAGCTTCATATCCTGATGCCAACTCATACTTCACTGCGCAGCTCTCCTCCAAGTTGAGTTCAAGTTTTAAAAGAGCCTGTAGAATTGTGATGGATCTCTCAAGTTCACCGCTCTCTCTCAAACAGACACACTGCAGAACCATGCATTCCAGTCGCAGCGAAATGTCTTGTGAGGCCTGCTGAAATTCATTGAGCGCCTCATTGAACAACCCCATATCCTTGAATGCCTGGCCAAGATCAAAATGTGACCGGGCGTCAGAAGTTCCCATTTCGATGCCGAATTTCACTCCTCGCGGAGCAGCGTCAACAGAGTCAAACAGTGCTATGACAGAGTCAAACCGGTGCTTGTCTGTTGGAGAGTTTCCGGTATCCTCTACCAATAGACCAAAGGATGAGTCGTCATCGATCTCAAACTCAATCTCAAACTCGACCTCTTCATCTTTCACCTCTTCCGGCTCTTCCACCTCTTCTGCTTCTTCCAGTTCTTCTGCCTCTTCCAGCTCTTCTTCGTCCCCTATCTCAAACTCTTCACCAAACGGCGAGGCTGAAATTAGAGTAAAATCAGATATTTCTGCGTCAAGTGGTTCTTTATCTGGAAAAGCAACTTCCGCTTCAGCTAGCGAATAAACGCTTTGCATGTCGTGACAAGTTCTGCGTAGAGAATTAAGCTTTAAAGTGAGTGAAGCTACTTCGTCTTCACGACCCGCAGCAGTAGCGACTCTGATGAGACCTTCCAAAACATGCAGATTGAATGGCTCTATCTTGTCGAGAGCATGATATGCCTGCTCAAGTTGCTGTAGAAAACCGCCGGCAATAAGAGTTGATTCGTAATTGCCGAGCATTTCAAGAGCAGTTGCAATGGTCCGCTCCGCCGTGATTGACGAAATAAAACCCAAAATCGCAACCGGTTCTTCAGGGAAATATTTCAGGTAATGCTGGTACGCCATTTTTACCCGTTCCGGTTGTTCAAGCAGTTGGTATGCTTTTATTATCAACTCCCACACTACTTTGTTTCCGGGATCACTACGAAGTAGAGTCTGAAGACTTCCTATCGTAGCCGCTGCATTACCCATGCAGATAAGCCCGGAAAGCACCTCACACAAAAAATCCGTTTTCTCGGGGAAAAGCTGTTGCACACGAGCAGTAACCTTGGCTAGCGCTTGATGTTCACCACGCTCTATGAGTAAAGCGGCAGCTTCTGAGAATGCTGCGTACGCCTCGTTTTTTTTCTCATGCTGAATATATGCTTCAGCCAATTTTATTTTTATGGAAATATTTTTAGGATCAATGCCCTGCATCCTGTCAAGAATAGTTATCGCCTCGAGAATGTTACCGGATTTCTCATGCTGTTCATATACCAGCTTATATTCCGAAAGGGCATTTGCAATGAGACCATGTTTTTCGTTGAGCCCGGCAAGGGTCATTGAAAGAGAAATATCGGTGGGGAAAAGTTTCTGAAGCTGTTTGTAAACTGCGATAGCTTTAGGATAAAAACCGTTTTTTGAAAAATAATTGGCAACTGTTTCCAACTCTTTACGGGCATCATCGTTGCGCGCACATTTAATTAACAGCTCGGCTATTTTCTGGTGATGGCTGATGACAGCAGGTTCCAGAGCAATAATCTGCTCGTAAACCTTGACCGCTTTGTCGAATTGGCCGCGTGTCGCAAATTTTTGAGCCTCTTCGATCAGCTTGTCTTTTTTTGATGTGAGCGCCATTAATTTCCTCGAAACTGGTAAGCTGAAGTTCATCAGATTAGCAACGTCTGTAAACCCTTACTAGCTACTGTAGCAACACTGTTTTGTCAAGCTTAATATCGTGGTTATACTAGGATATTCAGCATTTTATCCGGTTTTTTCAGTGCCATTTTACTTTGACATGGCCTGTAAAATCCTTTACGGTGCTGCAGTCATTTTGCTTTTACACTTCTCGAAAGGCATACTCTTGATCGAAGATACCATCATCATTCTGGTTGAACCTCAATCGCCAGGCAATATCGGTATGACCTGCCGGGCGATGAAAAATATGGGTTTTACCAAACTGAGAATCGTAAAAGGGTGTGACCGGTTTGACTCGGAAGCGCTCAAATTTGCCGTTGCAGCGCGTGATCTCCTTGAATCGGCACTGATTTTCCCCAATCTTGCCTCAGCCATCTCCGATTGCACCCTGACGGTAGGCACCACCCGGCGACACGGTAAATACCGCCAGGAGATTCTTTCCCCCGCAGAGGTGTCAGACCGATTCAGGGAGCAGGTTACTCCCGACTACAGGGGAGCGATCGTCTTCGGGCGGGAGGACAACGGTCTGACCACTGAAGAGCTCTCACTCTGTCGCTGGCATGCCACCATTCCGACATCTGGCGAATATGGATCGCTCAATCTGGCACAGGCTGTCCTGTTGTTTTGCTATGAACTGGGCAAGCCGTTAGAATCGGTCGGGAGTGGGCGTCCGCATGACCTGGCCAGGTCGGATGAGATGGAGTCGCTTTTTGACCACTTCAATGAGACTCTGAACAAAATAGGCTTCCTCAACGAACAGAATCCTGAGCATATCATGCGCTCACTGCGGAGAATCTTCTTCCGGGCGAATCTTGACAGTCGTGAAGTAACGGTACTGCGTGGTATGCTGACTCAAATAGCCTGGGCCAGTTCAGCTTTTGATGGAAGGAAACGTTCGTGACCGCGACAATAATCGGCTTGGTGGCCGGAACGCTTACCAGTGTTGCAGCCATTCCACAGGTGATAAAAACGCTGAAGACCCATCACATCAGGGATATTTCTATCTGGCAGCCGCTCCTTCTGTCATTCGGTGTTGCTCTTTGGATGATTTACGGCATTCTCATCGGAGACGTTCCGATAATAATTGCCAATGTCACTCCTTTGATATGCAATGTAATTCTGACCTGTCTGAAGCTTCGCTATGGCGATAAATAATTTTTGGGAAAAGGAAGAGTGGCAACTTGCAAAATATTGAAGCTGTTGAAAAAATAGAGCCGCAGGATCTTTTCAAAACCGCAGCTCTACAGAGTGCGATTTTTAACAGCGCCAACTTCTCAAGCATCGCCACCGACGCCAAGGGGGTTATCCAGATCTTCAACGTCGGTGCTGAACGGATGCTGGGGTACACTGCCGCCGAGGTGATGAACCAGATCACCCCTGCCGACATCTCCGATCCGCAGGAAGTGATCAAGCGAGCCGAAGAGTTGAGTATCGAACTCGGAACTCTGATTACACCTGGCTTCGAGGCGCTGGTGTTCAAGGCTTCGCGCGGTATCGAAGACATTTATGAGCTGACCTATATCCGTAAGGACGGCAGCCGCTTTCCGGCGGTCGTCTCGGTCACGGCTCTGCGCGACGATGAAAACGCTATCATCGGCTACCTGCTGATCGGCACCGACAACACCGCACGCAAGCAGGTTGAAGCAGAGCAAAAAATACTGGATCAACGTCTGCGCGATTACCAGTTCTACACCCGCTCTCTGTTTGAAGCCAACATCGACGCTTTGGTAACGACCGATCCGTTCGGTGTCATTGCCGATGCCAACAAACAGATGGAAATGCTTACCGGCTGTACGCGGGATGAGTTGATCGGAGCCCCGTTCAAAAAATTCTTCACCGACCAGAAACGGGCCGAGGCGAGCGTCAAGCTGGTGCTGAACAGTAAGAAGGTCACCGACTATGAACTCACTGCGCGTGGTTGGGACGGCAAGGAAACGGTAGTCTCCTTCAATGCGACCACCTTTTACGACCGAAACAGAAATCTGCAGGGAGTGTTCGCCGCTGCGCGCGACATCACCGAGCGCAAGCGCCTCGACCAGGCGCTGAAAGATACTAACGCCGAACTGGAGAGCGCCCGGATTGTGGCGGAAAAGGCCAATTCCACCAAATCGGAGTTTTTCGCCACCATGAGTCACGAAATCCGGACGCCGATGAACGCCATAATCGGTCTGGCTCACTTGATGAATGGCACGGATCTATCGCTTCGTCAACACGAGTACCTCCTTAAAATAATGGCATCATCAAAATCGCTACTGAACATTATTAACGATATTCTGGATTTTTCCAAAATTGAGGCGGGAAAACTGGAGCTAAGCAAAGTGCCTTTCAAGCTGGAGACGGTACTTCACGACCTCGCAACCATCATCGGTGGGACAGGTCAAAACAACGATGTTGAGATACTGTTTTCGATTCCACCAGATCTGCCGACCACACTGATTGGTGACGACCAGCGTCTTCGTCAGATGCTGATTAACCTCTGCGGTAATGCCATCAAGTTTACCGACAGAGGTGAGATCTGCGTGACTGTCGAAGAGGTAGAGATAACGGAAGAGAACGCACTCCTGCGTTTTATAGTACATGATACCGGCATCGGCATGACCGAGGAACAGATCTCAAGGCTGTTTTCAGCATTCAGTCAGGCGGACAGTTCCACCACCAGGCGCTACGGTGGCACCGGACTTGGCCTCGCCATCTGCGGTCGCCTCGCAACCCTGATGGGGGGGACGATCGGTGTCAAAAGCGAACCGGGCAAAGGGAGCTCCTTTTTCTTCACCGCCAACTTCGGTCGTACACCGGCAGGATATGATAATGATGAAGTTTTTCTGCAGTGCGTCGATACATTGCGAAATGTTAGGATTCTTATAATTGACGATTCCCAACTGGCCATCGACATCATATCCGTATACGCCAGGAGCTTCGGCTGGGAGTGCGAGGCAGCAGTCAATTTAGCGGACGGTCTCGATCTGATAAACCGCATGGCAGTAGATGGAAAGCCTTTCGATGTAGTGCTGCTCGACTGGCTCCTGAAGGGACTGGACGGAGCAGATGCCCTCTACCGTCTTGAGGCGATCACCGTTCCTCCCCCCCGTGCCGTGGTACTGACCAACGGCTTCTACCTGAGCGATGATTTACGTGGTTTGGTGGGCAACGAAGGGGTTTTCACCTTGAGTAAACCGCTGACGGCGTCGATGTTGTTTGATGCGGTCGCGAATGTCCTTGGCTGTCAACCGCGAAGTGTCGCTAATCAGCTTTACGATCCGTCATCGGCAAGTTTGATCGGAACGCGGTTTCTTCTGGTCGAGGACAATCTCATCAACCAGGAAGTCGCCCGCACCCTTCTCGAACGGGAGGGCGCCACCGTAGTCACCGCCAGCAATGGCTGCGAAGCTCTGGAGTGCCTGGCTGGGGAGGATGAAATCTTTGATGCCGTGCTGATGGACGTGCAGATGCCGGTGATGGACGGCTACCAGGCAACACGGGCGATTCGGGCTCAGCCACGCTTTGCTTCCCTGCCGATCATTGCCATGACCGCCAACGCCATGAGTGGCGACCGCGCAAAGTGCCTGGATGCCGGCATGAACGACCATCTGCCTAAACCGTTCGACCCGTCTAACCTTTACAAAACCCTGGCCTACTGGCTCGGTCGCCCGGTCCCGAATCTTCCGGACGACGAGCCGCCTGTCGACTCGCCTTCCTTATGCATCGAGGGTATTGACACCGTGACCGGCCTCTCCCGAGTTCGCGGTAATCTCGATCTTTATGTTTCGCTGCTCGACTCCTTCCACACTAAGAATGGAAATGTCAACGTCACTCTGGAACAGGCGATCGATGGGGGGGAGTTTGATCAAGTTCTCCAGTTGGCACATGGCCTTAAGGGTGTGGCCGCCAATCTTGGCGCTGTGGATCTCGCTTCAGCGGCATCAGAGCTGGAGCGCGCCGCCAGAGAGGCCGTCGGGAGTGACTCTGGTTCTGATCTGGCGCGGGTGCGGGTGGCATTTGACTCTTTCAAACCGGTGCTGGCTCTGGTTCATACCGAACTAGGCGCCTACTTTGCCCGGAAACAGAAGGAAAACAAGCTGATTCTTTTGCGCCCACTAACCGATCCGTGGAAGGTGCGGCAGGCTCTCGCCCGCGCAGCAACTCTGCTGGATCAGGATCTGGGTGAGGCGTTAGACCTCCTCTACAGCATCGGCGCAGAGATGGAACAATCGCCACAAGCCAAACTGTATCGGCGTCTGCGCCAGGAGTTGGCGGAGATTGATACAGACCTTGCCAGGCATACCATTGAGGAAATTCTGTCTGTCATGCCGACAACTACTACCTGGAGATAAACGATGAATATTAACGACAATTTTTCACCCCTTGATAAATCAGCTTCAGTTGAGCGTTCACGAATATTGATTGTGGACGACATGCCTGAGAACCTTACAATCATTCTCGACGCCCTGAAAGACGACTACGCGGTAGTCGCTGCGCGCAACGGCACAAAGGCTCTGCAGTTGGCTATGACGGAGCCAACGCCCGATCTGATCCTTCTCGACATCGTAATGCCTGAGATGGACGGCTATCAGGTCTGCTTCCATCTTAAAGAGATGGAGGTAACACGCGACATCCCTGTGATCTTTCTGACCTCTCTTGAGGAAACGGGGAGTGAAGCCAATGCTCTCAGCCTTGGAGCGGTCGATTATATCCGCAAACCGATCCATCCGACCACCTTGAAGCTGAGGGTAAAGCTACACCTGGAGCTGTTTCAATCACGTCAGCGCCTGGAGGAGCAGAATCGTCAACTCGTTGAAAGTGCACGCCTGCGTGAGGATATCGAGCAGATCGTACGTCATGATCTGAAAAGTCCTCTCAATGCGATCATCTGCCTGCCGGAACTTCTGCTGGATGAGTGTGTATTCACCGATTCTCAGCGTGAGTTTGTTAACATGATTATTGCATCCGGGCACAACATGTTGGAGATGATCAACAGATCGCTCGATCTCTTAAAGATAGAAAGAGGTATTTACGAGTTTCGCCCTGAACCGGTAGATATCCTCCTGGTCATGCGCCGAGTGCTGATCGAGGTGTCGTCGCGAACGACCGCCAGGGACCTTCAGGTCAACCTCCTACTGAACAACCAACCTTTTAGAGACGGACAAGTGGTCATGGCTATGGCGGAAACTCTCTTTTGCTACTCGATGTTCTCAAATCTGATCAAGAACGCCGTTGAGGCGTCACCACGCAACGAAGTGATCAACATAGGATTTGATACCGGGGCGGTGGTGACCATATCGATCGACAATGCCGGAGAGGTTGCAGTGAAAATTCGCGACCATTTCTTCGACAAGTTTGTGACATCAGGAAAATCCTGTGGCACCGGACTCGGCACATATTCGGCAAGGCTGATCGCCCTGACCCAAAAGGGCACCATCGATCTCGATACAACTGTTGCGGGTCGAACCTGCGTCAGGGTGACCATTCCGGCTGCCGGAGAAGGTCATGGCAAATTGACACCAGCCTCTCAAATTGCTGAAGGATTGACACTTAAATCCTCATGAGCTTTCAAAAGCATTCGCATACTTCCATCTTTTCTGAAAAAACAATCCTGACGGTAAGCCGTATGACCGCTCTTCTCCGTGGTGTCCTTGAAGAAAATTTTGAGCAGCTCTGGCTGCAGGGTGAGGTGTCCAACCTTGCCTATCCCTCTTCTGGTCACTGCTATTTTACGCTCAAGGATCCCGGCGCACAGATTCGCTGCGTGATGTTCAAGAGCGCGGTAAAAAATCTTAAATTTCGTTTGACTGACGGCATGAAACTGATTGCTCGTGGCCGAATTTCAGTATATGACCAACGCGGCGAATATCAACTGATCTGCGAATACGTTGAGCCGGACGGTATCGGTGCTCTTCAGACCGCATTTATTCAATTGAAGGAAAAACTTGCTCTCGAAGGGCTGTTTGCCGAGGCACACAAGGCTCCTCTACCACGCTTTCCACGTACCATCGGTGTGATCACGTCACCGACCGGCGCAGCCATCCATGACATTTTACATATTCTGAAGCGTCGCTTTGCCTCGCTCAATGTGCTGCTCTATCCGGTACGCGTTCAGGGGGATGGTTCGGCTCTGGAAATAGCCGCTGCCATTGATGAGATGAACCGACTGGCTGAGGTTGACGTCCTCATTGTCGGTCGTGGTGGTGGTTCGTTGGAAGATCTGTGGGCATTTAACGAAGAGATCGTAGCGCGCGCCGTTTATCGATCAAAAATTCCGGTTATCTCGGCGGTCGGACACGAAACTGACTGGACTATATGCGACTTTGTTGCCGACATGAGGGCACCTACGCCGTCGGCGGCCGCCGAACTGGTTATTGCTAGTAGAGAAGAACTTCTAAACCAGGTTGAAGCATTATCCGGTCGAGCCAGGAGGGCAATGCAGAATCTGCTGACCGCTTACTCTGGTCGACTTGAAAGCATTCGGAGGGCGCTGCATGACCCACGCACGATGCTGGGTCATTTGATGCAGCGAACGGATGATTTAACCGGAAGGCTCGAGCTGGCCTTGACTGTTACTGTCGCGCGTCGCCGCGCCCTCTTTGAACGAATGCAGGATGCCCTGCGCCATAATGGACCGGAACACAAAATCGATATTTTCCGCCAGAGAATCACACTTTTGATGATGCGATCGGAGGGGTTGCTGCTACAACGTCTCGATGCGCACAAACAGGCATTTTACGATAAGGCAGTGCGTCTAGAGGTGCTGTCGCCTCTCAAAACACTTGCTCGCGGCTACGCAATTGCCTCACGTGCAGACATTGGATCAGTTGTGTCAGATGCTGCTTCGCTGACAATCGGTGAGCAGGTGCGGATTAAATTTCACCTCGGTGAAGCTTGCTGCCAGGTGGAATCAGTGGAAACCGGTGCTGATGCGCAAAATGATTCGTTATTTCCCCTGGGAGCGCAGACATCTTTGTCCGTTTGTAGAAATATTTCTTGAATATCCAGCGTTTGCAGTTTACTTTGTCAAATACATCGGATACTTTCAATGTACAAAGTAGAATTTTAGTGAGGTGTTCCCCAATGACCACTCCTGGCCGTATGCCATCGGCTGCCGTTTTTGCCGCAATGATCTTCCTTTTCATCTTCACAACTTTTGCCACCGCTGCTCCGGAAAAACCGGCAGAACATCAGCATCATTCCGCGCCTGCTCCAGCGCAGGAGAGCGGAGAAGTCGGACTCGATGAGCGGCTCGGCTCCAAGGTTCCGCTGGACGCAATTTTCAAGGATGAAAGCGGCAAAAGCGTCCGTCTTGGCGATCTGATCACCGGCCCGACGATCATCTTGCCGGTCTACTACGCCTGCACTAACGTCTGCAACTATATGCAGGGAGGGTTGGCGAGAGTAGTAAAGGAGTTGAAGGGGAAACCGGGAATAGATTACCGTGTGCTCTCGATCAGCTTCAATCATGACGAAACCCCCGAGCAGAGTGAGCGAACCAGAAAAATGTACCTGGCGGCCATTAATGCCCCTTTTCCCGAAGAGGGGTGGCGTTTTCTGACCGGCGACAGAGATAACATCCGCCGCTTCACGGAGTCGATCGGTTATCGCTTCAAACAGCAGGGGCGTGATTTTATCCACCCTGTCGCCAGTCTGATAGTTTCCGGTGACGGCAAGATTGTGCGCTATCTGTACGGCACCTCTTTTCTGGCAAAGGATCTAAGCCTTGCTTTCCTTGAGGCGCGCGACGGCAAGGTTGGGACGACAATCCGGAAGGTTGTTGATTTCTGCTTTACCTTTGATCCGACCGGCAAGACATATGTTTTCAATATTTTAAGGGTCAGCGCGACCGTCGTTATCTTTTCCGCCGTCAGCTTTCTCCTGTTTCTGCTGCTGACCGGTAAAAAACGAAATCAGAATGGAGGGCAAAGTTAATGACTAATACTCAACAGGTACAAGACCGGGGCTTCTGGACGGATACCGGCAAAACCGGCATCACCGCCTGGATCTTCTCCACCGATCATAAACGGATCGGGCTGCTCTACTTCTACTCAGTGCTGACATTCTTTCTGGTCGGCGTTTTGCTCGGCCTGCTGATGCGGCTTGAGCTGATGGCGCCAGGTCGCGACATCATGGGGCCGCAGGCATACAATGCACTGTTTACCCTCCATGGCGTGGTGATGATATTTCTCTTCATCATTCCGGGGATACCGGGCGCATTCGGCAATTTGGTCATGCCGATCCAGATCGGTGCGCCCGATGTCTCCTTTCCGCGCCTAAATCTGTTCTCCTGGTGGCTGTACGTCATCGGCACACTGCTGGTGCTGACTTCCCTATTTACCGGCGGCGGAGCACCGGATACCGGCTGGACGTTCTATGTCCCCTTCAGCGCAAAATCGGCGACAAATGTTTCACTGGCACTATTCGGGGTCTTTGTGCTCGGGTTTTCATCAATCCTCACCGGTCTGAACTTCGTCACGACAATTCATCGCATGAAGGCAGAGGGTATGACCTGGACCCGCATCCCGCTCTTCTCCTGGTCACTTTACGCCACCGCCTGGGTGCAGATCCTGGCGACGCCGATTCTCGGTATCACACTGGTTCTGGTGATTGCAGAAAGGATGCTCGGCACCGGCCTGTTCGACGCCGCCCGTGGGGGCGATCCAATCATGTTTCAGCATCTCTTCTGGATTTACTCACACCCGGCAGTCTACATAATGATCCTGCCGGCAATGGGAATTATCTCGGATATTATCCCGGTATTCTCCCGCAAACCGATCTTCGGCTACAAAATGATCGCCTTCTCCAGCCTGGCTATTGCCGCAGCAGGCTCACTTGTCTGGGGTCACCACATGTTCACAACAGGTATGAGCGATACCGCTGTGCTGGTGTTCTCCTTCCTGACCTTCATCGTGGCAATACCATCCGCCATCAAGGTGTTTAACTGGATTTCAACCATGTATAAAGGCTCGATATCTCTCGACCCGCCGATGCTCTTCGCACTCTCCTTCATTCTGCTCTTCTCTATCGGAGGGCTGACCGGCCTTGTTCTCGGGGCTCCTGCCACCGATGTGCATGTCCATGACACCTATTTTGTCGTGGGTCATTTCCACTATGTCATGTTCGGCGGTACCGGCTTTGCCTTCTTTGCCGCCATGCATTACTGGCTACCGAAGTTTTATGGCCGTACGTATAGAAGAGGACCGGCGATTGTCTCCTGG
>Ga0247844_1004858_pt1 | contig 17766 bp, 16 predicted proteins | sample LaCtaG_FD_192421 | JGI IMG/M metagenome (GOLD analysis project Ga0247844, IMG submission 192421) | Freshwater microbial communities from meromictic Lake La Cruz, Castile-La Mancha, Spain - LaCruzMarch201714.5m_1 | ecosystem: Environmental > Aquatic > Freshwater > Lake | place: Spain: Castile-La... | reverse complement strand
TGCTACAGGTAGCAAAATAGCTAGTGGTGGTTCAAAAGCTGTGAAGGAGTTAGAGAAAGTACAAAAATCAAGATCAACAAGAATGGTCAGAGATTACTTAGATCGAGCACTCCTAGATCTTGCAACGCTATATCGTGATGTTTTACTTCTTCAATCAAACTCAACTGATTCACTAATTAATCAGGATTTACTTGAGCAAATCAAATTAATGGCAACTTCGACTAACCCGGCCAAAACTCTTGGCAAAATTGAAGCGATCTTAAAAACTCGACGAAATTTGGCCCAAAATGCAGCACCTTTATTACTTATTGAAGCATTGATGTGTGAATTACGTTAAGAAAATGGTAATTAGCACCCTCACAAGTAAGGCAAAATACTCTCATGCGTCTTGACCATGTTTCCTATGTTGCTTCCCACGATCAGATCTCTGATGTTGTTAACCGAATAGGTTCACAGATTGGAACCGCATTTGTTGATGGCGGAATTCATCCAAAGTTTGGAACAAGAAATTTCACAGCGCCATTACTTAATGGACAGTACATAGAAGTAGTTTGCCCGCTGGACCATCCGGCAACTGATACCACTCCATTTGGGCAAGCTGTGAAAAAAAAGGCTAACGAAGGTGGAGGTTGGATGACTTGGGTGTTTAGCTCAAATGATTTGGCTAAGGTTGAAGAAAAATTTGGTAGAAAAGCTGCTGATGGCTATCGAACTAAGCCTGATGGCAGTGAATTAAAATGGAAGCAGATTGGTGTTAGAGAGATTACCGGAGCCGGTGAGCTACCTTTTTTCATTCAATGGCTAACTGAGCAACATCCATCAAAAGATGGCACCGGTGTTGCAAAAATTTCCAAAATAGTGATTGCCGATGATGAGCAGTTGGCGGATTCTTGGTTCCAAGATGAAATTAAGTCAGGACTAAATGGTGTAGAAATTGAGTGGGTTAAACCAGAATTCAATGATGGAGATAAAGGGATTGTTGCAGTTGATATTATTCATAATGACAAATTAGTCCACGTTGAGTAGTAAGTAAAAATTGGAAATTAATTGAATATTTTGCGAGATATTTTTAGTACACGTTTAAATCTTTTGTATTGATATACAATCAATTTGTGAATACCGTTAAGAATTTACTTATTACTGGTAGTAATGGTTTTGTTGGACAAAGTTTTTTAAACTATCTTGAAAATGTCTCGGCTGAATATTTACCAGAAAAAATAATTTTAGTTAATAGAAATGAAGTTGTACCCATAAGTAATACGATTAGAAATCGAACAGACATCATTTCTATAACAGCAGACTTATCTCAAAAATGGGAATTTAAAGTAGACGCCTCACATATTCTAAATTTGGCCGGAGATGGAAGTGGAAATGCTTACACCGATAGAGCAGCTCAAAGCTTTATTAAAATTTGCGAAAATTTGGCGGATTGGGCTGCATCTTCCAAACCAAAAGTAATAGTTCATGCTAGTTCAGGGGCTTGTTTCTATAGTGGTTCAAAGAACGAAAATTTCCTCAGCAAAGCAAATCTAATTTTTTCACGACTAGAAGGTGAAAAAATCTTAGCTCGCCTTAATGATGAACATAAAATAAGAGTAGTGGCTGCCCGATTATTCACATTCATTGGACCGAACATACTCGCCAAACAACAATATGCTGTGTCGATGTTCATAAGAAACTCCATGCTAAATAAGGTTGTTAACGTGACTGGAAATCCAAACACTATTCGAAGCTATATGCATGAATCAACAATGTCGGATTGGCTTGCAAATTGCATAATGAATGAAAAAATACATGGCGTAGTTACTATTGGAAGTTCACAACCAGTCACGATTCGAGAGCTTGCAGAATTTATATCTTATAAAACTAAAGCAAAGATTGTAATCGGAAATTCAGAAATGGAACCAAGCGTTTATTTACCCAACAATAAAAACAGTTTCAAAATTCTAGGCCTCTCCGAAGGTCCAAATTGGCAAGATTCTGTAATGGAATGCATTAACATATATGGTAAAGGAGATGCGCATTTTGATTAATAAGCAAGATCTAAATGGTGCTGATCATCTTGTTGCCACCTTGAAAAAAACAGGTGTAGATATTGTTTTTTGCATTTCCGGTGCCGGTAATTTAGCCATAATTGATGCATTAGTGCGAGACGGCAGTATTCAAATAGTTTACTCTCATCACGAGCAAGCCGCAGTAATGGAAGCTCAAGGCTACTCTCGGGTTTCTGGCAAAATTGGTGTTGCAATAGTTACAACAGGTGCAGGAACTTCTAACGTCGCCACGGGTGCTCTAAGCGCTTACTTAGATTCTGTTCCAATACTTATCATTTCCGGAAATGAAAGTTCATTTCACTGTTTGAATTCTAACGAGTTGAGAGCATATGGTGTCCAAGGTTTCGATTCAGTGGCAGTGTTAAAACCAATCGTAAAAAATTCTTGCAGGATTTTAAAAAGCGAAGAAGTACAAGCAATAACAGAAGATATGATTGGCCATGCTCTAGAAGCAAGAATGGGTCCAGTACACATCGATTTTCCCATGGATTTACAACGAAGAATCGTTAGTAATGAAAATATCCAAGATTACTTAGTAACTCAGGATAAACCTAAAGACAAGAAATTCGATGATGGTTTTTCAGTAGAACTTATGAGCCATTTAGCAAAAAGTCAAAAACCGTTTTTGTATATTGGGAATGGATGCAGAAGCGAGGCAACACTTAATATTTTGAAAAAAATAATACATAGGCTACAAATACCATTTTTTGTTTCATGGTCAGCAATAGACTTATTTCAAGAAGATAATCCTTTAAACATGGGAAGAATTGGGATTTATGGTGATCGTGCAGCAAATATCGCACTTCAAAAAGCAGATTTATTGATTTGTTTAGGGACTCGACTTGCAATTCCACAAGTTGGATACGACATGAATGATTTCGCAAGAAATGCAACAAAATGGATTGTAGAGATAGATGAATCTGAATGTGATAAATTTGATAATCCTAAATATCATGTACTGAAAAGTGATGTTCTGCTTTTTCTGCAAAACTTGGATGTACTGCTTAATAAGACGGATGTTGCTATTTCAAAAGAATGGCTTTTAGATTTAGAAGATATTTGGAATCAGCTACCTAGATATGATCAAATAGGGCAATACACAACAAAGAACAACGAGTACTTGCATTCTGCCGATGTAATTCAAGTTTTGAATGCTAAATTAAAAAGCGATGCAATCATAGTTACAGATGTAGGGGCGGGATTACTCACAGGTCATTACATGTATGAGGCTAAAGGTACACAAAGATTTTTCACCTCACAAGGCTTAGGTGAAATGGGTTTTGGCTTGCCAGGGGCTATTGGAGCACATTTTGCATCACCTAAAAAACAAATTGTTTGCCTAAATACAGATGGCGGAATTATGTTTAACTTACAAGAAATGCAACTAATTCCACAGCATAAAATTCCACTTAAATTATTTATTTTTAACAATAATGGCTATTCAATGATTAAAACATCGCAACAAAATTTGTTCGGAGGAAGATTTAGTGGATCTTCAGGAGAAACAGGAATAAGTTTTCCATCATTCGAACAACTAGCACAGCTATTTAAGTTTGAATATTACAGAGCTACTAGTTCAAATATTAGCAATGATTTGTTTAGTGAAATGTTGGAATCAGATAAACCAGTTTTATTCGAAATAATTATGGATCCTGAGCAAAAATATTTGCCTCGATTATCAACAAGTAAATTAAGTGATGGAACTCTTGTTTCACCACCATTGGAAGACCTTGATCCAATGATTTCAAGTGAAATCTTACAGAAGCTGTTAGGTCAAGAACTTCATCCGAACTCGATAAAAGCCCGTGAAAAGTAATGACAAACAAGAAAATCAAGATTGCAATAATTGGCACCGGAAATATTGGGACAGATCTTTGTGCTCGAATGCTAAAAAATCCCCTGTTTGAAGTTGTAGCCTTTGTAGGCAGAAGAAGTGATAGTCCTGGTTTAATTAAATTCAAGGATCTTGTTAACTTTACAATTCCGACCGGAATTGAAGGTTTGTTGGCAATCTCGTCAGAATTTGATGGTTTCTTTGATGCAACCTCAGCTTTCGAGCATGAAAAACATTGGAAAGCTTTAAGTTCTCTAAATAAGTGGGCGATAGATTTAACCCCATCGCAAGTAGGACTGCCAATGGTTCCAGAGCTGATTGGAGTTTCAGAAAAATTCAGAATACAAAGCGAAAAATTTGCAAATTACTCAATGGTAACTTGCGGTGGGCAGTCATCAGCGCCTCTTGTTCACGCTATTTCTAGGCACTCTAAAAAAGTTTTAGAATTAGAAGTGTCCTCTAGTATTGCATCAAAATCTGCTGGGCCTGCGACCCGGCTTAACATAGATCAATACATAGAGTCCACAGAGAATTTAACAAAACTTATCTCAAACTGCGAGCAAGTTAAAGCAATTTTGGTTTTGAATCCAGCAGAACCTCCAGTGATGATGAGAACTACAATACATGCTAAAGTTCTTGAGTTTGATCTATCGGCGATAAAAGATGAAGTTATACTTATTACGGATAAGATTAAAAAATATGTTCCTGGATATGACGTAGTGGTTGAACCATATATCTCATCTTTGAATACCGTATCGGCCACTGTAAAAGTTATGGGAGCTGGCTACTTTTTACCATCATATGCTGGAAATTTAGACATAATAAATGCGGCGGCTGTTGAAACTGCTAGGCGTCATGCTGAAACTATACGAGAGAAATTTTAGTGGAATCTAAACTTAACCTTTATGATGTAACGCTCCGAGATGGTAATCATGCGCTCCGCCATACCTTGAGTTCTAAATTTGTAGCAGATTACTGTTCGATAGCAGACAATTCAGATGTGTGGGCAGTTGAAGTTGGGCATGGGAACGGATTAGGAGCCTCATCTTTTTTAGTTGGAAAATCAGCCGAAAAAGATGTTTCCTTGTTAACAGCCGCTAGATTAAATTTAATTAGGACAAAACTTGCTGTACACGCTATTCCTGGATTTGCAACAATTAAGAGAGATCTAGTGCCCGCACTAGATTGTGGTGTTGATGTTTTTCGAATAGCAACTCACTCAACAGAAGCCACAACAGCTCAGAAACATATTGAGTTCTTACGCAATAAAAATGTTATTGTTCATGGAGTGTTAATGATGAGTCACATGAATGACATTGCTGGCTTAATTTCTCAATCAAAGTTAATGCAAAGTTTTGGTGCCGAAGGAATAATTCTTATGGATTCTGCCGGCTATTTTGTGCCTAGTGATGTACGGGAAAGAGTAGATGCACTTAAAAATGCTCTGGAAATTGAAGTAGGTTTCCATGCGCATAACAACCTTGGTGTAGCAGTCTCAAATGCTGGGCAAGCCATTCAGTCAGGTGCCTCAATTATAGATGGTGCTTCAATGGGGTTAGGAGCTGGAGCTGGTAACGCACAATTAGAAAATATAGTATCAACAGGCATTCGTAATGAAACCATTGATTTGGATATCTCTAAATTTTTAGAAATGAGCCAAAAAGTTGAAAGTGATTATCCGGATAAATTACCTTTAACTACTTCATCAAGTATTCAAAGTGGAATGGCCGGAGTATTTAGCGGCTATGCCCCACAAGTTAAGTCAGTTTCTGAAGAACTAGGAATTGATTCACAAAATTTATGGGAAGAGATTTCTAAAAGGAAACTAGTTGCAGGGCAAGAATCTATGGTTAGAGAAATAGCACAAGATTTAATGAATTTATAGATATTGCCTCAAGTAAATCTCACTGACCGCTTAAATTCATTCTTCATGTTTTGAAATTTAACCAGGGTGGAATTTCTAGTAACGCATCTTTTTCTAACTCTCTTTTCTCTCGGAGAGTATCCATAGGTTGCCAAAAACTTTCATGATGATAGGCCATAAGGTTTGACTCATTTGCTAACTGGACCAGCGCCCCAGATTCAAATGGCTCGTCAAGTGATTTAACATAATCTGCAACCTCGGGCTCAAGTACAAAAAACCCACCATTTATCCAACCTTCGTCCGACTGGTTCTTTTCACCAAAATGCGTGACCGTATTTCTTTCAATCTTCATATATCCAAATCGGGCAGGTGGTCGCACAGCCGTGACCGTTGCTAACTTTCCGTGGCGAGTATGAAAATCTAATAATTTATTTACTGATACATTGGCTAAACCATCTCCGTAGGTTGCGATTACACTTTCTTTAGGGAGCGCTTTCATTACTTCCGAGATTCTTCCACCCGTCTGAGTCTGTAATCCCGTGTTAATTGTTACTATATTCATTTTTTTAAAATTTGAATCCAAAATTTCATTTTGGTTAACCCAAGTTTCAATTACCTGCCTTTTATAGCCTGTCGAGATTATAAATTCACTGAAACCCTGTAAGCTAAAAATATTCATTAAATGCCAAATTATAGGTTTGTTATTAATCAGAACCATTGGTTTTGGCTTATCTTCAGTCTCTTCAGAAATTCTAGTACCTAAACCACCTGCGATAATAATTACTTTAATTATTCACCTCCAAATAATTCATGAAATACATCAATGACATAATCAAGCATCTGATCTGTCAATCCTGGCCAAACTCCTACCCAAAAAGTTTGATTCATGACGATATCTGAATTTTTCAAATCACTTACAACCCGTCGAGGGGTTCCTATAAAAGCAGGTTGCCGCAAAAGATTTCCACCAAAAAGCAACCTAGTTCCTATTTTGCTTTCATTTAGCTTAATAACCAAATCATTCCTAGAAAGTGGCGAATTATCTTTAACTGTTATCGCAAAACCAAACCATGATGGATCACTATGTTCAGTGGGTTTTGGTAATACTAGGAACTCTTCTAAATTTTTCAGATTTTTGTATAAATAGTTCCAATTATGTTTACGTTTTGCAACAAAAGTATCTAATCTGTCAAGTTGCGCTAGACCGATAGCCGCCTGTATATCCCCAGACTTTAAATTATAACCAAGGTGAGAGTAGGTGTATTTATGATCATAACCTTCTGGAAGATCCCCTAGTTTCCACTCGTACCTCTTAAGACAAGTATTGTCACAACCAGGTGCACACCAACAATCTCTTCCCCAATCACGCAGTGATTCAACTATTACTTTATGTGCAGCTTTTTTAACAAGCACTGCACCACCTTCTCCAGTGGTTATATGGTGTGCAGGGTAGAAACTAAAGGTTGAGAAATCTCCAAACGAGCCAAGGTTTTTATTTCGATAAGTTCCCCCTAAACCATCGCAAGAGTCTTCTATAACCCATAAATTATGCTTCTTTGCTAATTTTTCTACAAGATCTAAATTAAATGGGTTGCCTAAAGTGTGAGCCATCATAATCGCTTTAGTTTTTGGCGAAACTGCCTCCTCTAATTGATTTTCATTTGCCACGTAAGTTTCAATATCAATATCTACATAAACAGGTACAAGATTATTCTGAAGAATTGGAGTAACTGTAGTTGGAAAACCTGCGGCTACTGTAATCACTTCATCACCTTTTGAAACTTTTCGTTCACCAATTTTCGGACTTGTAAGGGAGGTTAGCGCTAGCAGATTTGCAGAAGAACCAGAATTGACCATAAATGAATGTCGCATTCCAACTTTTTTTGCAAACTTAGATTCAAACTCCTGCGTATAAGGACCAGCTGTTAACCAAAACTCCGAAGAGGCTTTAATGGCATTCTTTATTTCTTCTTTCCCAAAAACTTTTCCCGTAACTGGAATTTGAGACTCGCCTGCTACGAATTTTACAGACTTATGTAAAGTATTAATACTTTCTTCTGAAATATCGTCCAGTAACTTATCAAAAAATGACATATTTCTAAAAAATTTCAGCTATGTTACTCATTGAAAAAGTATACTTGTACTAGGATCCGTATGTGAGAAACTCATTGATTTCAAGCCTTAAAACTATAAAAGATCCAGTATTAGTAACAGGCCATACAGGATTCAAAGGAACTTGGCTGACGCTTTTATTGGATAGTCTTGGGATCAGTTGGGTTGGAATTTCTCTTCAACCACAAATTAATTCACTTTATAAATTGATTGACGAAAAATACCCTGAAGAACATTTTCTTGATATAAGAGATTTTGATAAGTTAGAAAAAACTGTTAATTCAATTAAACCCAGATATGTTATTCACTTAGCTGCGCAGCCTTTAGTTCTTGATTCCTACAAAAACCCTCGAGAAACATTTGAAACAAATGTTTTAGGCACAGTTAACTTGTTGGATATATTAGTCAGAAATTCAATCACTGAAAAAATAATAATAGTTACGACTGATAAAGTTTATAAAGAAAAACGATTGAAAAATTCCTTTAAAGAGCATGATGCATTTGGTGGAAAAGATCCGTACAGTTGGAGCAAAGTTGGAACTGAAGCTGCGGTCGGGTCTTGGCAGCAAATAAGTAAAATTCGAGGAGGTCCAAAAATTGTTTCAGTCAGGGCTGGAAATGTAATTGGGGGTGGGGACAGTTCTGAGAATCGACTATTACCAGATTTGATAAAAGGTTTTATAACTAATTCATCTATTGATATCAGAAATCCTCTGAGTACTAGACCATGGCAACATGTTTTAGATCCATTAAGCGGTTATCTTTTAGCTCTTGCAGTAGATTCGAAAGAAAAAGCTTTTAACTTTTCTCCAACTTCTAAAAGCATATCTGTAAAGAAAGTAACAGAAATTGCTCTTAAGGTGTGGGGTAGTAATGGCCAAATCAAATACAAAGATACAAGTGATTATCTTGAGACAAGATCGCTCTCATTGAACTCCGCGAAAGCAAAAAAAGTTTTAAATTGGCAAAGCCATTGGAGCCAGGAAGAAGCGGTAATTTCCACAGTTAATTGGTGGCTTAATGTAACAAATAAAACAATGCTCCCAAAAGAAGCTTGCATGAGAGACATAAACAACTTGCTTGGGGAAAACTGAGGTGGCATTGATAACTCTGTATTTGGGAGTTTACAATGGAGAAAAATACTTAGATAGTTTATTCAGCCAAATTCAATCTCAAGATAATCAAGAATTTAAAATTCTAGTTGTCGATAATAATTCTCCAAATATAACAAAAGAAATGTTTAAAGAATGGGGAAGGTTATACAAAAACAAATTCCAATTTGTTAAAAATGAAATTAACTATGGAGCCCATGGTAGCTTATTCAAAAATCTTAACAACATATCAACTCCATGGTTTTGCACACTACATCAAGATGATTTTTATAAACCGAACCATGTAAGCACAATTTCAAATCTAATCACTAGTAGTAAAAAAAATATTGTAGGAGTTTCTACAACCATGGGATCAATAACCGATACTGGGAAAATTCTGAATTCTAAACCTCGGGTTAACTGGTTCTCTCCAAATCTAGATCAACCTGGCCAATTTTTACAGAACTTAAGGGCTCAAACAGTCCCATTCCCTGCAGCAGCCTTCAGGTTAAATGTTTTTGCACAAACCCAGGTGCCCATTCATAGCGCAAGTTTTTCAGACACCGAGCAAACTCTCAGAATGTTAGGTCACGGTAGCTTTATTTCTACACAGAAAGAAACCATGCTCTATAGAGAAAATCCGAATAGCGAATCGCATGTTTTAAATGAAAAAGAAAAAATTATCGGCGCGGCTGTTGGGCTTTCAAGAATTTTTTGCTCAAATGAGTTTAATACCATACTCGATGTTGTAGATAGATCTAAACGAGAAGCGTTCGCACACCAATTGATAACAGCATTACAGCATAGAATTCCTAAGAGTGATTTGTTAAATGTGATAGAGAATCTTGCGCTGGAGCAAATGATAATAAAATGGGGCTATTCGGAAAGAAAAATATCACAACAACTTGGGAGAAACTACGCAGAACAATTATCGAATCAGACGGTTATTACCATAAATAGTTTGAGTAGTAACTCAATCAGAATAAAACAGAGGCAGAAACTAGTAAAGAATCAAAGCACTAGCAGTAGATTTTGGGACTTCTACTTTAATAATCATGTATTGAAAAATCAAAGTTTAAGCAAAATGTTTCTTAAAATAATCTATAGAATTATTTTTATAATTAAACCAAATCACAGAATGAAAAATAGATGGAAGTAAGAAAAGCGTATATTGACTGTAAATATGACAAACAAAAGAACGAATTTTTAAAAGAGTTAAACGAAGGTCAGCATCAGATTGAGCTCGTTGACAACTTTGATTTATGTGACCTTTACATAGCAGTTGATAAAATTAATGGAGCGATGCTCAATTCCCTAGGCAAACATGTTTTTAAGGTATTAGTCCGCCAGGAACCCAGTATTGTAATTAAAGAAACATACACGAAAGCACAAACAGTCAAATTCGATCACATTATTGATGTTGGGAAAATTGAGAATAGTGAAAATTCAGTAATTAACTGGCCACAAGATTTGTCTGAGAAATTCAGTCAGATAGATGACAGACTAGAAAAAATAGTGGTAGTAAATAGCAATTTGTTCAGTTTAGCAAAAGAAGAGAATTATTCACTGCGGAGAAAAGTTGCACTTGAGATAGAAGACTTAGATTTATATGGACGTCAATGGAATAATGGATTTAGAGCAAAAGTTTTAACACTGATTAAAGAGTTTAGAAAATATGGATTTAAAATTCATAATATTAAATTTCTTGGTGTGAAGAATTATTTTAAATTTTTTAGTAATTATCTAGGTGAGGTAGAAGATAAAAAAGAGGTGCTATCTAAATACAAGTACAGCATTGTCATTGAAAATTCATCAGATTATTTATCAGAAAAATTATTTGATGTAATGTATTCTGGTTGTATTCCAATCTATATTGGACCAAATCTTGCGAATTTTGAAATACCTGATTACCTATACATTCAAGCTAAGCCTGAGATATCGGATATCAAGGAAAAAATATTGAATGCTAAATCTAAAGACTATAGTGAATGGTTACATAAACTAAGAATTTGGTCAATGGACCCAAAAACGTACAATAACTGGTCTAAAGATCTATTCGTTTCTAAAATTTTCAACAATATTGAAAATTTTTACCAATAACATCCATTCTCAACCAGAGAAGCTGAATCAGGAGTTTCATCTTTACTGGGCCTAATCCAGTAGTCATTCAATATTTTAAGTAAATAATCGGATTTCTCCCACCTCTTGCCCATGATTCCAAAAAACAACTGCAATCCACCACCTGCATGAATTCCTATTTTTCCCATCTTTTTTGCATGATGTGCCAAAGGAAAAGAATAAGACCCAGCGGACACCAGTGCGATATCAAAGTCAATATCACCCATTTCACTTTTAACTGCGTCTAGTCGTTCTATCCAAGTTTTCTCAACAGGGTATCTGGTACTTATTGTCATTGGCGATTTTAAAGTTAGAAGCTGAAAGTCATGAAAATCAGTGCTAGGGAAAACCTTCTTAATATTTGCAAACTGCTTCTCTATTGAGTTTATAAAAGGACTAATTACCAAAACCTTCTTTTTTTCGAGCGCTACTGCCCAAGGGACTGAATTTGATTGATCCGAATGCGGCTGAATCCAAGGGGCCGTCATTGCAACTGGTACAAAGATAGGTATCTTGTTAACAAATTTTGATTCGATACTGCTAAAGGCAGTTCCCCATGCACCCAAAATATCTGTATCAGCCAGAGCATCCATATACAAGTCTGAGAAAGTTTTTGCTTCACTAATTTTTTGAAAATAGAATCCAGCATTTGTATTTACCTCCTTAGATCTTTTGATCCAATTGGGTTTAACTCTGAAAATTAAATTAGTTAAGAATGGTAAAGAAAAAATTTTTTTAAACTCGCCCAAAAATCTAGCCTCAGTTCCGCCTAGCCGACCAACCAACCCTGGCTTACCTTGGTAAATTAAATCTTTAATTGCCTTATCTGCAATTGTTGAGTTAATAAGTCGAGCAACCTTCCTGGATTTTTGCCAGTCATGAATCGGCCAACGTTTTGCAATTTCATGCTTTAAACCATAAGGCATAAATCTATTTTTCATTTGCTAGTTTCATAAAATTTAATTGCTTGCAATTGAATCAAATCATAAGATAGATATCGTTTAGCATTTTCAAGATTTTGTGCCCTCTTGTTTTCTAACTCTTTGTCGAAGTAGCTTACATTTATGGCCGTAAATATCTCAGAAGTGTCTGGTCGAATAATCGAACCAAAAAAGCCTAACTCAATCCATTCACTTGCACACGAAGTATCAGTTTGAATCGGAAATGCACCTAGGCATAAGGCTTCTAAGAAAGATGTACTAACTCCATCACTTCTGGAGGCCCCAATATAGATTCTAGATTTGGAGAGATAATCTAAAATTTTATGGCGCGGGATTTTTTCTCGCACCGTGTAAATAACTACTTGATTTGGAAAAGCTACTCGCAAATCTTTAGATTTATTCAACAAATCATCAGTTACTGAATGCATAACTATCTTTACATCAGTATTATTTCGAAGGAATCTTTCGAGGGCATCAATTATCAATTCACCGAGTCCAAAGGTACCCCCATAACACTTTGCCATAATCAAATTTCTTTCATTTGAGGGGACTAAATTTAATTCGAATATTTCATTTTTAAATCCACCTGCATTAGGAATACAAGGTAGGAATTTACCCTTAAATCCTAATTTCAAAGCAGATTCATAGTCCCGCTGGCATTCAGCAGAGTAGAAATCTGCTTTTGATAACACCGATCTAATTTTATCCTGATGCTCAGGTATATTTTGAAAATACTGTATATCGCTACCATAATTTGTAACAATCAAAGAGGTTAGATCTTGAATTTGTTCAGGTAATAAATCATAAAGATACGCTGCACCCTGAAGCTCAATCGCGTGAATATAATCAAATATATTTTTATGGGTAATTCGCCTCAAAAAGAGCAGCTTTAGATTTAACTTTAGTAGTTTAAAAATTGAAACTAAGAAATAATCCATAAATCCTATATATTTAAAAACAAAATATGGTTTTGCAAATCTGTAACTCGCTATTTTTTGTGAAGTTACCAACTTAAGCAAATCATAATTTACATATTTAAATTTTTTTGATGGAAATAAAACGAAGTCAATTTTCTCATTTTCAAATTGAGAGAGCCATCTTGCTAAATGTATGCTATCAAACATGCCCATGATAAGAATCTTTCTACGTTCCATAATTTGACCTTCCAAATTTCTCAAAAAGATTATTTATCACTGGATTAAATAATCTGGAAACGGGGGAGAATAGGATGTAGGAAATTTCATGTAACTTCGCTTCCTCTACCCATGCCTTGCGCTCTTTAAATGCAAGGAATAGAAATTTCTTTGCCGGTATTTTCCTATCAAAATAGGAGATTCTGGCAGCCATATAGTAAGCATTTCCTAAAGCCATTCTATGGATATGTTTTGGAATCGTATTATTTAGTACAAACTCTTCGACAACTAGGATCCTTTCCAAAGCCATTTTTAATCCTCTTTTACTAACAGAGGTTGATGAAGGGTGATGTCTCCACTGCGCTAGCACTCCTGGCCTATGTCTAATTTCACCCAGCCTGCTCAAACGTAGCCAAAAATCGTAATCTCCCACAAAAGTCCATTTTGGATTTCTTCCATTTATTTGTATGGCAGCTGATTTGCGAAAAATTACACCAGGACCTGGCAAAGTTACGCATCGCCCAATTAACAACTCATCACTGTAATCCGGAACTTTAATTACTTTTATTACTTCTCCACGTGCATCAATCATCTGCCAATCAGGATAAATCGCCATAAGATTTGCATCTCCAGTGAATTTCTCAAAGACTCCACTAAACAACTCTTTAGTTAGCAATGGGTCATCCGCGCTCACGACAAGCAGTAAATCTCCGGTTGCTAGTTTAAATCCAGTTGAAACTGAATCTGATTCACCAGAATTTTCCTTATCAATAACACGGATCCTGCTTTCATATTTGTTTAAAAGCTCGAGCGTGTTATCAGTAGATCCATCATTTAAAACTATATATTCAAAATCTATCGAAGAGCAATGCGTTAGAACAGAGTTAATGGTTTCTTCAATATACTGCGCTCCATTATAAACAGCCGTAATGACTGACAACTTGGACTTAAGCACGAAAATAACCTACCATTAATAGGTGGTGAAAATAGCAGTTATAGGCACACAGGGCATGCTTGGTTCAGCTGTCTGCAGGTACCTCTCAGATGATGATTTTCAGATTATTGAGATCAACACAACCGGTAAAACTCAGAGTAACAATTCAATTACTAAATTTGATATTTCATCAGAAAGTATAAATACTCTAAAGGAAGTTTTAAGAAATGTAAGTTTTGTTGTCAACTGTGCAGGATTAATCAAACATAAAATCGAAGAGAATAATCTGAAATCAGTTAACAATTTGATTCGAGTGAATTCAATATTTCCAATTGAGCTTACAGAATTAGCCCAAGAGTTGGACTTTAGAGTTATACAGATTGCTACAGATTGTGTTTTTTCTGGCGACAAAGGAAGTTATACCGAATCTGATACCAAGGATCCAATAGATAATTATGGGTACTCAAAGGTTCTTGGGGAACACCGAGATAAAAATTTAATCACATTACGTTGCTCTTTAATCGGCAAAGAGTTACATTCCAAAATTGAGTTTCTTGAATGGGTTTTAAGCCACGGCGAAGGAAGTGACGTAGGTGGATTTACAGACCATCTATGGAATGGGTTAACGACTATGCACTATGCAAAAATTATAAGCGGCATAATGAAGCGAAACCACTTCAGTGCCGGGACTTTTCATATAGTTCCAGAGGATTCAGTGTCAAAATATCAATTGAGCCAAGTTATTCTTGAATGTTTTGGAAGTAGTCATATAAATGTGGTCCCAATTCAAAGCCCTAAATCGGTTAATCGCACACTTGCAACAGATAATGTGCAGTTTAATCTCGATATGTGGCGTAATGCTGGGTACAATAACCCTTTAACTATTACAGAAATGATTAGGGAGTATTCACTTTGGGTATAAATCAGGATTTTTACCGCAAAAGTGTATTCCATGACTAGTCTGTCAAAGAATTCAGTTGTAACAATTACCGGTGGAACAGGTTCTTTTGGTTCCACAATGGTGAAAAATCTAATTGAGAAAAATGTTGCCGAAATTAGAATTTTTAGTCGCGACGAAAATAAACAGGATAACTTACGAAATGAACTGAAAGATTCCAGAGTAAAATTCTTTATTGGAGACACAAGGGATCTAAATAGCGTTGAAAATGTGATTAAAGGCTCTGACTATGTATTTCATGCTGCAGCATTAAAGCAAGTGCCATCATGCGAGTTTTTTCCAATGCAGGCAGCGGCTACCAACATAACTGGTAGCGATAACGTTATCAAGGCTAGTTATGAATTTGGTGTTAAAAGTATTGTTTGTTTGAGTACTGATAAAGCTGTATATCCAATAAACGCAATGGGTATTTCTAAGGCTTTAATGGAAAAAGTTGCACAATCTTATGCACGTAGTAACGCAAATAGTGAAACCAAAATATCAATTACTCGCTACGGGAATGTAATGATGTCGAGGGGTTCGGTAATTCCATTGTTTGTAAATCAAATTTTGCAAGGGGCTAAAATAACAGTCACTGACCTGAAAATGACAAGATTCATGATGTCTTTAAGTGACTCTGTAGATTTAGTCACCCACGCCTTTACGAACGCGCAATCAGGTGACTTATTCGTAAAGAAAGCACCTGGCTGCACAGTTGAAGTTTTAATCCAAGCATTGTCTGAGATATTCAAGAAGAAAGTAGAAATTCAAAAAATTGGAATTCGTCATGGCGAAAAAATGGATGAGTCATTGCTTGGTTCAGAGGAACGGTCACGGGCAGTTGATGCAAAGGAGTATTTCAGAGTACCAGTCGATACAAGAAATTTAGATTACCAAATTTATTTTGACAAGGGCCAAGATTCAGCAACTCATTCAGAGCCTTATACATCTAGTAACACTAAACAATTATCTTTGCAAGAAGTAATTGAGTTAATCTCGAGCCTTCCGGAATTTATCAAATACAAAAAAGCGGTTGCACAATGACAAAACTGAAGGTAACTACGATTGTAGGTACTCGGCCTGAGATAATTAGACTTTCTGAAATCATTAAAAAATTTGACTTATTTTTTGACCATAGACTTATTCACACCGGTCAAAATCCTAGTCCACTGCTAAAGGATATTTTTTTCACAGACTTAGATCTAAGAGCCCCAGACCTTTATTTTGGTGGGGAGCACACTTCATTAGGGAGTTTTTTAAGTGAACTGTTCGTAGGGATTGAAAAGGAGTTAATTGATAATAGGCCTGATGCAGTAGTAATTCTTGGTGATACAAATTCAGCCCTTTCTGCGATTCTGGCAAAAAGATTTGGGATCCCGGTCTATCACTTAGAGGCAGGCAATAGATCTTTTGACCAAAATGTTCCAGAGGAAATCAATCGCAGAATTGTCGACCACACAGCAGACTTTAATCTTGTTTACACTGAACTAGCTAGAAGTAATTTAATTTCCGAAGGCTTACATCCTCGCAAAATAGCGCTAATTGGATCTCCTTTATACGAGGTAATAAATGCCCATAAAGAAAAAATCGAAAAATCTAAGGTATTGGTTAATCTAGGATTAAAAAGGAATGAGTATGTGCTAGTAAGTGCTCACAGACAAGAGAATATTGATTATAAATCCAGATTTAAGCAATTTATATCAACCTTGGAAGAAGTCAGTAAAGTCTATAAGCTGCCAGTTTTAGTCTCTACCCATCCTCGTACGAAAAAACAGATTGATTCAAATATAATCATTAAAGATAAAAATATTATGTTTCACGAACCATTCAATTTCACCGACTATAACAATTTGCAAAGAAACGCCAGGATAGTTCTATCTGATAGTGGAACAATTAGCGAAGAGTCAGCCATGCTTGGGTTTAAAGCGATAACAATTAGAGATTCAATGGAAAGACCAGAGGCACTTGAGTCGGGTTCTATTGTTATGTCAGGTACTGATCCAAAACATATAATTCAAGCAATAGATTTGGTGTTGAAATCTAACAAATCTCACAGCATTCCAATCGAATACACAATCACAGATACATCGAGCAGGGTTTTAAACTTTATTACTTCGACGGTGCATCAATATAAGTTTTGGAACTCCTTATATACCGAATAGGCTCAATCATTCATATTATTAAATAATGTAGTAGTTGAGTTATTTGGTAATTCTCGATCTAAAAGTAGGGTAAACTTAAGCCAGTAGTTCCCCATGTGCTTACAATTTGTAAGTGCCTTGCGAGTCTTAATCTCAAATCACCACCAAGACGCGCATCATGTCTTGATAGGTTGATATATGTCATTTAGAGATTTAGGCGTTAACGCTGCTCTTACCAAGGTATTACATACATCTGGAATCGAAAAGCCATTTCCAATTCAAAAAGCAACACTGCCTGATGCAATCGCTGGCAAAGATATTTTAGGTCGAGGTCAGACAGGTTCAGGTAAAACTCTTGCTTTCGGTCTGGCATTGATGACCAGACTTGCTGGAAGAACTGCTGCCTCCATGAGACCTCTTGCTTTGGTTTTATCACCAACTAGAGAGCTTGCAATGCAGATCAGTGATGTGATTGCACCTTTGTCACGATCAGTTAATTTAAATTCACAAGTTGTCGCAGGTGGACTTTCTTACTCAAAACAGATTCAAGCTTTAAAACGTGGCGTGCCAATTGTGGTGGCGACCCCTGGCAGATTAATTGATTTGA
>Ga0247844_1004853_pt1 | contig 17780 bp, 17 predicted proteins | sample LaCtaG_FD_192421 | JGI IMG/M metagenome (GOLD analysis project Ga0247844, IMG submission 192421) | Freshwater microbial communities from meromictic Lake La Cruz, Castile-La Mancha, Spain - LaCruzMarch201714.5m_1 | ecosystem: Environmental > Aquatic > Freshwater > Lake | place: Spain: Castile-La... | reverse complement strand
AAAATATAGTTTATCCTTTAATTAGTTTTTCTAAAGCGTTTAAATGAGTTTTAAAAGCCAACTTTCCTTCGGCTGTTGCCTCAAAAGTAGTGTTGGGTTTTTTGCCAACAAATTGTTTGTTTACCCTTATGTATCCTTGTTTTTCAAGCCCAGTAATGTGGCTTGCTAAGTTTCCATCGGTTAAGTTCAATAGTTCTTTCATGTTGTTAAAATCAATTTTATCGTTTACCATTAATACACTCATAATTCCCAAACGAATTCGGTTTTCAAATGCTTTATTTATATTTTCAATATCAATTTTCATAAAATTAGGGTTATAAAAATTGAGTTACTAAAGTTTACGTTCGTATTTAAAATACATGCCAATGCCATAAATAATGTGCATTAAGCCAAATCCAATTGACCAAAACAATAGTCCATTTGCTAAAAAAAACATGGCAAATAATCCTATAATAATTTCTATAATCCCCAATTGAAAAATATCGGTATAAGTGTATTTGCTTACATTAACTAAAGCCAATCCATAAAAAATTAAGGTAGCAGGAGCCACAAAAATAAATTGCTGATGGTAAATAAGTAATAAGCAAAATAAGCCACCAGTTGCCAATGGAACCATCATATTTATAAAAACACGTTTGGTTAAATTGTTCCAAATTGTTTCGCCTAGTTGATTTGCTTTTTTAAAACTTAACCAAAAACTGGTAGACAATGAAAACATTAAAACAAGCAATGCATCTATAAAACAAAATTGAGTAAAACTTAAACCAAGTAATTTTTTTGTTGAAGAAAAGTTGCCAGTTTCATACATTAAGTTTTTATCCAATTCATTAAAATAATAAACCATGCCCGCACCAACCAAAGCATACAAACCTGCAAATACTCCCGAAAGTCCGCTTAAGGAAACAAACTTAGAACTGCGCTCCATTAATTGCCTTATATGTGCTAAGTCGTTTAAATTGCTGTTAGAATTTTCCATAGTTAAAAGTACTTTGTGTTGCAAAGCTAAAAATTAAAATTACATTGTCAAGTCTTTTTTTAATAAAAATTAAAATTAATAAGTATTAATAGTAATTGTAGATGGTTTAGCAAATACCGAAACACTTCCTGTTCCACTTATAACAGCTGGACAGCTGTTTGCAGCACTTATTGAAGTTATTGAAAAAGTTCTGACTCCAACTGTAGTATATACTGGTGTTGTAATTAAATAAGGATTTGTTGATATATTATTTACGTTTACAGGTGTAGTACCATCAGTATAACTCATATTCCATGGGCCTACTCCCGTAAAGGCAACACTTATTTGGTTAACACTTGAATTGTTGGTACAAATTGAATCTGTTCCGCTAATGGTTGCAGTTAAGTTTTGTAGAATTAAAATTCGTATTTTAGCAGTATCGCCAATACAACCTGATGAACCAACTTCTACTACTCTTAAAGTGTCAGTTCCAGTTGTTGTTCCATAGTTAATAATAATACTATCTGTTCTTCCACTTATGGTTGTAATGGTTCCTAAACCATTTTTTAACGACCAGTAATAGGTTGAACCTACATTAGGGTTAATATCGTAAATTTTTGAAGAACTTACACAAACTGATTGGCTTTGTGCATTAACTTTTATTATTCCTTGCGTAAAAATTAAGCAAAAAAGAATTACAATTTTAATACTTTTAATAAGATTTAATATTTTCATGATATTGGTTTTTTATGAATTATTTCTTTTGTAAAATTAAATTTTGAAATGATATAATCAATATTTTTAAAAATAAAAAAACCCAAGCACTTTCAAACTTGGGTTTTAAAATTAGATTTTTGAATTATTTTAGTAATGATTAATAGAAACAGCAGCTGGTTTAGGAAACACACTAACACTTCCACTTCCGCTTAATGCAGCAGGGCAACTTCCAATACCTGTAGCAGAAGTTACAGTAAATGTTCTTATTCCCGCTGTGGTATATGTAGGCGAATTAAAAATATATGGACTAGTGGTAATACCATTTACAGTTACAGGTGTTGTTCCATCTGTATAAGTAATATTCCAGCTGGTACTTCCGGTTAGTGCTATTTGTAATTGACCAATACTTGCATTATTTACACATATCGAATCTGTTCCACTAATTGTTGCTGTTACATTTGGTAAAATTATAACAGCAAGTTTCATAGTATCGCCAAAACAACCTGTTGGTCCTGTTTCAACTAAACGCAAAGTATCAATACCTGCAACTGAACCATAAGTTATTAAAATACTATCAGTACGACCAGCAACGGGTACAATAGTTCCTAAATTATTTTTAAGTGACCATGTATAAGTTGATCCAACGATAGGATTTACATCATAAATATTGGCTGATGAACCAGCACATGCTGTATCTGCTTGTGCAAATGTTTTGGTTATACCAAATGCTAATAATAATGTTAAAATTGTAATTATCTTTTTCATATTTAATAAAATAAATTGTTTTTAATACGCTTGAATTGCAGGTGTAGTTATTGCTGGTCTAATATAAATGATATAATTAGTTGGAATAGCAGCTACTGTTGCCGCTGAGTTTCCACTTGCGTAACTTCCTGGTGCAGGATTATTAGAAGATGCAGTTACATTTGAAGCAAAATTAGTAATAACTAAATAATAGGTTCCTGCTGTCAATGATCCTGTAGGAATTGAAGGCACTGAAATTACACCACTACTTGTTGCACTAGGAAGTGTAATTGGCCCTCCAATAATTGAAGCACCAGTGGTTGATCCACTTCTTACATCAACAGTAATAATAAACTCCCCTAAGTTAGATGAACCTCCAATAGCTGAAAAATTGGTAACAGTTAATGTTTTTGAACTTAGAGTTGCTCCTATACATAAAGTATCGTTTGTTCCAATACTTACAACTGGTTTTGGATAAACATCAACTGGTTTGTTTACTAAACTACTTGAACAACCATTTAATGTTTCATATGCTTTAATGGTATCTCTTATCATTGCTGAAGTTGTATTTCCCCATGTTACTGTTGTTAATCCTCCTCGTCCACCGCCATCAACTTTTGAAGTTGTACTGCCTGAACCTAATGTAAAACTCCAAGTTACTTGCGAACTAGAATTGATAGTTGTATCTATCCTAAAACCACCTGAATTTCCATTCCAAGCTTTCTGGTTTTGAGCTATAACGCCATTTGAAAAAAGAGCAATCACAATAAATAATATGATTGTTTTAATTGTGGTTTGTAAATTTATTTTCATGTTTTTTTGTTTTTTTAATTTGAGTTAATGCTTTGAGCTATAGGATAGGGCTTGGTTATTGATGAAAAAATACTTCCTTTTTCGTTATAAGCTCTACCTCTTGCAGTTCCTAATGCACCATTGGTGGAATAACGATAAGCATATATTTTATAAAAATAAGTTGTACCACAATTAAAAGTATAATTGTCTGTAAAAACTAGAGTTGATGATAAATTAACATGACCAGCAACTGTTGCTGTTCCTACTGTATCCGAGGTTGAATAGGATTTACCATCAGTAGGTGCTACAAATGAATTTGTAGTATTTCGTAAAACAATGTATCCCACAGTTCCGTCTGAAGGATTAGGGTCTGTCCATCCAGAAGTTGTCCAAGATAAACTCACTTTTCCAAAAGCAAATGAATCAATGGGAGTGTTTAGTGTTATTCCTGTAAAAGGAGGGTGACGAAGGCTACGCCAATATAACAAATTTGAAGTAGTATCACTTGCTCTTTTATTTGGTAAACCTTGGGTGATGTAGCTAGAACCCTCACTTGTTTTTAATGTATCACTTGTCCCCCCAATATAAGCACTTATATTGTTTCCTGGACAAATTGAAACATTACTAAAAGAAACAATCGCACTTGAATGATTTAATTTGTTTGAATTCAAATTAGTAAAGCAAGAATCAGAAGTTGATTTATGACCTAAAGCATGAACATTGTTTCCAAAAGCATTTCTAATCTGAATTAATTCACCAAATGCAGCTATTGCTAAAGTGTTTCCATTCCAAAACGGTGCACTTGCAAAACTACCACCAATAAAATAACCTGTTAATTGGGCATGCACCTCTATATAGCCATCAGTTTTTAAAGTATCAACAACTCTATTTGTTGCAACAGTTGATGACCTTATCCTATGCCATATAATAATTACTGTGCCTGAACGTAAATTATTCCATAGGGAAACACTCGAAAAAGTTATTTCTACTTGCCAACTTTGTTGATTTCCATTATTATCTCTTATTGTAAATCCTCTTAAATCGGTATTATCTTCTAATACTAACAATTCAGTCCATTCATCTCTTGTATCAGCCGCATTATAATACTCACTCACTACAACACTTGGTGTTTGGCAAAAACCTTTAATACCAAAACATAACAAGAATAGCAATAAGCAAATTTTAAGCCCATTTATTTTTATTAAATTGTTTGATATTGACACAACGCAAATATAATAAAGTAAAGACAAAAATTGCTTTATTTCATATTTTTAAATTGTTAAATATATATTGAATAGATTTAAGCTAATTATAAAATAAAAAAGCCCATTTAAAATTATTTTAAATGGGCTTTTAATTAGAAATAAATTATTACTTCAAACTTTTTAATATATCAATTGCTACTTGGTTTTTAGGATCGTACTCTAACGATTTTTTTAACATTTCTTTACATTCATTTTTTAAATCTTTTTGGTAATAATATTTACCTAAATAATCGTACGAAAGTGCAATAGTTTTTGAAAGACTGGCTTTAAACTTATTAAACTTAGCTGTATCAGCCAATGTTATTTCAATGTATTTTTCAAATAATTCTTTAGCAGTTGTTTTTTGCCAAGTTGAATCTAATAATGCATTTACACTTGCTCTTTGGTACCAAGCATCGCCATAAGTTGCCATTGTAGAATTTACTCTTCCAAAAGCTTCATCGGCTTTTTCATACATTTTAGCATTTTTATAATATTTACCAATGGTATAATTATCTGTAACAGTAACTTTTTTAGCGGTGTTAATATACTCTTCGTAAATTAAAGCAGCTTCAACGTATTTGCTTTGTTTGTCGTAAATTTTGGCAATTTCAATTTTCACTTCTCCTTTATTTGGATCTAAAGTCAATGATTTATTTAAGTTAATTAAAGCCAAACTATCTTTACCTGTTTTTGATTGTAACTTACCTAAATACTCATAATCAGCAGCAGTAATTTTTGCTGCTGCTAATTTACTCATTAAAGTTTCAATGGCACTTAATCCTTTTATAAAAGTAGGCATGTCGTTTTTTAAATTACCTGCTTCGTAACAAGCATAAGCATATAAACGATTGATATAAATATTATTAGTTTTATCACTATTTCTAGCTTCTTCTACATTTATTAATGCTTCTCCATACTCTTTTGCTTTAAACAAAATTAATGCAAAACGCAATTGATTAGCAGAGGTAACCTCTGAGTTTTTTAAGTAATTTTTATAAGCTTCTTTAGCCAAACCAAATTTACGTTGCACTGAATAAAACTCAGCTTGATTTTTAAATGCAGTTGCATAATTAGGGTCTTTGGCAAATGCAGTATCTAATGCTTCTTTAGCAACTTGTAGGTTTTTTATTCTAATCCAAATCAAAGCAATTTTAGCAAATGCTTTTGGTCTGTTTGGGTCTAAAACGGTGGCTCTGTTATAAAAAGTAGCAGCTTTACTACCATCTGACATTTCTAAAAATACATCACCAGCAGTAGTTAATACATCATAATCTTCTTTACTTATTTTATATGCTTCTTCCATTAATGCCGATGCTTGGGCTAACATTTTAGTTTCACCTGCAATCATTGCACTAGCAATAGCTACTAAACCTTTTGCATTATTAAATTCGCCATACTTGTTTTTACACAATGCCAATCCTTTATCAAATTGAGCTTGTGCTTCTGTGGTTTGGTTTTCTTCTAACAGTAATTCACCTAAACCAGCATACAATTCAGCAGTTTTTGGTGCAGCAACTATTCCTTTGTTATATGCAGCTATGGCAGAATCAGGTTTAAATAAACTAATATAAGCTTGCCCCAAATAGTAATAATTTAATCCATTGGATGGCTCTTTTATTGTTAAATCAGAAAAAATATTTCTAGCTTGTTCAAATTTTTCAAAATCTAAAGCTTTTAAGCCATCGTTTAATGATTGTGCTTTTAATGTAAATGTTGCTATTAAAATGTAAGCAAATAAAACCAGTCGTTTCATGTATGTGTTTTTTGTTTGTAAATTAAATATTTTTAAATCAAATTATATGCCACTAAGTTGGTGAAATGTTTATTTATTAAAACAAGTAACATAAATTTAACATTGAGTTGCTTTTATATATTTTTTAAACCTAACCATTCTTGAGCCGTTTTGTATAAAACTTGTTCCTTTTGTTCATTGGTTAGTTCCTTCATTTCTTCTATAAATTTTCCATGTTCCAAATCGCCAAGCGGAAACGGAAAATCGCTGCCTAAGGCAATTTTATTGGCGCCAAACATTTTTACTAAAAATTTAAATGTTTCATCATCGTGTACCAAACTATCAATATAAAACTTGTCTAAATAATTTCTAGGGTCGGCTACTTTGTTTACGTTACACAAATCAGGTCGGGCGTGATAAGCATGGCTAATACGGCCAATGGTTTGAGGAAAACATCCGCCCCCATGGGCAAATAAAATCCGCACTTTTGGAAATTTATCAAAAATACCACCGAAAATTAAACTGCAAATAGCCAAACTTGTTTCGGCTGGCATACCAATTAGCCAAGGTAAAAAATACTTTGGCATTCTATCTTGTCCCATCATATCCCAAGGATGCACAAAAATAGGCATATCGGCTTTTTCGGCTGCAGCAAAAAACGGATGGTAATATTCATCATCCAAATTTCTATGTTCAATATGTGTTCCAATTTCAACACCAGCTAAATTTAATTCGTATTTGCAACGCAACATTTCTTCAATAGCCAATTCAACATTTTGCATAGGCAAAGTGGCTAATCCTAATAATCTTTTAGGGTTTTCTTCTTGAATTTTTGACAAATAATTGTTGTAATATTTTGCCCAATCGTGAGTATGTTCGGGCTTTGCCCAATAATAAAACAAAACTGGAATAGGGGAGAGTGCCATCATATCAACGCCATGTTCATCCATGTGAGCAATAATGCGTTTTGGATCCCAACACAAATCGTCAATGGTTCTAAAAAAAGTGCCATCCGCTTTCATCATATTTGCCCGTCCTGGCTGAAAATGATCAAGGTAAATAAACTCATCGCCATAACCATATTTATCTTTTAGGTTTGGCATAAATTCAGGTAAAATATGTGCGTGAACGTCTATTTTCATTGGCTTGTTTTTGAAATTTAGCAATTTACTTTAACCTGTCTGACTCCTTTCTTGCGCAAAGGCCTTTTAATCGTCTGACAGGGTAGTTAGGTTGTAAATTCCCGCAATAATAAGTTTATAAACGTAATTTTTTGAATGATTTTTGGTTTGTAGTTGGCATCTGGCTTCTGGCTACTTGCAACTGGCTACTTGCAACTGGCTGCTAGCTTCTGTCTTCTAGCATTTTGAAATTTAAAACTTTCAAAGTTAGTTTAAGCGCTTGCTAATATTTAATAAAACCGTAATGATACTTCTTTATATCTATTGAATTCTCATTTTTATAGAAGTAATTAAAATAAATACCATCTTTACAATAGAATTCATTACCTACTTTTACAGGCACAATATATTTTTTTGTTGTACAAGTCATAACATCGAAGGCAAAGAAAGCATCTGTATTTAAATCTAAAGATTGTCTGAAAAATATTTTATTGTTTATTGGGAATATATTTGCATTCCAAAATTCACTGCTTTGTTTTTGTACGATATTTAAACTCTTACCATTTCTCCATTCAAATGTTATTGCACCAGAAGTCAAAATGCATTTATAGATGAAATCCTTTTCATCATAAACTTCTAAAACTGTTTGTAAATGATCTATTTCATTATACAGTGTATCATTTACAAGGAATTGATTATTTAATAAGTCTTGGTAAATTTCATCAATCTGATTTATTCTTAAATTCCCAGTTAGTTTCTTTTTATTTTTTAAAATCCTTGTTTTAGGTTTGTTTAAAGGAAATAAGTTACTTTCAGTAAAAAGGTCAAGTCCATAATTATCTAAACAAACTACCTTTATCTTACCATTATTATTAACAAAAAAAGAAATGTCTTCTGGCGAAAATCCCCGTTGTGTATTTTGCACTATTTTATCAATATAGATGTATGAATTTAATGTATCTATGACTTTCTTGATTGCTGTATTATAAAGCAATAATTCATTTAAATCAGTTCGCTATCAACAGGAAATACAGGGATTTCAATGTCAATATCAATCGTTCTTTGTTCAATTTGGTCTATTGATATGGTTATTGAATCTATTACATTCAATGCACTTACGTCAAAAGGAATATCTTTTTGTTCTTCTATATTCGTTTCAATAATTGTTGAATCAGCAGAATTACTGCTAACATTTGAGTTGTTATTACACCCTATTAGGAAGCTAATGCTCAATATTACAAGTAAAAAATATTTGGTCATTTTAAGACTTCCCTTACAAAGCCACTGCTTCTTTGTTTTAGTTAATCAAGCATTTGCCATCCATTTCTGTTGGTTGGTTTATGCCCATTAATGCCAATACCGTTGGAGCTAAATCTGCTAATTTTCCATTATTCAAATGGTGTGTATGTTCGGTTTCTACCAATATGCAAGGCACTTCGTTGGTGGTGTGCGCTGTATTGGCCGAGCCATCATCGTTTAGCATAAATTCACCATTGCCATGGTCGGCAGTAATTAAAAACGAGTAGCCATTTTTTAAACCTTCTGAAACTATGCGTCCTAAACATTCATCCACTTTCTCTACTGCTTTTATTTCGGCACTAATTACACCTGTATGTCCCACCATATCGGGATTGGCAAAATTTACCACCATAAAATCAGCTTCATTTTTAGCTATTTCGTCTAAAGTAAATTGGCAAACTCCTTCAGCATTCATTTCTGGTTTAAAATCGTAGGTTGGAACATCCTTTGGCGATGGAGCCATGTGGCGTGTTTCACCTGTAAATTCCTTTTCTTGTCCGCCACTAAAAAAGAAAGTTACATGCGGATATTTTTCGGTTTCGGCTATGCGTACTTGCTTTTTATTATTGGTTTCCATCACTTCGCCTAAAGTATTGTTCAACTCAATATCGGCAAACATGACTTCCACGTTTTTAAAGTTTTTATCGTAAGATGTAAGCGTAATGTATTTTAAAGGCAATTTTTTCATTTGCTGTTCTGCAAAATCTTCTTGCGTTAAAGCCTGCGTAATTTCACGGCCTCTATCGGTTCTAAAGTTAAAACAAATCACCACATCATCAGGACTAATGGTGGCTAATGCGTTATTATTTTCATCTACACAAACCAATGGTTTTAAAAATTCGTCCGTTTCGCCTGCATCATATTTTTTCTGAATGGTAGCTAAAATATCATTGGTTTTTTCACCAGTTCCATTCACCAATAAATCGTAAGCTAATTTCACTCTGTCCCAACGTTTATCACGGTCCATGGCATAATATCTACCAATAACACTTGCTAATTTTCCTCCAGTTTTTTGTAAATGTTCCAATGTGTCTTTTAAATATTTTACCCCATTATTTGGGTCGGTATCGCGGCCATCAGTAAAAGCGTGTAAGTAAAAATTACTAAAATAAGCTTCTTTAAAAATAGAACATAATCCTTTTAAATGATTCAAGCTACTATGCACACCACCATCGCTTAATAAACCCATTAAATGAATTTTTTTATTATTGGTTTTAGCGTATTCAATGGCATTTTTTAACACAGCAATTTCTGCCACTTTATTTTCACGAAACATTTTATCAATCAAAACCAATTGCTGATAAACCACTCTGCCCGCACCAATATTCATGTGACCAACTTCGCTGTTACCCATTTGTCCTTCGGGCAATCCAACCCATTCGCCACAAGTATGCAACAAACTATGCGGATTGTTTTTTATTAAATTATCAAAATTTGGAGTATTGGCTAATTCAATGGCATTGCCTGGGTATTTGGTTCCTTGTCCCCAACCATCCAATATCAAAAGTATCACACGTTTGTTCATGATGCAATTAATTACAATTTTAGCTATTGAACAAAAATATTTGTTACATATTTATTTGATTGTTATGAGGTCAAATTGTTAGTTTGTTGAATTGTTAGTTTGTTGAATTGTTAGTTTGTTGAATAGTTAAAAAAAAGTATAACAAATTTGAACCACACAGTTGCATAGAGCACAAAGCTTTTAACTACCCTATCGGAATTAAAAGTAAAAGAGCAAAAAAAAGAGGAAAAAGCCAAAGCCATTTCCTCATTTTTTATTCAATTACAATTTCGCAATTTTGTTCAATCTGAACTCCGAATTTAATTTACAATCCATTTACTTGTATAAGTTTGATTGTTTTGTTCAAATTTTATAAAGTAAATACCTTTCGATAAATCTGAAGCATTTAATTCTATTGTATTTTCGCCAATTTGATAATTGTTTTTACTAATATTTTTAATGAATTTACCGCTAATATCAAATAAATCAACATTTAACTCTTCATTGCTTTTAGCATTAAAACTGATTAATGAATTTGTATTTGTTGGGTTTGGATAGATTTTTAAATTCAAAGTGTTTTTCAATTCATTGGTTGAAGTGCTTAATTCTCCAATTTTGATATCGTCAATATACGTATTATTTCCTCTTAGCGATTGAAGTTCGAAACGAACCCTAAAATTTTTATATGTTTTAAAAGGTGTTAAATCTAAATTTAATTTTTTCCACTGAGTAGCATTTGGAACAAAAGCAGAAGTATTATTTGGAACAGCAGTTTCCATTTCTGTCGCTGAAAAAGTTCTTGCTAAAATTTCGGTTCTTCCATAATTATCAGAAATAAAAATATTTAACTTATCGTTTGAACCACTTAGTCTTTTAGCATATGCAATTTTAAAAGATAATTCAGGTTTTGATAAACTGGTAATATCTATATTGCTGGTATGAAAAGCATCGCGTGTGTTTAGTGTACTGGTTGAACCATTTGCAAAACTATTAATGAACATACAAGTTCCATCATTGCTTCCTAATTGATAATTAACTTTCCAGCCATTAACTGTATTCATAAAATTTTCTATTTCCCAAAATGGATTTTGGCTATTAAAATCAATTAAAAAAGGTGCTTTAATACTTGCTGCAGTTAATGTTTTATAACTACCATCGGCATTTAAACCTGCTGCGCTTAAATTATTTGTTGAGTAAATATTTGACCTATAACTTTGCATTTGACTTTTCATTCTAACTGATTGCCCAGCAGTAAAAACATCCATACAAGTTCCATCGGCATAATCCATGTAGTTTTTTACTAAATCAGGCAAATTTGGAACATCGTTAGTACATGAATTCTGATTTTCGGGACAACCATTAGTTGATGCAGCAACAGGTGGGGTATCGCAAATTTGGTCGCCTTGGCTAGCACAATTGCTGCTTAAACCACCAGCACAACCTCCTTGAAAAGGATGGTACAAACCACACCAATGTCCAGCTTCATGTGTTACTGTTCTTCCTCCTTGGCTCGATAAACCAGAACCTATAACTCCCACTTGGTCAGCTCTTACAATTATACCATCGGTACTTGGTCTTGAACTTCTTGAAAAAGGAAACTGAGCATAGCCTAAAATAATTGAACCTTGTGGAGCAGAGGAACTATTAATTACATTTACTACCCAAATATTAAAATATTTATTGCTATCCCAATAGCTTAAAGTTTTGGTAGCATCAGTTCCATCATCGGTTTGTGTTGCATTTGCAATTCTATTTACGCCATCTGTAGGGTTTCCAAATGGGTCAATTTGAGCTAATCTAAATTCAATTTCTGCATCCACTGCTCTACTATCGGTGCTGGTTCCACCTTTGGTACCAGCCATTTTTCTAAAATCTTCGTTTAAAACCCTTAAGCAATCATTAACTTGGGCTTGTGTTATATTTTCAAAACCATTTTTATGAATAATATGAAATACAACTGGAATATATATTACAGTTCCTTTTTTAGCTAAACTTAATTTACTGGCATATTCTCTTGCAATTTGGTTTGCTTTATCTTCTTCAACTTTAATTAATGGATTTTCTTGAATGGCTTTTAAATGTAATTCGTCAGTTACGCAATGCACTACTTTTTGCCCAAAACTGTTTAACGAAATTAAAACCAAACAAATACTTAATATTTTTCTCATTTACTTTTATTTTTAAAAGTGTAAAATAAGTTTTTTTAAATGAATAAATAAAATTAAGAATGTTTTAAGTGAGTAAAATTATAGACATTGATATTTAATTGTAAATTTTGTTTAATAGATAAAAATCAACCAAAACCAATGCTGCCATAGCCTCCACTATAGGAACAGCCCTTGGAACCACACATGGATCGTGGCGACCTTCGGCTGTAATTTCTATATTTTCAAATATTGTATTTATAGTATTTTGTTTTTGTTTTATTGTTGAAACTGGTTTAAAAGCCGATTTAAAAACTATATCCATTCCATTGCTTATACCTCCTTGAATTCCGCCACTGTTATTGGTTTTAGTAGTAATTGTTTCATTTTGCAGCGCAATAAATTCATCGTTGTGCTCACTTCCTTTAAGTAAAACACTTTCAAAACCACTTCCAATTTCAAAACCCTTGCAAGCATTGATACTAAGCATGGCTTTTCCAAGTTCGGCATGGAGTTTATTAAAAACAGGTTCTCCTAATCCAACTGGAACACCTTTGCAAACACAAGTAATTATTCCACCTACTGAATCACCAACAGCTTTTACTTCTTCAATTAAAGCAATCATTTTAGTAGCAATTTCTTGGTTTGGGCAACGCACTATATTACTTTCTATTTTGGTAAAATCAATTTCATTAAATGGAGTTTCTAACTTTATGGTGTGAATTTGGCTAACAAAAGCATGAATTGAAATACCAATTTTATTTAAAATCATTTTAGCAACTGAGCCAGCCATAACCCTAGCCACAGTTTCGCGAGCCGATTGGCGTCCGCCACCTCTGTAATCTCTTATTCCATATTTTTGTTTGTAAGTATAATCAGCATGCGATGGACGGAAAGCATCTTTTAAATGACTGTAATCTTCTGGTTTTTGATTTTTGTTTTTTACAATTAAAGTTAAAGGTGCACCAGTAGTTTTTCCTTCAAATAATCCACTTAAAACTTCAAAACTTTCGTCTTCATTTCTTTCAGTTGTAATTTTTGATTGGCCTGGTTTGCGTTTATTTAAATCGGTTTGCACTAAATCAAAATCGAATTCAATTTGTGGCAAAACACCATCAATTACAACACCAACAGCATTGCCATGGCTTTCGCCAAATGTGGTAATTTTAAAAATATTTCCAAACGAGTTTCCTGCCATAAATTTTAAACAAAAGTAAAGTTTTACAACATAAAAAAAGCGACTACTTTTAATAGTCGCTTTAAATTTTATTATTAAATTAGATTTATTTCTCCTCTAACTTTTTCATTTCCTCATTGTAAATTTGCTCAAACTTCATTTTATCGTAATCAACAGCTAATTTAGCTTTGTCAGAAAGTTTGTTTTCCATAGCAGTTTTTAAGGCATCTTTATTCATTTCTATTGCTACATAGGAAGTGTAAGTTCCATCTTTATCACGGGCAGTTTTTTCACAAAGAATTTTCACATCGTTTAATTGTTGGTTGACGATTTCACGGGTTAAATTATTGAACTTATCTTTCATTTCAGGTGCAGCGCCACTAACGGTATATTCATCTACATATCTATCGGTTACCGATTTAATTTTAGTTTGAATTAAACCTGCTAATCTTTGTTTAGCTATTAATAAAGCTTTTTCACGTGATAACGATAAGTCAGAACTTCTTTGTGATTGAGTGGCTCTGAAAACAGTTTCTGTTGAACTTTTAAATTCTTCACATGGTAGAGCAGCTATGATATTAGATTCATCTGCTACTACTATACCTTTTTTTGATTTACATGAAGCAGCTACTAATAATAAGGCTGCTGTTGATAGATAAATTAACTTTTTCATAATTTTTATTTTTTTCGTTTGCAATTAATAATTTTTTTTTAAGATTTCCAATTTTTGTGCCAAACTTATTATAAGTTTAGCTTTTGTTAAATTTTTAAAGTAATTTTATTTGTTTTTTTATTCTTGATTTTCATTTAATAAACCCATTTTATAGAGTAGTTCTTGGTATAATTCTTCATTAAATTTTCTAATTAATTTTTGATAAGCATCGTATGAGGCTGCATTTTCTGTAGCTTTTAATCCTTTTACACCATTAAAGTTTTTGTTGTAAATACTAGTGTTGGCTTTATTTAAGGTAATGGTGGCATCAAGGTAAACTACTTGCATGTCGTAAGCAGTATTTCCTTTGGTGGTATTAGCTTCAATCGTTAAAAAATAATTGGCAGTCGCGGCTTCGTTGGTAATGTTTATTCCGTTTTCCGTTAAATAACTTTTTAAGGCATTTGCCAAAGCTTGATCTTTATTTTTGGTGTTGAATGATTTTTCGGTCGATTTGATAAAAACATTCAATGTTTCACTTTCAACTTCAATGTTTTTTTCACAACTAATTTTTTTATATAAATCAATAGCCAATAAGTTATTTGTCAAAATATATTCATTGAAAAGTGCTTCCTTATCTAACTTTATTTTAAAAATAGTTGTTTTGTTTTTTGGACTAAAACTGATTATTTTAAAATTTAAAGATCCTTTTTCATTTACCAATTTTTTGTTTATTTCAATATCGGCTTTGCCACTTATTACATTAATTATAAATGGAAAATTAGTTATTGGTTTTAAGTTTTGCTTATTTTGAATTTGAAAATTTAATTGGTAATTTTTTAATTGATAGGGTTTTAGTTTTATTTGGTCGCTGTTGGTTTTTATTTCAATTTGATTATAAAAAGTACTTACGTTTTTGTAAGCATCTTGATACAGTTCATTTATTTGTTGCTTTAAATCTAAATCAAATTCAAAATATAAATAGTTTTGAATTTGGTTAGTTGCCATAAAATAATAGTTAATTCCTTGTATATAATTATTTGTGTTAATATTTTCATTTCCAAGCATCATATAGTTTTTGGCAATTTGCAAGGCAGAATTTGCTTTGTCTTTTTTTGCTTGGTAATAACCTTTTTTACTTAGTCTATAATAAACCCAATATTGGTTTTTATCTTGCCAACTATCTACTAATTCGTAACCCTCTAGTTCTTTAATGGTTTCGGTGGTTACTGAGCTAATGTAACTTTGTTTTACCTTTTGATTGATTTCAATGGTTTGCAATGAAGTTTGGCCAATAATTTTTACAGTAATTTCATTGGCCAAACTTTGTAGTGCTTTACTTTTTGCTGCTTCCATGTAATTATCAAGTTTTTTATCGGCATATGCTATACCAACAAAAAAATCCGAATTGATTGGATATTTTAAAATCCATTCAGGTTTTTCTGTTTGTGCATTCGTATTTATCTTAAATAAAATAATTACGCAAACCAATAAGTACTTAATAATTATTTTCATGGAGTTATTTTTTTCTGCTATCTATCTCTGCTTTTATTTCAGCCGCTTTTTTAAAGTCTTTTTTCTCTACCGCATTTTTCTTTAATAACTCTAACTCTTCTATGCTAAAACTAGCGTAATTACTTACAGCTGGTGCTACATTTAGCTTGGTTGGTTCATAATTATAATTACTTACACTTGGGCTGTATTTATCAAAAAAAGCACTAGTAGCCTTTGAAATTCCATAATTGAAAGCAGTTTCCCAATTTTTCTTTGGGTTAGTAGGTGCCGCCAAATCATTTATTAAATAGCATAAACTTAGAACACTCGTTAATGTACCTATAGATGAAGCAGACTCTGAGTCTCCTGATGCCAATAATGCTGGTACAATACTTATTATAGCGTATGCACCCGGTGCAGTAGTTTGCGTTTCAAAATTTCCTTCAAAATCTATTCTAGCTAAAAAATCATTCTTAGGTGCATAATAAAACTGTAAAGATCCAATACTTAAGTATTTATGCGTATTGCTTAAAAAACCGCTTTGCATATTATACGAAGTGCCATAATATGGAATTACCACCAATTCTGCATTTATTTCGTTAGCAAAATCAGCGTATTTATCGCGGGAGTTTTTGGTATCTTCCAATGGCAAGCCAGAACGAGTAAATAAATTAACAGTTGTATTGTAATCAATCACCCTATAACCTTTAGCCGTAAAATTATTGGCTATTAATTGCCAATTATAATTTCTCCAATACTCAGGATCTTGCATACTTAATGGCATTCGGTTAGGAATAATTGCGACTGTGCGCATTTTTACTTTATCGGCTGAAATACTTTGTTCAGAATAAAGCCTAGCAGTAGAAGTGATACTTTGGCATGAACTTATGGCTATAATTGTAATTGCAACTAACCAAAGTGTGTAAAATTTAATTTTCATAAGTAGTTTAGTTTATGGTTTTTTAAGTTTATTTATTTCTTTTTGAATTTCATCAGCTTTCTTGTATTCCTCTGCATCCATAGCCTTTTTCAGCTCTTCTTCTAGGTCTTTCAACGATTTTTTTGCCGGTTGTTTGGTGCTGTTATCTGTTGTTTTGTCCTTTTTTGGACTTACTCTTTTATCTATCTCTTTTTGTAGTATTTCTGCTTTGGTATAATCCTCTGCTTTTAATGCAGCCTCTAATTGTTTCTTTAATTCTTCAGTGCTTAATTTTGCATATTTATTTTGCTCAGTTCTTTTTGTTATTTCGGCTTGTATATCGTTAGCTTCACTGTATTTTTCTGACGCAGTAGCTTGATCCAAAAGCTTTTTAAGTTCATCATCACTGTATTTTGAGTAGTTGGTTTTGGTAGATGTTGGCGCTTCAGCAGGAGCGGGCAAGTTTGACTCAATTGGTGCTAAATTATAGTTCGGAGTTGGCTGATTTTGAGTATTTGACGGTTTAGCATTTTGTGTATATTTTGGTTCTCCAAAATGATAACTTAAACTAATAGTTGGAAGTAATGCTAATGGGTCGTCAAGCTCCATTAGGAATAAGTCAATGTTTTCGGTTAGCCCAATATCAAAACCTTTCATAAATTCGTAACCACCTCCAATTGCAAATCCTGGTGTTTCTATAATGTATTCAAATTCATATACAAATGATATTGGCATGGTAAAATAAGGACCAAATTTTAAGTATGCATTATTAGGTCTGTATCTAAACAATCCAGAAACCATAAATAAGTTTATTGATTCAAATCCATCGGATATGACCCCAAAATGAATGCCTGGACCGAAACTAAAATCTTTACCAATATTCATTTTATATCCAATACCAATAGCGCGTGCATCTCCTAAATTTAAATGAAAAGGTTTTTGTCCACCTGTTAAAATAGCATTTTTACTTGTTGCATTACTAGTTGGTGCTTGTTTTTGCTCAGTTTTTTTGTAAAATAAATCTGAGTTTTGTGCTAACAAACTATTGCATGCAATTAGGAATGTAATGATAGTGGTTTTTAGTTTCATTTTTATTTTAGTTTGTTAATTTCTTTCTGAATTTCATCTGCTTTTTTGTAATCTTCAGCATCCATCGCTTTTTTCAGATCTTCTTCTAGCTCTTTTAATGTTTTTTTAGTTGGCGTATTTGTTTGATTTGTTTTGCCATTAACATCTAATTTATTTTTTACTCTTTTGTCTATTTCAAGTTGAATATCTTCTGC
>Ga0247844_1004848_pt1 | contig 17787 bp, 20 predicted proteins | sample LaCtaG_FD_192421 | JGI IMG/M metagenome (GOLD analysis project Ga0247844, IMG submission 192421) | Freshwater microbial communities from meromictic Lake La Cruz, Castile-La Mancha, Spain - LaCruzMarch201714.5m_1 | ecosystem: Environmental > Aquatic > Freshwater > Lake | place: Spain: Castile-La... | reverse complement strand
TGCCGCGAATATCCCCCCGACCTCAAGAAAGTGGGCCTGACGTGGGCATATCCGAATCCGTCTCGTCGGGGGATCGGGTAACTGGTTTGCTGGCCTTGCGGGATTACCTGGCCGGCCTCGTCGATTCGTTTGATGGGGCGCCGAAAGACATCGCACCCATAACGAAGCAGCTCGCAGACATCGTCCGTGAGTTGGATGAGTTGGCCCCGGTGCAGCGGAAGGGCACGGCGTTAGATGAACTTGCCGCACGGCGTTCAGACGCCTCGGGTTCACGTCGCGCCTAAAGGCCGATTCCGCGGGGATGGTGAGGACGCCGCCTTTTTGTCGTCGGCATACGGTTTGGCCCCGGACCCGTGGCAGGCCCAAGTCCTTGAGGATTGGTTGGCCCGGTCGGGCCGCGGCGGCAAGTTCGCTTCACTGACTTGCGGGCTGGCCGTTCCCCGCCAGAACGGCAAGAACGCGATCCTTGAGATGCGGGAACTGTTCGGGATCGTGCAGCTCGGGGAGAAGTTTCTTCACACCGCCCACGAGGTGAAGACCGCCCGGAAAGCGTTCCTGCGCCTGGCATCGTTTTTTGAGAACACCCGCAAGTGGCCTGAGTTGGCCGAGCTGGTGAAGGACATTCGGCGCACGAACGGCCAAGAGGCCATCGTGCTCAACAACGGCGGCTCGGTGGAGTTCGTGGCCCGGTCGAAAGGGTCTGGTCGCGGGTTCACGGTCGATGTGTTGGTGTGTGATGAGGCGCAAGAACTTTCCGACGATGCCCTCGAAGCACTAATGCCGACGACGTCGGCGGCCCCGCTGGGGAATCCGCAATGGATTTTTACTGGCACACCGCCAGGCCCGACCGCGAACGGCGAAGTGTGGGCTCGCACCCGCGATGATGCTTTGTCGGGGAAATCTTCGAGGTTGGCGTGGCATGAATGGTCGTGCACCGGCTCGGCTGATTTGGATGATCCGTTGTCGGCGGCTGCGGCGAATCCGGCGTTGGGTGGCCGGCTGCAATGGGACGTGGTTGCGGGGGAGCGGTCACGGTTCTCCGATGAAGGTTTCGCCCGGGAGCGGTTGGGCATGTGGGATTCGGCCGGGTCGCAAAGAGTGATTTCTGCGGATTCGTGGAAAGTCGTGGCCGATGCGAATGTGGTGGATCGCGGCGGTGAAGTGGCTTTCGCCCTCGATGTGTCCCCTGACCGCTCGACGGCGACGATTGCGTCGGCGTCGTGGACGACTGAGGGTTTGCCGTATGTGGATGTGTTGGAGACGCGCCGCGGCGAACCTGATTGGGGTGTGCAACGGTTCGTGGATTTGTGCGAGCGGCACGATGTTCGGGCTGTCGTTGTCGATGGTGCGTCGGCCGCGTTCTCGATGGTGGATCCGTTGCGGTTGCGTGGGTTGACGGTGACGGTGACGTCGGCCAGGCAGATGGCGGCGGCGTTTGGCGGGTTTTACGACTCGGTGATGGATGGCGCGGTCAGGCATTTGGATCAGCCGTTGTTGAACTCGGCGTTGGCGGCGGCCCGTAAACGCAAGATCGGCGACTCGGGTTTCGGGTGGTCGCGTAAAGATTCTGAATCAGATATCACCCCTGTGTGTGCGGCCACTTTGGCGTTGTGGGGATTGACCTCGGGTGAGGTCGCGGAAAAGCCGAAAGTCAGGTCGGGCAAAGCATGTTTTGTGTAGAGGAGGTGCGAATTGTTGGATGAGGATGGTATCCGCCGTGTTGTGGCTGATATGTGGCGTCTGCATCTTGATGAGCGCACCTATCTGGACCGTATCTACGGTTATGTGTCGGGCACGATGGGCGCCCCGGAGGTCCCGGAGGGTTCCGAAGAGGAGATCAAAGAGCTTGCCAGCCTGTCGGTAAAGAATGTGATGGGTTTGGTGCGGGATTCGTTTACCCAGAACTTGTGTGTGACTGGCTACAAGTCGGCGTTGGCCCGGGAGAATGCTTCGGGCTGGGCGATGTGGCAGCGGAACCGCATGGATGCCCGCCAGGCTGAGGTGCATCGGCCGGCAGTGACTTATGGCGCGGCTTACGTCATCGTCTATGAGGGCGATGAGGGTTCGGTGTGGAAGACCCGTTCCCCGCGGCAGTTGTTGGCGGTGTATGAGGATCCGCAGGTTGATTTGTGGCCGCAGTACGCCTTCGAGCAGTGGATTGACTCGACTGACGCCCATCCCAGGTGGAAAGCGACGCTGTACGACGAGGAATACATTTACCCGTTGGATTTGGGGGAGATTCCGGCGTTGGCGGTTCGTGAATACCAGTCGTTGGTGGCCCGGGTCGCTAACATTTCCGGTTTTAGTCCACCTATCCGGCATGGTGCTTCGCACTGCCCGGTGGTGCGGTTTGTGAACACTCGTGACGCCGACGACATGATCGTCGGTGAGATTGAACCGTTGATCAAGATGCAGCGCACGTTGAACTCGGTGAACTTTGACCGGCTGCTGGCCTCGAGGTTTGGGGCGCACCCGCAGAAGGTGATTACGGGCTGGTCTGGGTCGGCAGCGGATGTGTTGCGGGCATCAGCACGACGGGTGTGGGCGTTTGAGGACCCGGATGTGTCGGTGAATTCGTTCCCGCCGGCCGGGTTGGATCAATACAACTCGGTGCTCGACGAGATTATGAACCACATCGCGATGGCCGCCCAAATCTCTCCCGCGCAGGTGACCGGGAAGATGGTGAACCTTAGTGCTGAGGCCCTGGCCGCCAGCGAAGCGAACCAGCAGCGCAAGCTCACCGCGAAACGCGATAGCTTTGGGGAAAGCTGGGAGCAGGTGTTCCGCCTAGCTGGGGAAATTGAGGGCGACACCGAAACCGCCATTGATACCGGTTCCGAGGTGCAGTGGCGTGACACCGAAGCGCGGGCGTTCGGGGCGATTGTGGATGGCATTACGAAGCTGGCCGCCGCCGGTATCCCGATTGATGAGCTGGTGGACATTGTGCCTGGGGTGACTCAGCAGAAAGTGCAGTCGATCAAGGATTCGTTGCGACGCAATCAGGCCAACCAGTTGGTGGCGGCGTTGCAGCAGGTCCCGGTGCAGCAGATGCCGGCGGCGACTCCGAGCCCTTCCCCGGCGAACATGCCCTTGAGTAACGGTGCCGTCACCAACTGAAGTCGCTGCACTGCAAGGGCTGATCCTTCGCCTGTCGGTAGTAGCGGGCAGATCAGTGACGCAACTGTTCGGCAACGCAGATTCCGAACAGATAAAACAGGTCTACCCCGATGTGGTCGACCCATTCCTGTCGGCGGCCGGAACTCTCACGGCAGAGTGGTACGACTCCCTCGACCCGGAAAGCACTTTTGACACCAGACCCTCAGTGCTGCCAGCACGAGAAATTCTCTCAGGTTCGGTGGGATGGGCGTTCAGCCAACTCAATCCGTTGGCCGCAATGATCGGCACCACCGAACGCCACATCTTCACCACTTCACGCACAACCGTGGTAGACAACGCCGAACGCGAAGGGGTGCGGTTTGCCCGCTACGCCTCAGCGAACGCCTGCGCCTGGTGCCGAGTCCTAGCCACCCGGGAAGCGGTCTACAAGTCCGCTGAGAACGCGGTAAAGGGTCACGACAACTGCCACTGCATGGCCGTGCCCGTTCGGGGCGGCGACACCTACACACCACCGGCCTACGTGGCCGATTGGCTTGAGGAATACAACACCGCCCGCGGCGAAGTCGGGGGAAACCTGAACGACATCGTCAACAAGATGCGGTCCACCAAAACTTAACGCCCACATCCAGCGGTCAATGGATGGGATAGAGCCGACGGGCACAAACGGGAAAGAGAGAAGGAAAATGAGCGAAGAAAACATCAGCACCGAGGTCACACCGACCGACTTTGAACCAATCGTTTCCGAGGAGCAGTTGGAGAAACGCATTGGGGCACGGTTGGCCCGGGAACGCGCCAAATACGCCGACTACACCGACTTGAAGACCAAAGCAGCAGAGTTCGACAAGCTGCAAGAGGCTTCCAAGTCTGAGGTGCAGAAAGTGTCGGAGCGGATGGCCCAGCTCGAAAAGGAGTTGGAATCCGAACGTTTCAACACTGTCCGCGCCACGGTGGCATCCGCCAAGGGTGTGCCGGCGCACAGAATCAGCGGCAGCACAGTTGAAGAACTGGAAACCTCCGCTGAAGACTATTTGGCTGAAGTGTCTGAGTTAGCAAAAGCTCAACGGCCGAAGGCGACGTCCTACAAGTCAGGTGCTACCGGTTCCGATAACCGGTTGGACCCCAAAGACAGGGCAGCCGCAGCCGTCCGCAATTTTCGCGGCAGAGGGTAATCCACCCGAAACCACAACCGCCATCTGAGCGGTAGCAATCACCTTTTGAAAGGGGTGTTTCACTATGGCCGATATCAATCGCGCCGATGTATCCACAGCAATCGAGGAAGCGTACTCGCAGACCCTCCTGGCCGCGGCTGTTGCCGGGTCCACGGTTCTGTCCGCCTTCCCGACCGTCAACCTGGGCACCAAGCTGACGCACCTCCCGGTGCTGGCCACCCTGCCCGACGCCGGCTGGGTCTCGGAGACCGACACCAAGCCGACCACCGAAGTGAACTGGTCGGATCTGACAATGGTTGTCGAGGAAATCGCCACCATCGTCCCAGTCCATGAGGATGTGCTCGCTGACGCGACCGCACCCATCCTCGAGGAGATCACCAACCGTGCCGGTGAGGCAATGGGCAAGAAGCTGGACTTGGCAGTTCTGTTCGGTGTGGGCAAGCCCGCGTCGTGGACGTCGGCTGCTCTGTACCCGGCTGCTTCTACCGCCTCGCAGACCGTCACCTACACCACAGGTGCCGCCAACACTGCGGACCTCGTCGGTGGCGTCACTCAGGCGGCCCGCCAGGTCGCGGCGGCGGGCTTCCAGCCCGACGTGCTGCTGGCACCGCTGACGTTCCGTTACGACGTCATCAACACTCGTGACTCCACCGGTCAGCCGGTGTGGCGCGACGAGCAGTTCGCCGGTTTCAACACGGTCCTGAACCGCAATGGTGCGTGGACTGGTGCCGGCGTTCAGGCGTTGGTGGCCGACTCCACCCGCATCCGCATCGGTGTCCGCCAAGACATCACCGTCAAGTTCCTCGATCAGGCCACTGTCGGTGGTATCAACCTGGCCGAGCGCGACATGGTGGCGTTGCGGTTCAAGGCACGCTACGCCTACGTGTTGGGCAAGCACGCCACGTCGCTGGGTGTCAACAAGACCCCGGTGTCCGCGCTGGTGAACTCGGGCTCGTAGTAATGGCGTATGCGACGTCGGCTGATGTGGTGGCCGCTCTCGGGCGGTCACTCACAGCAGCCGAATCGGTGGCGGTCAGCAATCAGCTTGACCAGGCCACCGATCTGGTGATCGGCTACCTGAACACTGAGCTGGATCCGGTTCCGGGTCCGGTTGTTCGGGTGGTCGCCACCATCGTCGCTGCGGTGTTTACGAAACCGTCGATCACGGTTGCAGACTACGACGCCAGCGGCTACTCCACAGCAAGGGAAGCCGCTGGCGTCTATGTCGGCACCGAATCAGCGACCACGTCCGGGCCGTGGCTGACCAATGCGTTGAAGCAACGGTTGGCCCCGTACCGAATCTCGTTCCGGGCTATTGGTGTTCTGTCCGAATACGGTTCCTGATGGCTCAGGTCCGGTTCAAAGCCAACATTGCCGGGTTCCGGGCAATCCGTTACTCGGGTCCGGTGCAAGGCGTGTTGGAGGGCATCGGTATGAGCGTCCTGAGTGCCGCCAATAGCAGCTTCACCCGCAACGGCGGCACCGACCGACTTTATGAGATGACTTCCCAGCCCGGTAAGCAGGTCAATCAAGGCCGCTGGCGTGTGTCGGTGGCCGCCGTGTCACCGCACACCATCCGCCACAACGCGAAATACAACATTTTGGTGCGGGCATTGGGTGGCGCTCAGTGACCGTCTGGTATCTGACCCCGAAGCCGGCCGTCAAAGTGACGATTGCGGTGTTGGCTGATGCTTTCGGTGCCTACGCCTTGGTGTCGGCGCGGATGCCGAAACAACGACCGATCCGCTTCATCAAGGTGTCGCGGATCGGTGGCAGCCAAGACACACCGATTACCGATGTGGCACGCATCCTCATCGAATGTTTCGGCCCGGATGTTGAAACATGCGAAAACATGACGGCCACGGCCAGGACGGCGCTCCGCAACGCGATCTCCACCACGGTGGAGGGTGCGTGGATTCGCAACTGGTCAAACGAGCAAGGCCCTGTCGACTTTCCGCACCCGGAAATCATTGACATGGAGCGGTGGCAATTTCAGGGCAACTTGAGTTTGTCGACTGCCCCAGTTCTGTCAGTTCCCCCAGGCAGCTAACTGAATAACAACCGAATACACAACTAAATAACAACCTGTCAGGTCCGTCCCGGAAGCCTGAAAGGGGCAACACTGTCATGCCAGATTCATCTATCATCTGGGCGCCTACCCGCCCGGATTCCGGTGGCGTTTTCTACCGGGCACCGCTGGGAACCACTCTCCCCACCAACGCCACCTCGCCGCTGAACGCGCTGTTCGTCGACCACGGCTGGTTGGGCGAAGAGGGCATCACCGTCACCACCGAGCGCGACATCCAAAAGCACTACGCCTTCGGCTCGGACCTGGTGAAGACCACGCAGGGCTCCTACGCGGAATCCCTGCAACTCTCACTGCTGGAAACCGATCCCGACGTCCTTGAGACAGTCTTCGGAACCGGAATCACCCTCGGTGTCGACGGTGCCGGTAACCGCACCGTCAAGGTGGAGCACCGTTCCAAGCAGCTTCCCCGGTCGGCGTTCATCGTTCAGACCGTGGACGGTAACAAGACCCGCCGCCTGGTCATCCAAGAAGGGGCTGTTGTTGAGGTGGGCGAAATCGTCTACGTCCACAACGACCTGCTGAAGTACACGATCACCGTCGATTGCTACAAGCCCGCCACGGGCAACGCCGAAGCGGTCATCGAGTACATCCACGACGCCGGCAAGTCCGCAGGGTCGTAACCCAATCCTGCGGTGGGTGGTGTCTTGGGACGGGCCTGCCACCCACCGCAGCCCCACATCAGGCCCGTCAACCTCGGAGGCATTCATGTACAAGCCGATGAAACCGAAGCCGGCGAAACCGGTCAAGGTCGTACCGAAGCCGAAACGCAAGTAGAAGGAAGGCCCGTCCCCATGACAAAACCCATCATCGGTGCCAATCACCGGTCGGCCCGCATCGAAGTGGTGTTGCCGGTCGACTTGAACGGCGACTACGCATTCGACGAAAACGGGGCACCCGTGAAAGGCCGCACCCCGGTCAGCTTCACGGTGCCCCGCTTCGACTGCATGTCCCGCCAGCAGTTCAAAGAACTCAACAAAGCCATCGCCGCCATTGACGACATGAAAGACGACGACGGGGAACCGTTGACGCCGCAAGACCGCGGCATCGAAACCGTGTTGGCGATGCTGAAACCGTTCGTCAACGAAACTGAACTGAACGTTGTCAACGGCTTGCACTTGTTTGAGTTGGAGCAGATCGCGGAACTCATTCAGAACGGCTCCACAATCACTGTGGGGGAATTGGTGGCCTCGACCGACTCCTAGACGAGTCTGGCGGGGCCATCAATTTTGATTTGATGACCATGACCGGTTACACCCTCGACGATGTCGGGGAGCGGTTGTCGTGGAATGACCTGCGCGACTTCGTCACCCATCTGCCACCCACCTCCGCATCGGCGTTCTATCGGAAAACCCATCCGCAGTCCTGGTGGTGGACCCCCGAGCTGGACTTCCTCGGTGCGGTCCTGACGGCGGTGCAGTGGGGTAACTGGCAGCGCGGCGGCGGCAAGGGCGACAAACCCAAACAGGTCAAACGCCCAGTCGACAAGCCCGTTGCGGCACCCGGATCGACACCGAAATCGGGCAAAGACTTGCAGGCCCGAAAAGCAAAACTGAAATCGAAGATGGAAAGGATGGGCCGTGGCGACTGAACTCGGAACTGGCTATGTGTCCATCGTTGCCGAAACCTCAAAACTTGAAGCCGGGATCAAGAAGGCTTTGCAGGGCGGCGGGAAAAGCGCCGACATTGCAGGCAAAGATATCGGCTCCCGCATCTCGGCTCAGGCATCGAAAGCACTAAAGAGTGGTTGGCGGCCCGACCAAGACATTATGGCCGGCATCCCCAACACCAAACTTGACCGCATCGGTGCCCGCATCGGCCAAGTCATCGGCAAGGGTGCAGTGGTCGGTTTGCGCGGCAGGCAGATCGGTGCAGAGTTCGGCCAGTCGTTCGCCTCCGGGGCGGGAAGTGTCGGTTTAGGTCGGGTCATCGCGGGTTGGCGCAGCGAACTCGGTAACCGCAGCGCCATGAGCAGCATCGGCATGGTGGCCGGTAAAGCCCTCTCATCGGGTTTGACCGCCGGGGCCGGGTTGGCTATCGCCGGTATCGGACTGTCGCTGACAAAAGGCTTCGACCGGCTCGTCGCATTAGATACCGCGAAGAACAAACTTGAATCGTTGAACAAGGCTGCCTCTAAGTTCGGTAAGCCGATGGTCGACGTCAAGCAAGCCGTCCAGGACGTCACCGACGTGGTCAGCGGAACCCCGTTCTCTTTGGATGAGGCTTTCGGCACCGCAGTAGGCGCTATCGGTGCCGGCGTCAAGGACGTCAAGGGCTACATGACGACGGTCGCTGACGCGGCCGCTATCGGCGGCACCAGCATGGCCGAAATGGGCGACGTCTTCCAAGACATCGTCAACAAAGGCAATGTCACCGGTGAAGCGTTGGCCCGACTGGACACCCGATTCCCGGCAACGTCGTGGATCAAAGCATCGGTCACCGCCAGCGGCCAAGACTTCGACGCCCTGCTGGCTAAAGGCGAAATCACGATGGCGATGCTCCAACAGAGCATCAACGACAACGCCGCCGGAATGGCGCAAGGCTTGGGTAACACCTTGCAAGGCGCAATCATGAACATGCAAACCGCGGTCGCCAGGGTGGGCGCAAACTTCCTCACCGCTCTGTTCGGCGGCCAGTCCGGGGATCCGGCGCAGGGCATGAAAGAGTCCATCAACACCATCACCGCCAAGCTGAACGAGCTGGGTGCGTGGATCAACGCCAACAAAGAACAGATTCGCGGCTTCTTCACCTCGGCGGCCGACGCGGCCCGCGGCCTGGTCGGTGTGCTCGGAAACATTCTGGCGTTCCTCAAAGAGCATCCCGGCGCCATCCAAGCCGTGGTCGTGGCGTTCGTCGCGTGGCAGGGCATCACCGGAATCGCCACAGTCGCCACCGCAGTCATGGGATTGAATGCCGCGTTGGGGGCGACAGCAGGTTTAGCGTCCGCCGCGCTGGCCCCGTTGGCTGCTATCGCCGCGATCATTGCGGGCGGCGCTATCGGCGGTGCCAGCCTCAACAACGCCATCAACTCAGTCGGGCAGCAGTCCGAAGCCGGAAAGAATATGCTCAACCAGGCCACCGCGCCTGGCATGGGCGTTCCTGGTGCATCCCGCGACCCCATCTTCCAGCCCACACCCGCAGCGCCAGCCGTGCCACGCTACAGAGGGAAGCCAGGCAGGGCGGCCGGCGGCGGCATCACCGGGCCCGGTGGACCCAAATCCGACATGATCCCGGCCATGCTGTCCGACGGCGAACACGTTTTCACCGCCGCTGATGTTGACGCGATGGGCGGCCAATCCGGGGTGTACTCATTCCGCAAAGCCCTCCACGCCGCCAAAGGCGGGGCAGTCAAAAAACTTGAAGACATGCGCACCGCAGGCGCAATGCCCGCGGCGGCCGGGAACACCTCACCGGTCGGCGGATCCACCATCTCCTCATTCATTGATATGGGTGGGGAGTTCATCAACGGCATCATCGACCAGGCCGCCTCAGCCGCCGCCACCGCAGCATCCGGTGCAGCGATGGCCGGATCGTTCGGTACGGCAGGACCGGTCGGTGGGCAAGCCGCCGGAGCTGCGGCCGGCACCGCAATCGGATTAGGCACCGACGCCGCCAAACGCGGCGTCTCCTTCGGCTTCGACCTACTCGGCATCGGCGTCGATTCAATCCTCGAGCAGCTCACCCCGTTCGGGCAGCCCCGCTTCCTCAACCAGGACGTGTCCGGGTTCGTGCCCCAACAAGCCATCACCGGGGCTTTGGGCAACCTGATGTCGGGTGGTGCCGAGCAGGCAATGGGCCTGGACCCCAACACCACCCAGCACGGCACCACCGGCCAACCCCCAGGCCCTATCGACTCACTGATGGGCAGCCTCGGGCCGCAAACCCCGCAGCCGATGATCGGTGACTCCCAATCATTCCTCAACACCCAGTTAGCCGCACCGGAGGCAGCCCCGCCCGGTCAACAACCGATGTTCAAAGTGGACAACATTTACACCACCGACGCCGAATCGGTGGGCCGCGAACTCAGCCGCCGCGGCCGGCTAGCCCAAATGCAGTACACAAACAGGCCAGGTCCCTAAATGCCCGATCCCGGAATCAACTCCATCCGCATCCGCCGCGGCAACGCACTGTTCAACGTCCACGGCCAGGACGCCGGCCGCGAAGGTGTGTGGCTGGCCAAAGGACAAGTGGAGGGCATCTACGACGCACCGATCAAGTCGACGTGGAAAACCGGTGCGTTCCAGGTCGGGTCAACACAAAAAGCCATCAAACGGCTGCACCGCGACATGGAACTCGGTTTCCACATCTCGGACAGCTTCAACGACAGCTTCGAGTTCAACGAAAGCTTGTTTCGGCAAATCTTCTTCTATGAGGAAGATCAGTGGTCGACCAGCCCGAAGAAAACGACCATTGAAGTGTCGACCGAAATTTCGGGCACCCGCAAACTCGACGTCCTCATGTATGAGCAGCCCGACTTCGCCCCGCCGACCGATCCGTTGCAGCAGCAGTACGGCAACCTGGTGTTGAAGCTGCGGGCCGGTGAGCCGATGTGGTACGAGGACAACGTTGTTGACCAGTTCACCTCCGGTGCAACATCGGCGTCGGGCACCATCACGGTGTCGAATCCGACCGACCAGGTGATGTACCACAAGTGGGTGTTAACGCCCGGTATTTGGACGTTGCCGGACTTTGAGTGGGTGGGCGACCCCGGCGAACGGATACCGGGTGGGGCGAACGCTTCCCGCATGATCAACGACATCACCATTACCAGCGTCAACGGTGGCGCGGTGATTGATTTGGACCGGCAGCAGTTGATGTACCGGGACTTAAACAACACCAACATTTTGGCGCAGATGGGTGCCTCAAAAATCTTCAACTACCCCATCCCGCCCTACACCCCAGAGTTTGAGCTGCCCGTCTCGTATAAGGGGCAGGCCGGTGGGGCTACGGTGCAGTTGATTCAGCCTCGGCGCTGGTCCCGGCCGTACGGCCTGGAAGCCAACTCAATCCTCAACACCGGTTCCCCGAAAGAGTTCACGTTCCGGTTCTCCTTCCCGGGCTCGTTCTCCTACTTCATTCCGCGGTGGGCTGAGCGCCTGGACGTCATCCTGGTCGGCGGTGGTGGTGGCGGCGAAGCCGGCGGCCTGCTCATTACCGGGTCGGGTGGTTCGGCGTCCAGCTTCACCACGAAGACGTTGATTCGCGGGGTGGACATTCCGTACGCCACAAACTATTTGGCCGGTGTTGTCGGTGCCGGTGGTGCCGGTGGTAGCGGCTTTCAGGGTGCTGGCAGGGCTTTGAACGATGGTTTCGGCGGCGCGAATGGCCAGACAGGCCAAGCATCGACGGTGGTCGGTTCGGGCATGACGACCTTGAACTCGGCTGGTGGTACTGCCGGTATCTTGCAGCCCACCGTTCAGGGCGGGGCCTTGGCCGATCTGGTGTTCAACGGCAAAACGTATCCCGGCGCCCAAGTGGAGAACCTGCCCGGAGCCAGAGGCAACCATCCAGGTGGTGGTGGTGCTGGTGGCTGGCCTGGAACGGGTGCTGGCGGTGCTGGCGGTGACGGACAGATCTGGATTCGGGCCTACGGCTGGGCTGGGTCGTGAGCGGGACCGGCTTTTATGTGCCGGCTGACATTTTCCCGGTCACACTGCCGTTTGCCTTCGGGCAGACCGCCGGGGATGTGTTGTGCGACCAGATTTGGGATGCCACCCGGGAACAGAAACTTGTTGAGGAACGGATTCGCCGCGAGCAGCCCGTTGGCCGCATCTGGGACGCCGAATGGAATGTGCAACACATTTTGGGCTCGGAGTACGGGGCGAAGTTCTCCTGGATTTCTAACGACACGGGCCCGGGGCAAACAGAGTTTCCGATGTCGTCCCCGGTGGCCAAATGGATTTACGACTACCAGGGCCGCATGGACCGCAACGAGGGCCGCACGGTCGGCATCTCCATTGATTACTGCGGGGCCCGCTGGTCGGGCATTCTCGACAAGTTTGCGGTAGAGCAACGCGAAGACGGCGACACCGTCTTGGTCGTGGACTGGGTAGCCGATTACGAAAAACTCAAGTGGTACAGCGTCGTTCCGAACCCGTTCCTGCCAGATGCCTTCCAAGCGCCTCGCGCGTGGCTCCTCGCCGGACCAGTGACTTGGGTACTACGCCTCACGCTTTTTCTGGCGATTTGGCGGGAGCACAATCCGTTCCTGACCTGGCCTGACGATCCGATGGATTTGAGTAACTGGGTGACGATGGGCCTGGACATTTCCGACTGGCACATCGTTGTCAAACCCGAATCCTTCATTGATGCAATGGCATCCGGTGTGGTGTGGTCTGTCGCCACCTCGAGGTGGGCGAACTTTCACGACATGGCCCACTACATGGTGGAAGATTCCGAAATTTCCATTGAGTGCCGGCGCTACCTCCCCGGAGATGAGGAGCCGTGGGCCGGAGCGGATTTGCGCTACGGAACACTTGTCGTGGACTTCGTTGACAAGTCGGGCATCTTGGTGGGCACCGCGAACGGCGGCAACGTATTCGACGGCCTGGCCCGCACCGTCGTGGAATTCGCGGACGATTTCATCGACTCCACCTACGACATTGTGGCCGACGCCGACACCCCCGAAGACTACTTCGACATCGGAAAACGCTACACCGACCCTGTCAAACCGTATGTGGTGTTTTATGAGGGCGAAACGTCACCGGTTCAAGAGTCCTCGTGGATTTACTCACCCACCAAGGGCGTCCAGGTGGCCGTCGGCGGGCACTCAGCTCCCGGCGTCAATGAGACGATCTCAGCAACAATCCAGGCCGTTGGGGATATCCTCGGCAACCTGGTGCAGATCGGATCGCTCGGCGGCACCATCGACACGCTTTTGGCCCCGATTTACGAGGACACGATCTTGGCGTGGCAGACCTACAAGAGCAACGAACGCGCCAATAACACCGGCTGGGACCGCCTCTTTACCTATTTCCAAGAGGGTGCAGGCAAGGCGTACACCATCTCGTCGCTTATGGTGCTACGCGCGGGTATGTGGGCCACCAAAACCGTCATCTCGTGGCAAGTCTCCGTATCGGACGGGCAGCCCTACCTGATCGGTGACAACGGCATCGGCCACTTTTGGCTTGATGACCGCATCGGCCTGGTCCTCAAAGTGGACAACCAAATCCACATGGATCGCTGCCGGCGCATTGACCTGGCGTGGGGACCAGACACACCACCGGAATGGGTGCTCAACGTCGGGGACGAGCGGATCTGGCAGGACCCCGCCCAACGCGCCCTCGGCCGCATCGAACGACTCATCGCAGGACTACACGATTTAGGAGTGTGGTGAAAACCCAACAGGCCCTCCCCGCCGACTTCACGCCCTTCCCGCACAGCTTCCCCACCCGGGAGAACTGCGACCCCACCAACCCCTATCAGGCCTTCCTGTGGATGTTGGTGGCGATGCCCTACATGAAGGGCGCCCAACTGGTGTTGCCGGTCGACTATCTGCAATTCGTGTCGAAGCGGCTGTGGGATTGCGGCGCCCGCCCGGCCGCCGACCCGGCCTTGAAGTATCGGAAACCGGCGGCCACGGATGCGAACTGGTTGACCTCTCCGGGCACTTGGGTTGATGTTGACGACCCTGAACCGGAAACGGATCGGCCAGTCAAGATTGCGGTGGATTCGTTGCAGTCTCAGCAGCAGGCCGAGGTCATGAAAGAGTTGTGGGGCCGCCTGTCGGAGAAGCAGCGGTTGGCGTTGATGGCTGAATCGCACCCGGAGATGTTTGGGCAGTGACCTCACCCAACGAGACCACGCCGCCGGAAGGACTGGACGACACCGGCTTGGCGGCATTCGCCGTGAAAACGCAGTTCGATTGGGCCACCCAGCAGCGCAACGGCCTGTTGTCCCGCTTCCTGCCCGCACAGTTAGGTTTCTTCGGGTTTTTTGATGCGGTGGCTGTGGCACAGAAGTCCGCGAACTTCGCCAACATCACCAACACGATCACGAAGGCCACGACGTTGGCGGCGGCGGTCGCTAGCGGTGTGGCGGTCACCGATGCGTTCAACGGCACGGCAGCCAACGACCTGGGGGCGTCGTGGACCCGTTCTTCAGCGGGATCGGGTTCGGGGTTTTGGGGACCGAACGGCAGTGGCTCAGCGGTGTGGAAAAATTCGGGTTCGCTTTCACGGCAGCACTACGACAGGCATAACACACCGCTGTTCACAGATTTTCAAGCAGTGATGACTGTTGTTTCCAGCTATCCCACCAAAGTGTTTAATCCCAGCAATTTTACCTACCTTGTGGGCCGCGCTAACTCCAACGCTTTATCGTCAGCAACATTCGTCTATCTGAGGATCAGTAACAACCAGTTGGCGTTAGGGAAATGTGTTTCCGGCACTTTTAATGCGCCGTGGGTGACGGTAGCAACCACCAACGTGGTGGGGGACCAGATTTCGTTACTGCTCGGCACAAATGCTTCTCAGCGGAACTTCATTGTTGTGCAGAACGGTTTCGCGGTCATCAACCACACCGACACCACCAGCAGCGACTACGGGTCGGGTTTCCGATACGTGGGCGTCATCAACAACGGAGTACCCGGCGCACGGGTGCCTGGAGGCGTCAGTTCTATTTCGCCGGCATCACTAGACCTGTTCGCTGCTGCTGACCGTCAATCCTCGACCACCTAGATAGGACATCCATGATTGAGCTGGTGCGTAAACCGGTGCCGTTGACGGCTTTTGAGCTGGTCGACCAGGCCGCCATGTTGGAGGCGTTGACGTTCCTCGCGGCGGAGGGTTGGCGGGGTGCTTTGTCTCAGTCGGATGACGGCTGGTCGTTGGAAATGAACATTGATGAGCCGGCACGGCAGGTGGTGGCTGTGGTGGGGGATTGGCTGGTCGTTGATGGCGGGGTGCGGTTGTTGTCGGCTGTCGAGGTTGCGGCTAGCTATGAGGAGGTGGTCTGATGCCGTTGAAGAATGATTGGCAGAACGGTGATTTGTTTACCCCGGCCGCGGCGAACGAAATGGCAAACGTCGTCAATACGTTTGAGACGGCCGCGGTAGGCGTGACCGGTGTCTACGTTTCAGGAGCCGACAGAACCGGTGCCACCGACTCACTGGCAGTCCTCCAGGGCATCATCAACGCGGCCGCTCCAGGGTCAACGATCTACTTTCCCGGCGGCACTTTTCGGATCAGCGCCGAATTGATCATCAATAAACCGTTGGTGATTCGTGGCGGCGGCGGAATGTTTTCGGCCGCAAACCAGGGCGGAACGTGGCCCGGCGTTGCTGGGACGAACATTGTGACCACGTCTGCGACGGCGAACGGTTTGCGTATCACCAGCGGCGGTGTGGTCATTGAGGACATCGCTGTGGTGAACACGCGGACCTTGGCTAGCCCACCCACTGCCGGGTCAGGCATTTTCATGGAGACCGCCAACAACTTCCGGCTGTCCCGCGTCACTGTTGCAGGGTTTTATGACTGCGTGTTGGCCGAGGGACGGTTCGGGAACATGGATTCCTGCAACATCTACGACCCTGTTCGTTACGGCATCCTGTTCCGAAACGACAACACCGACGAGTACGACTTCGGCGACCAGGGCATCAGCAACTGCAACATCGCCATGTATGGCCGCAAGACAACCGCTACCGCTGCGGTTCGTTGGGAATCCGGCGGCGGTATCCGCTGGACCGGCAACAAAATCGTGGCTGGCACCGGGCCGGGAGCATCCGGTATCGGAATGTTCGAGTACGGCCTGGACTTGATGGTCGCTGACACGGTTTCCACGGTTGAGTTCATGGTGGCGGGCGGGGCGATTTCGACCTGCACTCAAGCGTGCATCAGGATTGGTACGCAGAACTCAGGCGGGACAGCAGGCGGCTTCAATTCGTTCACCGTGTCGGGCATCGTGTTCCAGGGTGCCGCAGGCACAGGTAAAGGCATTGTGGTTGGTTCGTCCACCAGTGCCACGGTCAACAACATTCAGCAGGTTGTCATCATCGGCAACACCTTCAAGGGTGTTACTTCTGGCGGGATCGTGGCCTACAACATGCGCGGCCTGATGGTCGGCCCGAATCTTTGGAATGGTGAGGCATACACCGGCCCTCTGATCACCCTGGCTGGCAGCAGCTCCGCTGGCTCCGATAACGGCGTGTCCACTCAACAGGTGGATATTTATCGCCAGACCGTCATCAATTCGGTTTCACAACCGAGTTACACCGTCATCAAGGACAACCGGGTAATCGGCACCATTGGCTCCCAGGACGGGTTTGTGGAGTACCGCTACAAGCGGAACATGTACACGAACACCTCCGGCTGGAAAACGATGTTTACCATTGAGCCGCCCAACTCTGGCGGCGGCGGAATGATCGAGGTCAACGTCACCGGCGCGGACTCCATCGCTGGTGGCGGCAGTCCGTTCTTTGCCCGACGCATCCGGCGCGGATTCATCAAGGCCGGAACTACTGGCGGTGCGATCACGGTAACGACCCTCGGCACTGACGAATTAGTTTCCACGACCGGTGTCCTCGGGGACGCCAACTTCGGCTTACGGGTGGTCGATGGCGGCTCTGGCAAACTCCTCGTCCAGGTCGAGAAACTCGCTCACAGCAATACCTTGTGGGGCGCTATCGAGGTCAACCTGTCGGGTCATATTCAGAAGTTCTCCATCGGCGCAGGGATCTGACCGCCATGAGACTTATCCTCCTCGCCACCGCCCTGATCCTCAGCGGCTGCGCTCCGATCAACTTGCACCCGACCGAGGTCATGCCGACCGCCGTGCCCACGCCGAAGAAGCTGCTCGACTGCGACCTCATCTTCCCGGCACCATCCGCGGACACGCTCAAGCCGTGAAGTGGGTGTTGGGTGGCTGCGCGGTGATCGCGGTCGCGAGCTACAGCTTTGTCTACGCCGCGGTGAAGTCGCTGCTCAATGAGGACTGGCAGCCCGACTGGGAATCCTGGGACCGGGAGTGACCTACGGCCTGCCGACGGGGAGCAGCATCACCTACGGCGCCGCAGGCTTTCCCGAGTGGGTCTACGAGCTGGCCCAGGCATTCTCGCTGCGCGGGTCAACCTACCCCGGGCACCAAGAATCGGAGCGCGCCGAGATCGGGTTCGCACCCAACCCTAAGCGCCTCAACCGCGGCATCGACTTCACCGGCTCAGCACCGGATATGCAGCGCCTGGCCGAGCACCTGCTGACCGTCCGCAAAAGCCTCGAGCAGGTCATCTGGGAGAACCCCGACACCGGCCAGCGGGTCGGCGTGGCCGGCGGCGACGACATCTCCAGCGGCCCGTACTACCAGGGCGACTACGCAGGCCACCGCGACCACGTCCACGTCCGCACTTCCATGCCGATCCCGCTACCCAAGGAGACAACGATGGCCGGATGGACCGGTGACCCGATCTGGCTGGCCGACGTT
>Ga0247844_1004847_pt1 | contig 17790 bp, 16 predicted proteins | sample LaCtaG_FD_192421 | JGI IMG/M metagenome (GOLD analysis project Ga0247844, IMG submission 192421) | Freshwater microbial communities from meromictic Lake La Cruz, Castile-La Mancha, Spain - LaCruzMarch201714.5m_1 | ecosystem: Environmental > Aquatic > Freshwater > Lake | place: Spain: Castile-La... | reverse complement strand
ACCCGCGAACGGCATTACAAGAGCTGCCGCCTGGCGATGGTCGCCGGCTGTCAGCCCGATGTGTATCGGGAGATCACCGGTGATGCCGATCAGTCGGGTCTGTCGGCCCGCTTCATCGTGGTTGAGCAGCAAAGTGTCGAGCAGCATTTCCCTGCCTGCTGGACAGCGGAGGAGGTTCAGCGGGCGGAAGACCTCAAGCAGCTGCTCGAGCGTTGTTATGGGGTCTTGGCCCGGGTGGAGCAGTTGCACCTGCGGCTCACTCCTGAGGCCTTTGCCCTGTTCCAGGCCGAGCGAGCAGCGATGTATCAGCGCAAGCGGGCCAGTATTTCCGCGGCGGAGCGCTCCCTGGCCAACAAGGCCGCCGGACGGATCGGGCGGCTGGCCGCCCTGTTCCACCTGCTGTGGTGCGTTGCGGAACGGTCGGAGGGGCCGATCTCTCTCGGCAACAACGATGTTGGAGTGGAGGCGATGCAACGCGCGATCCGCTTTAACCGCTTCCTGTTGGATCAGACGGTCGGCGTGCGGCTGACCTCGGCCGGCAACAGTGAGCTGGGCGCCTTGATGCTGAAGCTGCAGCGAGTGGCCTGGGAAAAGCGCACGCCGCTGGCGTTGAGCACCCTGCGCCGTGCCCTGAGCGGCAAGCAGCGCCCAGAGTCAGGGGACGTACTGCATGCCCTGCAGGTGCTGCAGGAGCGGGGCTATGGCGTTCTGGAGCCGATGGAGTACAGGGGGCAGCAGGGCTGGAAGTACACCGCCTCCAAGCCGCTGCTGACAGCTAACTGAGGCAGGTGACTCCACCTCTTAGGGGGATCCACCCCTGCGGTGCCACCGCTGTATCCACCGCTCAGAACGGGCGGAACGCCTGTCAGCACTGGAGTTCAGTGCGTAGGGGTGGAGGGGTGGCTGCCGACCCTGTGGTGGCTCATCGGCGCGGGGGCGGCGGCGGTTTCAGAAGAGCACCACTGAAGTCCACCCCTGGAAGGATTGAGAGTCAGAGCCCTGTCGTAGCAAGAGAAGAGAGAGATTTTTTCTTCTCCACCCAGGGGTGGCCCGAGAGGTGGCCAAGGGGCGGGGAAGGCGCGGTAAGGGGTGGAGGTGTGACGAGAAGGGCACAGCTGGTTACAGATGTGCAGGTTTTGTCGCATGATGGGGCCATGACTCCAGTGCTCGACAGAAAAGAGACGGCCCTGAAGCTGGCGCGTCGGAAGGGCCTGCTCCGGACCGGGGAGGCGGCGGCGGCTGGTGTTGATCGTTCGACCCTGGCCCGTCTGTGCGAGCACGGCCTGCTGGAGCGCCTGGAGCGTGGGCTCTATGGCCTGCCGGCCGCGGCCGTTCGCGAGCACGTTGACCTGGAGATCGTTGCCAAGCGGGTACCTCAGGCGGCGTTCTGTCTGCTCACGGCCCTGCGGCTGCATGGACTGGGCACCCAGCAACCTCGCCGGGTGTGGATCTGCCTGCCCCGGGGCGTCCATCGACCCACGCTGCAGTTCCCGCTACTGGAGGTGATCCATGGGCAGCCGGAGCTGCATCGCCTGCAGGTGGAAACGCTGCGCTCCGGCCCGATCCGGCTGAAGGTCTACGGGGTTGAGAAAACCCTGGTCGACTGCTTCCGCCATCGCCGCAAGCTCGGTATGGAGCCCGTGCTGGAAGCCCTCAAGGATGCAATCAACCAGCGGCGGCTCAACGTCGATGAGCTCTGGCGTCAGGCACAGGCGCAGCGCATGCAGCGGGTGATGGCTCCCTATCTGGAAGCCCTCCTGTGAAGGCCAACCTGGCCGCGTCGATCCGGCAGCGACTGCTGAACCGGGCCCGGCAGGAGCAGGAGACCTTCGATGCGGTGCTGAACCGCTTCGGGAAGAGCGGTGCCTGGTGCAGGCCTGGATCTCAGGGGAAGGTTCTGCTGATGGCGTTGCACTGCTGCTCCAGATGGGCGATCCGCTCCATTAGCTCCTGGAAGCTAGGAACCTCACCGCGCAGCATTCCTGAGTCGGTCATGGCCCTGTAGTCCGCTTCCAGGGCCTTCCGGGCGGCGTCGATCGGCACCAGCTGCAGGTTGCCACTGAGGGCGCGGAGGTAATCGATCGGCTGTTCATCGGCATCAGTGGCACGCCAAAAGTCCTCCTTGTGCTGCGCCACCTCAATGGCGAGGGGCCGGTCACGGATGGCCTCCTCCGCGATGCCTGCACCGGCCAGGCGATCGAGGTCATACCAGTGCCGTGAATAGCGGTCGCCCTCGCCGCTGCCCCAGCGTCCCTTGCGGCAGGCGACATGGATGGCCGCGGCCTTCTCCAGGAAGGTGCGCCTGGCATCCATCACCAGTGGTCTGGCGGCCGGGAAGTCGAGCATGGCCAGATGGGTCGCCGCCTCACAGGTGATTGGCATGGGGCCGTGCGGTTCGCCGGTGGAGTGGGCGCCGAACTCCAGCCGCACCGTCGGCCGCACATACCCGGAGCTGTTGTTTGGCGCCGGGATCAGTGGTTGGTAGTGGATGACGATGGTGGGTGGCTGCCGCCGGCCTGCATTTGGCTGCTCCAGATCCAGCTCGAGGGTGACACCGGCGCCAGCGGCAGCACTCTGGAGCAGCGGTAGGGGAATCTCCCGGACCCACTGCCTCAGCTTCCTGTCGGCCGTTTTTCTGCGCTTCTCGGCCTGGCTGGGGTTGGCTGCTGGGGAGAGGTCAACCTCAGGCCAGAGGTACTGGATGTTGAGGGTGAGATCGACGTCTTCCGAGAAGCGATCGATCAGCCCGTAGGCCTTCGAGAGCGAGGTGCCCCCCTTAAAGGTGAGGGTCTCCAGCAACTGCTGCTCTTTCCCCAGGGTCTGCAGCGCCCAGACCACCCAGATGTCCTTCTCCAGCAGGTTCGCCGGCCAGCCGGATTCGGCAGCAGCAACCGCCAGGGCTTCCGTCTGGTCCTCTGGGGACAGCGCGAACCAGGACTCAGCCACGAGCCTTCTGCGGCTCAAGCGCTTGTTCACTCAGCAGCTCTGCAAGCCACAGGGGCAGCTCAGCACGGACGGAGAGCAACGCATCCCACTCCTGGAGCGGCAGCACACGGCGGAGTGTCGGCAGGGCCGCTAAGGCCTGATCAGGGCCAAGCCAGGTGAGTGCCCGGATCGCCTGGCCTGCGGGGCGATCGGGTAGCAGGAAGTTCCAGGAAGCTGCCGGGCGGATCGTGACCTGTTCCTTCCCGAAGACGTAGCGCTTCTGGCTGCGGGTGCGGGCCAGGAAGGTCTGCTGCACCGGCATCTGGGTGGTGAGGCCAAGGGCATTGGCCGCAGCGGCGCCGCTGCTCACCAGCTGCTGGGCACCCTCCCGGTTGAGCTGGGCGATCACCACCTCCGGCGCCGGAGGCCTGGTCCCGAAGCGGCTGGTGATGGGCAGGGCGTAGCGGCCGCGGGCGATCTTCACGAGCTTGCCGCGGACCGCCAGGCGCCGCAGGGCCTGGTCCACCGCAGCGCGATTGCCAAGGCCGAGGAACTGCTTGGCCGCCAGCAGGGATCCCTCCGGGCGTTTCCCCGCGGCTTCCAGGATCTGCTCGCTCAGCACTGCCATGACGGCCCTGTGGGTCTTGTTGTGCTCTGTTGTGTCAGAAGACTACGTGAGTTTCTGACACATTGTCCACAGAGCTTTTGCCACGGGCACCAATGCGCCGGTGCTGCCTGGCTGCGCTGACGACGCGCTGCGGTCGACGACGGCTGTCCTTCAGCGTGCCACAGCTGCGCCGTGGCGTGCATCGGCCAGCCGCCGCCGCCCTCCGCTCCGGGGCCGGTGATGGGGGTGGCGGGCTCGGCTGCTCTCCCGCGGCTGCGGTGGCGCGGCAGCTCTCAGCCGGGAGGGGCCTGGAGTGAGGACAGAAGTTTGCGCGCGCGGCTGCGCGGCCGGATGTTTATTTCGGACTGAATCTGGTCCTTGCTCTGATCTCTTGCCGAGCCGCTAGCGCATGGCGCCGCTTTGCTTTGATCCATTGCGGCGTAATGGCTCTGACTTCTTTGAAGTGCATTTGTACTGGTAGAATAAAGGCTGCGCCAAAGGCCCCGAGCCCATCGCCTGCGGCAACCTCACCCCCTGATCTCGCCGTCATAGCTGCACTCTTTCCAGTGGCTTGATGCCCCGATCGGTTGTCCCTCAAGGCAACTGATTCCATGGTTATTTGTCATTCATCTGGGCCAGGTCCAGGTCTTGCTCGCTCCCTTGTGATCGCAGCCGGCGGCGGCCGTGATCTGGCCTGGCCCCACCAGAGGGTTGCCGCTGAGCTCCTCGCACGCTGCGGCGGCCGGTCTGTCCATCGGCTGTTCCATGGCGGAGCCCGTGGCGCCGATGCAGCTATCGCCCGTGCCGCCCATCAGCTGGGCTGGCCGGCCCTTGCCCTCCCTGCCGCATGGGAGCGCCATGGGCGGGCTGCCGGGCCGATCCGCAATCGCGAGCTGCTCCAGCTGGCCGTTGCCGAGGCGCTGGCCCACACCTCGCCGGGGCATTCCACCTCGGTGCTGGTGCTGGCCTTCCCCGGCGGCCCCGGCACTGCATCGCTGGTGCAGCTGGCCCGCCGCATGGCCTCCCGTGCTCCGGTGCCGCTCGCCGTCGTGGAGGTCAGCCCATCCGCCGGTCTCTGGGCCGTGCCCGCTGCATCCGCCTGCTCCTGAAGCCTTCCGCGCCCCTGGGCGCTCGCCGATCCATTCCCCACGCTCTGCCATGCCTGTTCACACCCCCGTCCTCACCGAGGCCTCCTCCGCACGAGTGGCTGCGGCTCCAGTGCCTACCGGGCCGTCCTGCACCCTCCAGCGATCCGGCTCCCTTTGGCAGCTGGGCATCGAGGCCCAGGAGCTCACCACCGCCATCGGCCAACTCGCCGAGAAGCTGGAAGCCGATGGCGACACCCGCGCCCAGGCCCTCGCCGAATTGGAGGCTGCCTTGCTCGCAGAAGAGGGCAACAAAGCCGCCCTGGCGGCCAAGGCCGATGCCACTTGCTGGGTGATCGAGCACCTGCGCGGTCAGGCCGCCTACCGGCAGCAGCAGGCCAAGCGGCTCACTGAGCTGGCCCGCTCCGATGCCTCCCGAGCCGATGCCCTGGAGGAATCGCTGGTGCTGGTGCTTACTCGCCTGCAGCCCTCGGCCACCCGTTTCTCGTTCCCGAATCACGAGCTGACCTCCCGCAAGTCCCAGGCCGTCGAGATCGACGACGAAGAGGCCCTCGATTCCGAGTGGTTGGCCGTCACCACCACCAGCAAGCCCGACAAGGCAGCCATCAAGGAAGCCCTCAAGGCTGGCCGCCACATCGAAGGCGCCCAGCTGCTCTCACGCCGCTCCTGGCGGATCAGTTGAAAGGCCTGAGGCCCCTCGATACCGGCCCGTTGCGCTTGCGGGCCCTGACCCCAATCCCATCACCTTGAGCAACAGCCATGGATCTCTCCACCTACGCCAGCGCCACGGCCTCTACGACACCCACGACACCGAGGCCCAGGGGCCACATCTGGTCCACGCGACTCGCCAGTTGGGTGGTGCCGATCACCCGCAAACCGGGCCGCCGACCTTCGCCCGATCACATCCACTGCAGCGAGCCGCCCTGCTGGGTGCTGATCGAGCCGCTGCCGCCTCAAACCTCCGCCCAATGATTTCGGTCCCAGATCGATCCCACTCACCCCCTCGATGCCATGACGTGCACCTTCTCCACCGAACAGATCGCCTGCCTCTCCGCCCCCCTTGATCGCGCCAAGGTGCGCCAGCGCGAGCAGGGCCGCTCCAAGGTCAGCTACCTGGAGGGGTGGCTGGTGATCGCAGAAGCCAATCGGATCTTCGGGTTCGATGGCTGGCAACGGGAAACCATTGAGGTTCGCTGTGTGAACCAGTCCGAGCGTCCCATCGGCAGGGACAACCGCCCTGGCTGGGGGGTGACCTACATCGCCAGGGTCCGGGTCACGGTGTCTGTTCCTGGTGGAGCTCCACTGATCCGCGAGGGCAGCGGCGCCGGCCACGGCATCGACGCTGACCTTGGCCAGGCCCATGAGTCCGCCCTCAAGGAGGCCGAAACCGACGCCATGAAGCGTGCATTGATGACCTTCGGGAATCCCTTCGGACTGGCCCTGTACGACAAGCAGCAGCGGGAGGTGACTCACGCGGCAGGAGAGAACAGCGCTCCTCTGCCTGTCAGTGCCAGCAACGGCACGCGATTGATCCATCGCAGCCCTTCGTCCGCAGCGCCAAGCGCCAGCGTCGACCCCAGCCTCACGCCGCTCGACCCGGCCGTCATCCGCCAGGTCCTGGGCACCCTGCGCGGTCTGCCCCGGCCAGTGCTGGAGGGCTTCACCAAGGCTTTCCGCAAGCGGTTCCAGGTGCCGGAGGAGGCCACTTCCATCGCGGATCGGATCCTGCAGAAGCGCCATCACGACTGGATCGAAGCCTTTCTGGTGCAGCACCAAGCCCCGACTTCCAGCCAGCCGGACGCTCAGCTCGGCTGAGCCGATCAGACTCCACTCACGTGGGCTGCAGGACCGCCCTGCGGCCCCTCATTTCCCATGCGTCACTCCCTCGGACGAATCGTGGCCACGGCCGCTGTCGCAGCTGCCGTCCCCCATGAGGTGATCGTCGGCCTGCTCGATCGTCATGCGGCCCGCGACTGGGGCGATCTCGATGCGGAGGACAGAGCCTCCAACGATTCGGACCACTCCCATGCGGAAGGCCGCCTCTTCTCCAGCTACGACACACCAGAGCACGGCACCATCTGGGTGATCACGGAAGACCTCCGCGGCGAAGGCGATGGGCCCATCACCACCGTGCTGTTCCCCGAGGACTACTGAGCCCTCAGATCCGGCTGAGCCCTGGGGGCTGGCGATCACGCCACCCGGCCTGCCCCGGCTCGCGCACCGCGCAAGGGCTGGCGCGAGTCGCTCCACTGCGTTCTGCGACCCTTGCGCGGCGCTGGCGTCACCGGGCCGCAGCGGTGGTGTCGTTCGCCATCCCTGCCATGGCTCGCCTTCTCTTCCCCGCTCAGCCAAGCCGCGGGCCCATCGAGCGCCAGTGCCCGATCCGCGTGGTTTCAGTTCATTTGTTGGGCACCGCCGGCCAGCTGCTCCGGGTGCTCTTCCTCGATCGCGAGGGGCACATCTCCGCCCAGCCGCACTTCGTGCCCAGAGGCGAGGCCCTGATCCTGGCTGCGAATCAGCAGCGGGTGCTCGGGCCCCAGGCCCGGGTGCTGGTGCTCTGAGGCGCCAGCGGGGCGGCATTGCCCTGCCCGGCGGCCCAGGCCACCGGGCTTTTCTCAGGCATCAGGCGGCGATGAGAGCGAATCCGAATCTGGATCAAGAGATAAATGACCATCGCAACTCACGACATCAAGCTGATAAGTGAAGCGAAACCAACAGGACCAGGCCCGCCAGGACTGAGACAAGCCCTCAAGGGCGTTTCTATGCACCAGCTGCATAGTTTTGCCTTCGATTTAACGGCTCGTCTCGGCTTGAAGGTTTGGTGATGACCTGGGACCGGCCAACAGTCAGGATGGGGCTCGACACCCTCGAGCACCCTGGCTCGCCAGGGCCGTGCCGCCCACCCCATGAGCCCTCCCACCATCTACGAGCTCTGCCGGCCCCGGGCCGACGTGCTGGAGGGGCGCATCCGGGATGAGGACTTTGCAGCCGACCTCAGCCAGGTGCTGAAGGGCACCGCTCCTGAGCTCTACAAGAACCCGGCTGTCTTCTTTGCGAACACCCACCCCACCAGGGGCCTTCGCGACCTCTTCTTGGCGGTGGTGGACCGGCTCACCAGCTCCGGCAGCCAGCTGGGCAGCATCCTGCGGCTCGACACCAGCTACGGCGGCGGCAAGACGCACGCCCTGATCGGCCTGAACCACATCCTGACGGCCGCCGATCAGATCCCGAACCTGGCGGAGTTCATCGATCCAGCCCGCCTGCCCAGCCAGAAGGTCACCGTGGCGGCCTTCGACGGGGAAAACGCCGACCCGATGAACGGCCGGCGCATGGAGGGCAACGTGCTCGCCTTCACCCCCTGGGGGGAACTGGCGGTGCAGCTGGCTGGTCCTGCTGGATACGAGCGCATCCGTAATAGCGACCGCCTCGGCGCTGCCCCTCCAGGAGCCGAAACCCTGCGCGAGCTGATCGGCGAACGGCCAGTGCTGATCCTGATCGACGAGCTCTCGATCTACCTGCGCAAGATCAAGGGCCCGGCTGCCGGTCAGGCGGCTGAGCAGCTCACTCCCTTCCTCACCGACCTGATCAAGGCGGTGAACTCCTCCCCTCAGGCGGTGCTGGTGTTCACGTTGGCGCTGGGCAAGGGCGGCCAGTCGGTGGATGCCTATGGGGAGGAAAACCAGCGGATCGATCGCATCTTTGCCGAACTGCAGTCGGTCACGGGCCGGCAGATCACGGCCCTCACGCCCACCAGCGAAGACGAAACGGTGCAGGTGTTGACACGGCGCCTGTTCGAGTCGATCGACCGCAGTCGGGTGGAGGACGTTGTGCAGTCCTACCAGGAGATTTGGAGCCGCACCGCCGATGCCCTGCCGCCGGTGGGTCAGAGCGATGACCGCGCTGCCAATTTGCGCAAGGGCTATCCGCTCCATCCGGAGCTGATCGAAACCCTGATGCAGAAGACCTCCACCCTGGAGAACTTCCAGCGGGTGCGGGGCATGTTGCGGCTGCTGGCACAGACCGTGGGCCAGCTCTGGCGTGAGCAACCACGGGGCGTCACGGCCATCCATCTCCATCACATCGATCCGGGTAATGAGCGGATTCGATTGGAGCTCTCCACCAAGCTGGGATTGCAGGCCTTCATCCCCGCGATCCGCGCGGATGTGTCCACCACACCGGCCGAGGGCGGCAGGGCCCTGGCCCAGAGGCTGGATACCCAGGAGTTCTCGGGGATGGAGCCCTACGGCTCCATGGCAGCGCGCACGGTGCTGTTCCACTCCCTGGCCTTCAACGAACCGCTCAAGGGCCTCAGCCGCCTCGAGTTGAACTACAGCCTCTATGCACCGGCTGTGGACCCGGCCTTTGTCGATAAGGCGGTGCGCCTTCTGCAAGAAGAGTCGGAGTATCTCGACGACAGCGGCATCAGCAAGCTGCGCTTCCTCACCGACGCCAACCTCAACCAGATGGTGAGGAAGCGGGAGGGGCAGTTCGATCTGGAGAGTGTGCGTGAGGAGCTGAACCGGCGCATCGGCACGATCTTCGCCAAGCAACGGCTGGAGCCTGTGCTGTTCCCCTCCAGCCCGGCAGACATTCCCGACGACACCGACGGCCCCTACCTGGCGGTGATCCATTGGGAAGGCCACACCGTGGAGCAGGCGAACATCCACCTGCCCGAGCTGGTGGTGCGGCTGTTCAAGGAGAAGGGCGACAACGCCAACATGCGCCTGAACCGGAACAACCTCGTGTTCGTCTGCGCCGATGCCCTGCAGGTGGACGACATGCTGCGCAAGGCCCGCACCTACCTGGCGCTGCAGCAGATGCAGCAGGGCGATCTGTTCGCCAGCCTCCAGAGCCACCAGCAGGATCAGGTGAAGGAGCGCTACGGCCAGGCGCAGCAGGGTTTCGCACTGGCGGTGCAGCAGTGCTATAGACATGTGTTTTATCCCGAGCGGGGGCAGTGGCCCGAGGTGCCCCTTACCCATGCCGCCATCACGGTCACCAGCGCAAGCAGTGAGCCCGGCTTCGGCCAAAAGCAAGTGGAGCGGGTGTTGAGGGAAGCCCGCGAACTGGTGTTGGCGGAGGATGCCCCGCCAGCCCCGAACTACATGGCCGACAAGACACCCCTCAAGCGCACGGGGGTGATGAGCACGCGGGATCTGCGCAACGAGTACTACCGCGATCCAGCCCTGCCGATCCTGCTAGGGGATGAGGTGCTCAAGAAGTGCCTGCGCATGGGCCTGGATCAGGGCCTGTTCGTCTACAAGGAAGGGGATCGCCTCGAAGGCCAGGGCCTGCCGCCCGGCACGCTCTCGATCAGTGAGGACGGCAAGATCTACACGATGGAGAAGGCGCTGGAGTTGAGCGTCTGGCCTCCGAAAACCTCAGCGTCAGCCGGTGAGCCTGCTGTGGATCAGCCAACCGTGTTTGGCGGTGACGGCGGAACAACTCCGGTGACCGGAGGGGGAGAGGCGGGAACCTCAATTCAGGCTGGGCTGGGCTCCACCAGCACCGGTGGCGGCGGAGCAGGCGTTGCGCCACCTGCAGGGCCTGGGGTGATCGAGCGCACCGACAACGTGAAGACAGCCCTTACCCAGCTAGCCCAGCAGGTGAGCAGCTCAGGCAAGGGAATCAAGAGCCTCACCTGGCGGATGAACAGTGGCGACGGCTTCCTGCCGATGGCCCTGCTCAAGGCCGAGCCTGGCGCCACGGTGCGCGTCGAAATGATGGAAGGGGGCTGGAGCAGCGGCGACGGCAGCGCCGAATGGAGCTTCGACTTCAACGGCACTCCCGAGGAGGCCACCCACCTGCGGGGCTTCATCGAAGGTCAGTGGCGCCGAGGCGGGGAGAAGTCGCTCGACATCACCTACCAGCTCCGCTACGAGCCCCCCTTGCGCTGGGATGATGGCGGCGAGGGCTGGATCACACGCCTCACCCGGGCAGGCCTCAGCGCCCAGACCGCCACGATCCGCCTGGAGCTCACCGCGGCAGCGGAGGGGCAGGCATGACCCAGGCCATCGCTTCAGGCCGGCCGGCCTACGAACTGCGCAGCAGGCAGCGCGGCCCCAGTGATCTGGAGCTGGAGGTGTGGCAGGTGCCCAGCACCGCCACCCCCGAGCTGAAAGAGCCCCGCCGCATTGCGGGCCTCGGCGGTCACAAGCTCCTGCTGGTGGAGGGAGCCGTGTTGCGGCGCCTCAAGGCGGAGCAGGTGAGCCTGGCCAAGCTCAAGAAGGGCGAGGGCCGGCGGGACGCCCTCTCGGAGGATCTTGCGCTCGCGATGGGGCTGCTGTTCAAGCTGCTGGCTCCGATGCGCAACGTGGCCGCGATCGAGAACTGCGCCCGCGGCATCGATGCAATGGCCCGCGAGGAGGCGGCCTACTGGCTGGGAATGGCCATGCATCGCAAGAACCCCCGCCGGGTGCTGGCGGCGCTGCGCCTGTTGCTGAGTGCTTCTTAGTCAATCCTTTGCTGTTTTCTTTTTGTACCTGCAATGCCTCCCATCCACATTGACCCAAATTCCTTTCTCGATCTCATCAAATGTGGTGCGGACGCTGTTGATCTTGGCCATTCGCATTTGCTGACGCCAGAAAGGGCTCAGCATTTAAAAGAGAATCTTTCGGTCATTGAAAAGGGATCTCTGCTGTGGGCAGGGAAAGAATTACCCCCTAAGGTCATTGAAAACCTCAAGGCGCTGGGCAGTCGAGTGCGGTCCATCCTTGATGATGTCGGTGGCAGTGAGTTTTCGTTGGAAAGCATGCAAGACTTACCTTTTGGACAAACCGTCGACATCCTCGACCAGGCTCAGCTGGTTGACGACGACGAATTGCGTGGTCTTTGGGCTTCGCTTTTGGCTTCTAGCATTCTTGACCTAGCAAACGGCGGCTCTGAGTCGTCGCGAAGAGCCTTTGCATCGCTTTTAAGAGATCTCAGCCCACTAGACGCAGTTAATCTCCGTTCAATCTATTCGGTTGAGCTCACCAAGGGATTGGGCGAGAGCTCGACTGATGGATGGCTGCCTGGTGGAACAATCCGCGAAAGGGATGGTCTATTTCAGGACCAGAATCTTGCCTTTGCTGGCATCTCGACATCGTACCTGCCCGACAAGTGCTTGCAGTTTGACGATAAGAACCTAGAGATCGCAGGCAAAGCACGGGAGCCGCTGACTACGCAGATTCTCGTGTCACTGTCCAATCTTGCCAGGCTAAATCTTATCGAGCCAGAGCGCATGATCGATGGCGGCTTTAATTTCAAGGTTGTGTTTATTACCCCGCTTGGATTAGCATTTTCAGAAGCAGTTTTCCTGGAGAGGCGGCAATGACCAGGCGATTAATTGAGGAGTGGCTGCCGATCGCCGAAATCGGCATCGAGAGCGTGCGCGAGCGGACGCCAATGACGCCCTTTCCGGCGCCGAACCGCTTGCATGTGTGGTGGGCACGGCGTCCGTTGGTGGCCTCGCGGGCGGCGGTGCTGGCCTCGCTGCTCCCTGCGGATGTTGATCGGAAGATCTTCATGCACATGCTTGGGATCCATGGGGATCCGCTTGCATGCAGGAGGCGCATCGACTCGGCGAGGCGAAAAGGTGAACGATTCGAGGGTGAGGCCTACACCTACAAGCGTGCCTTCACGTACAAGCTCAATGAGAAAGAAGAATTCTGGCTTCTAGATGAGCTTGCAAAGTTGGGAATTAATCAGCCTACGGTGCTTGACCCTACAGCTGGAGGTGGGGCTATTCCATTCGAGGCCCTGCGCTTGGGCTGCACAGCCTTCGCGAACGACATCAACCCAGTAGCCGTGCTGGTGCAAAAGGCCACTTATGAGTGGCCAGCAAAATACGGCGTTGCCGTGCTTGATGAGTTTAAACGGTTCACCAATGAATTCGTAAAGCGGCGCGAGGAAAGACTAACCCCATTTTACCCGTTAGAGCCTGAAGCCAATTGCGTCACTACTAACTATCTCTGGGCTCGAACGATTGACTGTCCCTACTGTGCTGGCAAGGTCCCACTCTCCCCAAGCTGGAAGCTAGCCCCTGATGGTACCGGTGTGAAGATTAAGCCACAACTGGGAAGCGGCCCGGGGGATACCAGCCGCCACTGCCTCTTTGAGATTGTAACTACAACAAGGGAGCAGAGCGTAAGCACAGTGAAAGGCGGAGATGCAACCTGCCCCTTCCCTGACTGCGGTCGGGTCATCGAAAGCGATCAAATTAAAGCCCAAGCCCAGGCAGGTCAGATGGGCGAGCAACTTTTTGCTGTGTTCTTCAAGCGAAGGCTACCTACCGAATACACAAAGACTGGCAGGGCAAAGAAGGACAAGTGGGAGCGAGCCTATCGGGCTCCATGCCCGGAGGATGATAACAGTGAGACAGTCACGGCAGCCCTTAAAAACAAGCTTCCGGAATGGGAGGCGCTTGACCTGGTGCCAAATGAGATGTTTCCAGAAATTAGCAATGATGACCGCCCAATTCAATACGGCATGCCTTTATGGCGCGACTTATTTTCGCCGAGGCAACTCCTTTGCCATGCGACCAGCATCGAGATCTTTAGGCAGCTAATGGATGAGGAAGTGGCAAGGCCAGGTGGATTCAGCGAGGAAACTCGTGCCGCCCTTGGCTATGTTGCAATTGCCATAGACAAGCTATTAAACTGGAACGCAAAACTAAGCAGCTGGAACATATACGCTCAATCCATGCGATCCGTCTTTGACAGGCATGACTTCGCTTTTAAGTGGTCAACTGCCGAGATAGCTCCATTGATCAGAGGTGTTGGATATGACTGGGCTTTTGATCAGGTAGCAAAGTGCGTTAGTGAATTAATAGAACTCATAGATTCAAGCACCACTCCACTGGAAGGCTCAGGTCCGCTCTTCGCGACGACAGTAGCGAAACCTGTTCAGCGTAGTCATCAAGATGTGAGCATCAGCTGTGGACCCGGCGACTCTCTTGCTCATATCGAAAGCGGAACCATCGATGCGGTTGTAATGGACCCTCCCTACTATGACAACGTAATGTATGCAGAGCTGAGCGACTTTTTCTATGTCTGGCTGAAGCGTACGGCTGGATTGCTCTATCCCGAGCTGTTCATGGCTCCGCTCACCGACAAAGAGAATGAAGCAGTCGCTAACCCTGCGCTGCACAAGGGCAAGAAGGGTGCAAAAGCTTTAGCTGGTCTCGATTATCAGCAGAAGATGGCGGAGATCTTCGCGGAGTGTCGCCGGGTCCTCAAGGACGACGGCGTGATGACCTTAATGTTCACCCACAAGGCCACAGGGGCCTGGGATGCCCTTGCCAAGGGATTGATCGATACCGGCTTCGCCATCACCGCGTCCTGGCCCATAAACACCGAGGCCGAGGGCTCGCTCCACATCAAGGACAAGTCCGCAGCTAACAGCACGATCTTCCTGGTCTGCCGCCCGCGCCCCGAGAAGAAGCCGGAAGACGGGGTTCAGTACTGGGAAGATCTCGAGCCCCGCGTGAAGGCAGCTGTCCGCCAGCGCATCGAAAAGTTCCAGGCTGGTGGTATCCGCGGCGTAGACCTTTACCTCTCCTGCTTTGGCCCGGCGTTGGAAGAGTTCTCATTGCATTGGCCGATCAAGCGCGGTCAGCCCAAGCCCATTGAGGAGCAAACCAAGAAGCGCGGACGCGCCCAGCTCACCCTGGAAGAACTGCTGGGGCAGGACGATCCCTATGCAGTGAGCCCAGAGGATGCCCTCGATGCCGCCCGCCGCGAAGTGAAGGCCTGGCGCATGGAGAAGCTCACCTCCGGGTCTCGCCGCGCCCAGTTGGATCCACTCACTGAATGGTTCGTGCTCGCCTGGGATGCATTCCAGGCGCCCCAGTTCCCCTACGACGAAGCCCTGCGCCTCGCCCGCGTCGTCGGCCTCGATCTCGACAAAGACGTGGTGGGCGTTCTGGCTGAGAAGAAGGCCAGTGACCTGATCCTCTGGGACAGCTCCACCCGAGCCACCAAGGGCAAGCTCGGTGCCCCTGATGGCACCCGTTCCTGGATCGATGCCATCCACCACTGCGCCCACCGCGCCCGCAGCATTGACCTCAACGCTGCCAAGCAGCTGCTCGATGACAACGGCCTGGCCAACAGCCCCATCTTCCTCACCGCCCTGGAGGCCGTGCTCGAAGTGCTGCCCCTCTCCGCCCGTTACACCGGCTTTGATCCGGTGAAGGCCGCCGCGCCTGCCGCCTCCGACTTCGAAGCCCTGGAGAATCTGCGTCGCCTCGCCCTGGCCGAGCAGGTGCCCGCGCCCAAGCAGCTGGAGCTGGTGTTGGCGGAACTGGCCGAGGCGTAAGTAGCCATGGCAGGCCTCGCCGATCACGCCTGGAAGGGGCGCTTCAGCAGCTCGATCGAGAGCCTGTTGGAGGGCTTCTACAGGCCGGCCCTGATGGATGCCACCCGCTACTGGCGCATCACCGGCTACTTCACCAGCCGTTCCCTCCTGCAGGTACTGGAAGGAGTGGAACAGCTGGTGGCGGCTTCACCCGATGGGATTGGGCATGGCCAGATGCGCCTGATCACGGGCGTCTTCCTCAGTGAGGCTGACATCGCCGCCCTGGCGGCTGGGACCCCCACCGAAACTGTTCTCACCGATCACCTCTCGAACCACTTCCCCTTCAAGGGCGTTGAGCCGGGCGGTCAGGGGGCCGCAGCTCTAGGGGCCGAACTCCTTGCCTGGCTGGTGAGCCATGGGCACCTGGAGATTCGGGTGGGGCTGCCCCTCATCGACGGGGGGATCGTCAACGACGGCGCGATCTTTCACGCCAAGGAAGGAGTGATCGAAGACAACCACGGGCAGCGATTGGGCTTTAGCGGCAGCGTCAACGAAACACCCAACGGCTGGACCAGCAACTTCGAAACCATCCAGACCTTCTGCTCCTGGAAGCCTGGTGGTGCTGAGACCATCGATGATCTGGAGGCTGGCTTCCTGCGTCTCTGGGAAAACCGTGACTCCGGCGCCCGCACTTTCACCCTGCCCGAGGCGATCCGCCAGAAGCTGGCCATCTTCCAACCAACGGAAGGGGTGCCCCGTCGCCTCAAACCCTTCCTGAAGGACTTGCCCCCGCCGGAGCCAGAGCCCGTCGTTGAGATCGTCCCCGACATCGATGAACGGCGCCGCATCGTGTGGAGCTATGTGCTCCAGGCCGCCGCCAGCGATCTGCCCGGAGCCGAACGGGTTGGAGAAGGAACCAGTGCCGTCACCCCCTGGCCCCATCAGCAGCGGGCCTTCCAGCGTCTCTGGCAGCAGTGGCCGCCCAGGCTGCTGATCGCGGATGAGGTGGGCCTCGGCAAAACCGTGCAGGCCGGCCTGCTGCTGCGCCAGGCCTGGTTAAGCGGCCGCGCCCGCCGCATGTTGGTGATGGCACCCGCATCGGTGCTCAGGCAGTGGCAGCGGGAACTGCGCGAGAAGTTCGGCCTCGACTGGCCCATCTACAGCGGCAAGGCCCTGGAATGGCAGGCCACCTGCCTGCGGCCCAAGAGCGAATCCCGGCCCGTGGGTCGCGATGCCTGGACCGCAGAACCCTTTGTGCTGGTCTCCAGCCACCTGATGCGACGGCGCGACCGCCACAAGGATTTGCTGGAAGCTGAGCCCTACGACCTTGTGGTGCTCGATGAAGCCCACCACGCCCGCACCCGCCGGGAGAACAACAGCAGCGGCGGTGAGCGCCTCCGCCCGAACACCCTGATGCAGCTCATGCAGCAGCTGCGTCAGCGCACCAACGGTCTGCTGCTGCTCACCGCCACACCCATGCAGGTGAGTGAGCTGGAGGTGTGGGACCTGCTCGCCCTGCTGGGCATGCCACCCGAATGGACAGAAGAGGCCTTTGAGCGGTTTTTCGAGTGGGTGGAGAAGGAGAACCCGGACGAGGCCACCTTGTCGTACCTAGCCGGGCTGTGGCGCAGCAGCGTGTCGGCATTTGGCGAGGCACCGGGCAATGCCGTACCAGAAGCTCTGCGAAAGTCGCCGCTGCGCAAGCGTAAGGCCCTGCGGGCCCTCAACGACACCGATCCCCTCTCCCGCCGCAATCTCAGCGTCGAGATCCGCCAGGCCTCGCTGGCCCTGGCAAAACGCTGGACCCCAGTGCAGGGGCTGATCTCCCGTCACAGCCGCAACCTGCTGAGGGCCTACAAGCAGCAGGGATCGATGGATCTGGCCATCGGCACCCGCCACGTGGACGACCGCTTCCTGGAAAGCACGCCGCAGGAGCGGGCGCTGTATGACGCCGTGGAGGACTTCATCTCCACCCAGTACGCCCAGGCAACGGGCCAGAAGAAATCGGCGGTGGGCTTCGTGATGACGATCTACCGCCGCCGCCTCGCCAGCAGCGTGGCCGCCCTGGTTTCCACCCTGGAGAAACGGATGGCCGGCCAGCAGCAACAGCTGGAGGAGGATGCCGCCGCCAGCGAAGACGACGACATCACCGGCGAACTCACCCTCGATCTGGAGGGCATCCAGAGCGCCTTCCAGGAGGTCTCGCTCCAGGGCGAACTCGATGCCATCGCCGTACTGCTGGATCAGGCCCGCCCACTGGTGGGCCACGACAGCAAAGGGGCGGCGTTCCTTGAGGCCATTGATGAACTCCAGGCCCAGGGCTACAAGCAGGTGATCGTCTTCTCCCAGTACACCGACACGGTCGATGCCCTCAAGGAGCTGCTGATCGGCGCTGGGCGCACAAGCCTGATGGCCTTCACCGGCCGCGGCGGCGAGATCCTCCAGAAGGGCGGGGTATGGGAGACCCTGAACCGCGAGGCCACCAAACGGGGCTTCAAGGAAGGCAAGGCCGAGATCCTGCTCTGCACTGATGCTGCAGCCGAGGGTCTGAATTTCCAGTTCTGCGGTGCCCTGATCAACTACGACATGCCCTGGAACCCGATGCGCGTGGAGCAGCGCATCGGCCGCATCGATCGCATCGGTCAGACCCACCAGCAGATGCAGATCACCAACCTGCACCTCGATGGCACCGTTGAGGCCGATGTGTACAAAGCACTGAAGGCTCGCATCAAGTCGTTCGAAAACATCGTGGGTGCCCGGTGTCAACTACGTAGGCGGGTCGCGTCAATTACGTAGGCGGGTTACCCCGGGGCCTCCCCCTGCCATGGCAGGGGGAGGCGACAGCGAAAAGTGAGCCACCCTGGCCCGGTCCTCTGC
>Ga0247844_1004840_pt1 | contig 17806 bp, 18 predicted proteins | sample LaCtaG_FD_192421 | JGI IMG/M metagenome (GOLD analysis project Ga0247844, IMG submission 192421) | Freshwater microbial communities from meromictic Lake La Cruz, Castile-La Mancha, Spain - LaCruzMarch201714.5m_1 | ecosystem: Environmental > Aquatic > Freshwater > Lake | place: Spain: Castile-La... | reverse complement strand
AAGTCACAACCCGCCTGATCCGCGAAGAAGTCCACCGCGACACCAGCGAAGCGCCGGACGCCAGCAAGCACATCACCTAAAATTCACCGCAAATCCTGTCACGCCGCGGCCCTTGGCGGATGGATACGGCAGGTCGAGACTGCGTCGGATGCAATGATCGTCGCAACCCGGTCGGTCTCACTCCGCCGCGCCCCTCAAGCCGCAGGGCGACAATGCCGCCGAACTCGCCCAAACCTTACGCGATACAGCCTGGCGACGCACACGTGGTCGCACCCGCCGCCGGAACGGCGCCCCCTGTCAGTCAAACAGGCGTGCTTCCGGGCTGTGGGACACAGGTACTTCCGGCATCTCAAAAGCACGAACGGTACCCGTCGGCCGGTCGATCGCAAACAGGACGCGGTCCTGGGATTCATCCCAGTCAAACGCCTGGCCACGGGCATCAATGCTGATCGTTGCCACATGGATCAGTGCAGGCCCCATTGCTGGCTTTGCCAGAACATACATCTCCGGTTTTGAATGTCCGAACACGTACAGAAGACCATCCGGTCCTATCGCGCCGCCGGATGCGGCTTGCGGTGCCATGTTTTCGAGCACCGATTTCGGCAACGCATAGCCCCCGGTCCTGCGCCAGTCGGAATCGAAGAACACGATCCCGGCAAAAGCTGCATCCTTGTAGGTCAATCCACCATCGGTATCGTAATGCGCGAAGCCTGCCAGCCATCCCCTTCCATACCGCTCGATGAAGGTCAGCGAACCTTCATCCATGATACCGAGACTGTGCGAAAACCTGTGGGAGAGGTCCGCGGAATTGAAGACCTCCACCGAACTTGCCATCGGTGTTTCCGGAAAGTTGGAGTTTGCGCACCAGAGCGCATCGCGCTCGGCAAAGCAGGCATTCAGATGGCTGATCAGTCCGCCGCGCGGACCAGCCCAGCGCGCGATCCGCTCGCCTGTTTCCTTGTCATACTTGCCGATAACCGTATTGACGACCGCATAAAAATAGCGCGCGTCAACCGCCACGCCCTGACGCGCTTCCGGCGCTTCATAAGCCCTGATCAGGCTGGCGTCCAGTTGAAGGATGGGTGGGGGTTCATATGCGGGCGGGCGCCCCGCCGGATCGGGCGCGGCGCCCTGGCCGGACGCTGCGGCACAGGCAGCCAGGGCTAAAAGGACAATCGAACTCGTCATTCTGAGCATGTACCTTGCATCCTTCCAGATGTGAATCAGTTGGCGGGCCGGACACCGATATGGTTGGCTGCCGGCCGCTCGCGTCCCGGCATTGCAGTATGGATGGGGGAGTTGACGACTATGTGGCGTCCATCCCTCCTGAGAACCATGGCTGACGACCCGCCTCCGTCAAGATTGAGCGCATCGGCAGCCCCCAGATCAAGGAACAGCGCAGTGAGCTCATTGAGCGACATGCCCTCACTATAACCTGGCTGGCGCCCGTCGGCGACGACAAGCCAGGCGCGTTGGCCATCTGCGGCCAGCCCGATTGCAGTCCGGGGGTGGCGACTGTTCGCGTACCTGTCGCCAAACCCGGCAAGCGGGCTCGGCGCAGCGCCGGCAAGAAGTCGCGGGCCCGCCGACAGGGCGTGGTCCACTTTGCCGTCGCAGGATTGGCCGTCCTCAATAGAAACGGTGGCGCCGGCGACACACAGGACCGCGTTGACACGCTCATCTTCAAAGAGCTCAACCGGTGAAACGCCCTCACCGAAGGCGATCGCCAAACCAGACACATCGACGGGATCGCCATCTTTCGGGTAGTAATCGTCCCCGCCCGGCGAACCTCCCGAGAAGGGCGTAAAGTAACCACCATTCACCGCGGCCAGCAGGTCTCGCGAGGCGGCATAAGCGCTCACCGTTCGTGCCGTATACTCTCTGCCGCCCGACTTATCACCAGGCGTCGTCTCCAGCACGACCCGCGTCAGGTCCAGTTCCAGAATATGTGCACGGCGAGGCGGATCAGAGAATTCTCGGACAGAATACCTTCCGCCCACGAACGTTTCTGGAGTCAGGCCAGACTGACCCGGCTGCTCGGCAGCTGGCGGTCCTGCAACCGCTGCGCAGCCAGCCAGCAGCGCAGCGGTCAGCAGGACGGTCAGAGTCACCCGCATCAGAGCCGCTCAGAATTTGAAGTTCGTGCCGATCCAGAACTGACGGCCGTAGAAAGAAACGTCCCGGTATATGTCCGCACCGGTCAGGTTCACCTTGTTCTCATTGGTGAGGTTGCGAACCTCACCCATCAGTTCGAAACGGTCGTTCAGACGGAAACGCGCCTGCGTATCCACCGTATTTGTCGCCTTGTCGTACCGATCGCTACGCCCGCTGGCGTCTGTGGCGCTGATCGCGGTTTTTGCTTCGCCGGTGTAAGCATATGATACGCGTGCCTGAAACGGCCCCTGTTCGTAGAACACGGCAAAGTTCACGAGCTGATCCGACTGGCCCTGGAGGGAATTCACAGTGCCGCGGCTGCCGCCGGTGTCGAAGCTGCCATCGATGAAGGTTGCGTTAGCTGAAACCCCGAGGTTCGAAAGTACGCCCGGCAGGGGGAGGGAGTTGATGATCGCGGCAACTTCAACCCCGGAAATTTCGGCGCTGGTGACATTGATCGGCTGGGTCAGGTCGACTCCGCCCGGTCCACCGCCCGGCGTCAGCCGCGTGATGATTTCGTTGCTGATCTCCTTACGGAACACACCGACCGAAAGCAGGCCGCCCTCGCCAAAATAGTATTCGAGCGCCGCTTCGATACTGTCACCCTCGCGCGCCTTCAGGTCCGGATTACCGCGGTTTACCGCTCCGGTGGTCTGGTTGACGGTTTCGCCTGAGGCAAGCTGGCTCGGGTTAGGCCGGCCAACGGCCTGGAACGCACCCGCGCGCAGGCGCAGGTTCTCAGTCAGGTCATAGCGCAGTGTGATTGAGGGGAGGAAATTGTCATAGCCCCCCTCCCGAGTGACGCGCGACTGGATCACACCTTGGGTGCGATTGCGGTCCACTGTCGTCTGGGTGTCTTCAAACCGTCCGCCGAGGATGACCGTGTGCCGGTCACCGCTATGGCGCACGAGTGCGTAGGCGGCCTGCACGTCTTCAACAAAGGTCCAGTCAGACTGCCGGGCTTCATTCCGGGTGATGGTTACCCGCCCGGAATTCTGCGCAAATTGCAGCATCTTGTCATAGTCGATGAAGAACTGAGGGATCGAACTATACACCATGGTGTAGTTTGCCGGCATCAGGAACTGATCCAGCGTGAGCGGCGCACCGGAGACCGCGTAGGCCCAGTCCGTCCTGTCATTGTCGCGCGTGATCTCTCGCACTTTGGCACCCAGCCCTATACCCCAGCCGAGGTCACCAGGGGCCGTGTTGAAGCCATAATCGATGGCCGCTTCCTCAACGTACTCGTCACTGTCATCGCGGTACTGAGTCCAGCCATTGGAGGGCAATGTATAATTGGCGGCGTTAAAGACCCTGGGATCGATATTGGAGGCGAACGGGACGCCGCCCGCCACGCGCTCCAGATCAAAGTTCGCTGCCGCGCCTGTCAGGTTGAACTGGACCTGATTTGACGGCTCAACAAAGGATGCTTCCGAATAGGAGACGTGCCCGGAAAGGGTCTGGCTTTCGGTGATATCCCAGCTGGCGTTCGCGAGCGCCACGGTAAGCGGCTTTTCCAGTGGGAAGTCATTGAACCGGACAAAGCTGGCACTGCTTCCCGTTCCGTTGCGCAGGCGCTGCGAATGGCGAAGCTCGTTGTCATCCTGTTTGTAATGCGACAATTGCAGGCTTGTGCGCAGGTCCGGGATGGCCTCCCATTCAAGTTTCAGGAGCGCGCCAAGTCGGTCGATCGTGTTGGGGTAGTTCGACCAGAGCAGATCCGTCTGGGCCGCACCAGCGCTCGGAGTGCCAACCCGTGTCGGTGTCTCACTGAGGACCGGAACCTGCTGCGGCAGCAGGCGTTGCTGGTCCCGGTTGCGCTGCAGATAGTTTACGCCGAGCACAAAGCCGAACTGGCCGCGGTCACCGAACCGGTTGGATGTTGTGGCATCGACGCGCCAGTTCAGGGCATCATCATAGTCGCGATTAAAGCCGTCGCCGGGCACGTCGGTATCGGTCGACAGCCCCGTCATTGCGGTTCCAGCGAGGTAGAAACCATCGGTATCGAAAGCCGAGCGGGTGATCAGGTTCAGCGTGCCGCCGATCGCATTGCCGTCGATATCCGGCGTCCGAGACTTGGTGACGACTACAGTCCGGATCGCGCCGGAGGGGATCGCTTCCTTGTTGAGCTGACGGTTCTGGCGTTCAGCTGTTGCCAGCGTCGCCCCGTCCAGCGATCCGAGAGTATAGCTCGGATTGAGGCCGCGGATCGAGACATAGCGGCCCTCATCTTCATCGAACTGGGTCTGCACGCCTGGCAGACGTCGAAGCGCGTCAGCGATGTTGTAGTCGGGCTGGCTGCCGATATCATCCGCCGCCAGATAGTCGGCGACCCGGTCGTCTGCCCGCTTGGCGGCGACGGCCTGTTCGTTCTGGGCGCGGTACCCGATGACCACGACCTCTCCGAGGCGCTGCTCTGGCTGCTCCTCGACAATGGTAGCGGGGGCAGCCTGGGTTTGTGCGGAGGCCATTTCAGGCAGCAAAGCAAGCGAGCTCGCGCCCATCCAAAGGCCGAGTTGAGAGTGCGCACGCAACATTCTGAACATACCGGAATCCCCTGAGACATGAGACGCAGAATGCGTCGAAGTCCGGGCGGTACCAAGCCATCGTGACGGACCTGTAATGGATTGGTTATGTTTTTGAGAAGCTCAGATCACAGAAATCTGGCAGTGCTCAACCCCGGATGAGCGTCGGACGCCTACCCCTCCTTGGGCGGGGCTGGCCTATTCAAGTCCGCCGATCGGTGTGCTGCCACCCGGGCAGGGACCGTCCAGGGCCTGCCTCCTGAAACTTGTCACAGTTTCCCCGCTTCCATCGTTTGATTGATTACCATAGCATTAGCAAATGGGCCCCGAGAAGCGTTTCCAGCGCGCCGCCGGAAGTCAGGCAGGATCGTTCTGTCGCTTCTCAAAGCCAGCTTCGGAGCTGTCTGAACAATCCGGGCATATCGCAGCGTTCTTAAACGGCCATGTGCGTGACTGGCGCGGAACAGAAGCAGGCGGCAGATCAGAATAAAAAACGTCTGTAGACAGAGTAACGTTCATTCCGTGGTGCAGCTACAGTATTCGTGGAAAATCTTTATCACAACGCAGTCACTCCTCGTTTCCGGCCTTGCCAGCCCCATCAGGAAATGTATGACGATCACTTCGAATAAGTGACCGCGAGATGCTCCTGGCTTCCTGAGCATCCTGCGGATCCCGGAATCGCGGAAAGAGAGGAGCGTCCCCTTTCTATACAAGTCCGTCTACTGATAGAAAGCGAAAGCGCTGGTGTTTTCAATGAGGAGATCGGCTACGAAACCGTTATCGGGCTCGTCCGCCATCTTGATGATGCTGCCAGTAACAAGGGCCTCTTCGGCCATCTTGCGCGGCACGCCTCCTGGGAGGTTCGCTGCTCTGTCGCCGGCATGGACTGACATCGTAGAGGTCGCGGGGACGTGTGCGTTCGGCGAGTGCCCTCACCTTTTCTCCGAACAACTCTTCATAGGCGTAGGCAAGCACATCGATCCCTTCTTCGGGCGCGTCCGTGTAAGGATGAAAAACACTCACGCGCTCTGGCGCAAGGACAATGCGTTCATCCGCTGTGAGGTCGAGCTTGATTCGTGGGAGGTCACGCGGCGCTATCGGGCCGCGATAGCTGATCCTGCCCTGGCAGGAGGTTGAGCCACGCGGATTGGTATAGATGTCGAATGCCTGCTTTTCGGCGGGGATTTCGATGCCGGTTCGCTCATAGATCCAATCGCCGATCTCGCTGAAGGTTTGCTTCAGGAAGGTTTCGTCCAGATGAGAGGCATCAGTCAGGGTGAAATCAAGGTCTTCGGAGAAGCGGTAGGTTTCGAAGAAGCACTTCTTGAGGCAGGTGCCACCCTTGAATATCCAGCTGTCGCGCAGCGCTTCATGCGCGCTGATTCCGGCCAGCATCCAGCCGAGCGCATAGTCTTTCTCGACGATTTGCGGCGTCAGAGACATGCGGGTGGCCATATCAAGGATTTCGCGGCGTTCGATCAAGTTCGCACCCCCGCCTGCCAGCGCGCAGGAATCCAGATGCGCCAGCGTGTGACCAGCTTCGGGCAATCCTGTGCAGGATCCAGTTTGATGGCTCCCTTTGTCAGGCGCTCGATGCAGGCTTTTCCAAGAGCGCTTTCCTGGCGCTGCTCTGCGAGAAAGCCGAGGCGCTTGAAGATTGCACCATTCCCCAGCCGCTCGCCGTATTCGATAAGCAAATGATCTTTGCGATCCTTGCGCCTGAGGTATTCATCAAAACAATCGGCAACTTGCTGGATGCCGCCGCCGATAGCCGGATCATCCAGCATGTCGATCATGGAGCGCTCAAGGTCGGAGACCATGACTTTTGTGCGCCCGCGCCAGACCGACTTGCATCCGAATATCCTGCGTTCCTGGATATGCTTCAGGGTAAAAGTCGCACCGTGCCGCGCCTGCGACTTTGAGCGCACGGGCCGGGCGGTCATCACGACGATGTCTTTGAAGAGTTGTTCGGTCAGGTCCCAGTACCCGGCCGCGGTTCGCCCCCCCACGTAAGCGGGGCCGAAGAGCCCTGGCACGAGCACCCACGGGTCATCAAGCACATGCTGGCTGCTCAGGGAGTCGAGCGCTGCGGGAACGTAGACCCCGCGCCGGACGCGGCGCAGCCAGCCCTGCCTGGTCCAGCGCGCGAGGGTTTTCGCAGCCGCTGTGCGGTCGAGGCCCAGCACGCGCACGGCATCGTCAACCTGGATCACATCTCCCGCCCCTGCCACAAGGCGGACGAGTTGCTGGCGGCCTTGTGGGATGGAAGGGATAATATTCAACGGCTGCAGTTCCGCAAAATAATGAACTTCTACAGTCACAGTACACTATTCTCGCGACCAGCGCCAATAGCCTTCATCTGCGCTAATTCATCATAAAAGAGAATTACCGCATATACACTATACTTAAGCGTGCTGATTTATGGGGAGCAGGCCGTTCGAAAACAGACTTCAGAATGGCCGCCCCAGCGCGGGTTTCCTGTTGTTCGCCGCCTCCGGTGCCGCAATGGCATTTTGAACCTGGCTCTTTCCGTTGACGCCTTCACGAGTGAACGATCAAGCATGCTGAAGTAACTCGCTACCGACATCTCCGGATGCCCCGGTAAATCCCGAGGCTGTTTAGTCGGGGGCGTGCAGCAATTGCGGCTTCCTTGAATGCCGCAAAGGCGTCAGTTTCCATTCGGCCGGCTGCTCTTCATCGCTTCGGCGATCAGCCTTGCGACGTCGGCATTTGCCCTGCGGACCGGGTCGGCGGCGAGGTGGGCATAGCGCGCGGTTGTCTGGGCCTGGGTATGGCCAAGCAGCTTGCCGATCATCGGCAGGCTGAGACCGCTGGCGGCAGCGTTCGCGGCAAAGGTGTGGCGCAGGTCGTGGATACGAACGTCGTTCAGGCCTGCGCGTTTGCGAACCCGTCGCCAGGGCCTCTGGAGGTCTGTGAGATGTGCGCCGGGCTCGTCCCCGACAATGACATAGGGGTTGCCGGGGACGCGGGGGACGGCTTTGAGCAGCTCTATTCCCTGCGGGCTGAGATAGACTGTCCGCTGGCCCGTCTTGGAATCGTCGAGCCGGATTTCTTCGCGTTCGAAATCGACGCAGCGCCATTTGAGTTTCTGGATTTCGCCAAGCCGGCAGCCGGTGATGATCAGCAACCTGAAGGCTGTGGCCGCCATCAGGGCGGTCGCGGCCTCTTCTTCGAGGGCTTCAGCGAGGCGCCCCATCTCGGCCGAGGAAAGAAACCGCTCGCGCTTTCTTTCCTTGAAACGCTTCACCCTGAGGTAGGGATTTATGCCCTCGGGGCGCATACCCCAGATCTCGGCCTGCGCCAGCATGACGGACAGCGTGCCGAGGACCCGGTTGGCCTGGTAAGGGGTTGAAGACAAGGACTGATGGAAAGCTGCGATCTCCCTGCGGGCGAGGTCTGCAACCTTTTCCTTTCCAAGGCTGGGGCGGATGAAAAGCCTTATGGTCCGCAGGTAGTCAGCCTGGGTCGACGGCTTGAGGTGGTAGGGGATGTACTCGTCGGTGAACTTGTCGGCGACGTCGTTGATGGTCGGGGCCCGTTCGGAGGCTTTTTCCCTTTCGACGACATCGACGCCGTCATTGGCTGCGGTCATCAGCTTGAGGGCCGCCTTGCGGGCCGCTTCGGCTTTCATGACGTCGACCCGGCCGATCGTTGCCTTTTTCTGCCTGGCGCCGACCCGGTACTTGGCGATGTAGGAGCGGGTGCCATCGGCGTTGACCCGCACCCCGAAACCCCTGGTTTCGTCATCCCACTCGACATAGGACTGGCCGGTTATGGGCAGGGCAATTGCGGATCGCTGGGTGATTTTCATGACCCTTTTACAGCATAACCTGAAGGTCACAGGTTCAAATCCTGTTCCCGCACCCAAATAAGCCGCTGATTTTCTTGCAGATTTCAGGGGTTTTCCTTTTTCAGAAATGTGTTCGGCCTCGATATCAAGAGTCCCAGGGTGATAGCAGCTCCAGTCCGGGCACTTTAAAATCCGTAAGGTTACGCGTTGCGAGCCGTCCCCCGTTCACCTTCGTGATCGCAGCGATCATGCCATCTGGCGCAGACATCATCCGGCCCTGCCGGGATGCGTCTCCCATAATATCGCCATAAGCGAGCGCCGCCGCTTCTGTCAGACCAAAGATCCGGTCGCTGAAGCGGCCTCGCCAGCTGGCGAGGCCGTCAGACAGGCGATCGGCACGTTCATCTGGCCTGATCTTGGCGATGCCGAACGCGATTTCCGCAATGGTGACCGTCGGCAGGGCGAGTTCTGAGTCATGCCGGACAAGCCAGGCGATAACCGCCGGGGAGGGAGACTTTCGCAATGTTTCCGAAACGACACTGGTATCGAGGAAGATCAAAGCTTGATCCCGGCATGATGGCGCCGCCCTTCGGCAATAACCGCCTCGAGGTCGATGTCCGTGCCATGATCATTCGGTAGCCGCGCGTAGAATGCCTGAGCCGACTCGCGGCCTGAATTCTGGACCTCATAGGCTTCGAGCGCCCGCTCGACGATGTCGGCAATGGATCGCCGCTCGCGCTGCGCGAGCCGGTGGGCAAGGTCGCGCGCCTTGGCACTTCGTACGGAAAGTTGCGGTTGAGCCATAATTGCCTCCATAGTCTGAGACTTTAGTACCCAGACGTTCTGCCATCAAGCCATCTTGTGCCATCTTGATGGCGCGATGATGCTTCGATGCTTGTTCACACTCCAGATTATGCAGGTGCACTAAAAGGAATCCGGCCAGAGCAGGAAAATCCCCGGGAAATCGCGGGTCTTGCCTCTTGAGGGCAAGGTTTTCCTCAAGCTCTGCGCGGCAGACCCCGCGGCCTCCTTCAGTCACATAGCGCGGGAACAAGGGCCATCAGGCGCTCGCGATCAACGCCGCCCATTGAAAGCGCGGTGATCGTGTCCCTGACCATGGCCGGTCAGTTACACCATGGGCAGGGACACGATCGGCCATGGGCCCCGCAACATGGCCATAGTCCGGCACTTCGCCATAAATCCGGTCCGGGTCATGAAAGACAAAAGTCCATCAAAGCGGGCAGCCTTCAGTGTCAATTGCCTCGAGCAGATCCTTGGACCGCTCCCGCGTCAACCCGGATTCGCAGCCCTGCAGCCGGGAGGCTGTGGCTTGAAAGAACCTGTTAAGAGTGCTATTCCCCGTCCTGTTAAGGAGGCTTTTTATGGCTCATCACATTCTTGCTGCAACCACTGCCAGCGTGTCCGAACTGAAAAAGAACCCTATGGGGACCATCGCGGCTGGAGAAGGGTTCCCCGTTGCGATCCTTAACCGGAACGAGCCCGCCTTTTATTGTGTGCCTGCCAAAGCCTATGAGGCGATGCTCGACCGTCTTGAGGACCTGGAACTGAACGCCATCGCCGATGCCCGGGAAGGCCAGACCGTCCACAAGGTCGCGCTGGATGACCTATGAGCTCGCCTTTCTGGACGAGGCGCTGAAAGAGTGGCGCAGGCTGGACAACGTGACCCGCGAGCAGTTCAAGGCCAAGCTCGCCGAGCGCTTGCAGAACCCGAAAATACCCTCAGCGCGGCTGAATAGCGCCAAGGAGCGGTACAAGATCAAGCTGCGTAACGCAGGTTACCGCCTTGTGTATCAGGTGAAGGATCGTGAACTGCTGGTCGTGGTTGTTGCGGTCGGAAAACGCGAGCGTAACCAAGTCTATAAAGCTGCCGAACGTCGCAGGTCCGAGTGACGCCCATCATTGCGACCCTCTCGTCGGATGAGGTAGCAGACGACGTCTTGCCTCGCCCCCCCCGCTGGGAGCGCCTGACAGCTTCATCGCGAACGGGGACGGCACGATCACGTTCACCGGGTTGATCTGCAACAGTATCGATGGGTGCAACCGGGAGATGGCAGCCCGCACCCTGGCGATTGGTGAATGCGCTGAAGGCGTAGGCGCCCCGGCGCGCTTTGTGCCGGACGAGGAGGCAGCGCGCTTCGGACTGGGTGAGGCCGATTACTGAGATCCCGCTCCGGCCAGGGCAGGAATATCCCCGGGAAATCGCGGGTCTTGCCTCATGCGGGCGAGGTTTTCCTCAACCTCCAGAACCACCTTCTGGCACATTGCGATGCCCCGTATGGGAAGGAGGGTAACCACCCCATCTGCAATAAGGGGCGCCCGAATACGGGCATAGGCGGCATCACCCCCGTCATGGAACTGAAACCTGCCGATTGTAGTCCGCAAATCCGGCCGCTCAAAAATCGGACTGATTACCGGGGCGGCGCAGGTGATGGATTGCCCATTGTTCCGTGAACAGGGTTGTCGCTACCTACTGTTGTAATGCAATGAATAATTTGCATACTTTCTTGATTGGTGCGTCTGCCCGCACCCAAACAAGCCCCTGATTTCCCTGCGGATTTCAGGGGGTCTTCTTTGCCGGAATTCAGGCGCCCGGACATGAACGCTAGCTGGGTCCGGTGGGGCCTGCGCTGAGCCTGTTTTGCTTATATCTTACCGATCGGGAAGAATTAGGCTTGCGGCAAGGACTGTCTGTCAATATCTTCCCGATCGGGAAGGTAAAACATGATCAAGACGGCCAGGGAGTTCGGGCAGCGGGTGGCGAAGGCCCGGAGGGCGCTCGGCATTACGCAGCGCGAGTTAGCGCTGGCGATCAATGTTGGTGAGCGGTTTATCGTGGAGCTTGAGGCTGGCAAACCGACGGCGCAGCTTGGCAAGGCGCTGGCGGCGGCGCGCGCAGCAGGCGTGCGGCTTGAAGACGTGTCGGGCAATTCCGGCGAGCGCGACGTCTGATGCCGGACGTTTATGCAGACGGCGTCATTGCCGGGGCTATTGAAAGCCGTCTTGGCGAAACAGCCTTCGCGTATGATCCCGCATGGCTGAAAAGCCCGGCAGGCTTTCCCCTGTCCCTGTCCATGCCGCTTTCAGCGAGGGAATGGGGCCCGGATGTCATTCTGCCCTGGCTTATGAACCTGTTGCCTGAAGGCGCGCCGCTCCGCGCCCTCACGCGTGCGCTCGGCGCGTCAGCCGAAGATGTCCTCGCGCTCATAACCGCTTCGGGGGGAGATCTTGCCGGAGCCTTGTCGATCCGGGCGCCGGCCGGGCCTGCGCGAACCCAGCTGATCCGTGACGAAGCCGCGCTCGAGCGCATCCTGAACGAATTGCCCGCAAGGCCCTTCCTCGTCGGAGAACAAGGCGTGGCCATGAGCCTTGCTGGCGCGCAGGAAAAACTCCCTGTCGTGTTTGAGGGCGGCGCCTTCTATATCCCGGTCAATGGATCGGCCTCGACCCATATCCTGAAACCGGACACTGCAAATCTCCCGGGTAGTGTGCAGAACGAAGCCCTTTGCATGCAGCTCGCACGCCGCTGCGGCTTGAATGTTGCTGAGGCTACCACGGGGACGGCCGGCGATCGCAGCTATCTTCTCGTCACGAGGTATGACCGTGTACGGAAGGATGGCGCGGTGCGCCGGATCCATCAGGAGGACTTCTGCCAGGCCCTCGGCCGGCCTCCTGGCGCCAAGTACGAACATAACCAGACCGGCATCCGGGGGCCCTCGCTTGCCGAAATGTTTGCCCTCATCCGCGAGCACATGACCGCCCGTGACATCAACCGCTTTCTCGATGCCGTCATCTTCAACATCGCCATTGGCAATGTAGACTCCCACGCGAAGAACTATTCGATCCTGCTACAGCCGGGCCGCGTCGAACTTGCGCCCCTCTATGACCTGATGTCAGGGCTTGCCTGGGCCAATATCACCGAAAACCATGCGCAATCAGTCGGCGGCCAAAGACGGGGCAGGTATGTATTCAGGCGCCATTGGCAGCGTCTTGGCGAAGCCGCCGGCCTGTCAGCGCCGGCACTCCTGCGCCGGGTGGTCTCGCTCTGCGACAGGATCGCCGCCGAGCTACCGGGTGCCCGCGAGGATGTGATTGCGATGCCGGCCGGAAAAGGCGTGCTGCTGGATACTTTCTGCACCGAAATCGCCGCGCGCGTGACAACCGTCCGGTTCAATGCTGGCACGGATGAACCGGACGACCGGCCTGACAGGCCTGAAGGCGTTGACCTAAAGGAGGGTTGATCTGCGTGATCCGGGCCTCTGCCTGGAATTCACATGTGTTGGCTTCGGCTGGCGCCAGCGATTTCTGTCAGCGCTGCTAAGGAGTTAGCCTCGGCTTCTGACGGGGAGCAGTGGCAACGGCTTTTCCGTCCGGTCAGGCTTCGACGAGGCTGGCAATAAATCGTGTGAAGGGCGCAGTGCCTTCATCCACGCTCGCAGATTCAAGGGCAGCCATGTAATCAGCGCGCCGTTCCTGAGGGATAACCGTCCAGGGATATCCGCCTGAAGCCAGCATGACATTCATAAGGAGCCGGCCCATCCGGCCGTTTCCGTCCATGTGCGGATGGATGTCGACAAAAGGGTTCAGAGATCGGCGGACATAACGCTGCCATCGCCTGCACTCTGATCGGGACCGCCAAGCTCAACGATGTGGATCCGCAGGCCTGGCTGACGAACGTCCTGTCACAGATCGCCGGTCATCCGATCAACCGCGTTGCAGAACCCGCGCCCTGGAACTTCAGGGCCTGACTTCGTCAGGGGCGGTCAGGCCGGTTTACGCTTACGGCAGAGGCGCGCCCACCTGCGGCATCAGCCAGACGGCAAAGCCGCCGAGCGCGATCCACGGCCCGAACGCAACGGCCGATTGCCCGCTCACCCCGCGCCCGTCTTTCCAGGCGAGAACGAGCGCCGCCACCAGGCCGGACAGTGACGCGATGAGCAAAACCGGCGCAAGCCCCAGCGCCCCGACCCACATGCCGAGCGCGCCCAGCAGTTTCGCGTCGCCCCGGCCGAGGCCATCATGGCCGCGCAGCCGCCGGTAGGCCGTCTCGACAGCCCAAAGCAGGCCGTACCCGATTGCGGCGCCGGCAACGTGCATCACCCAGGCGTCCGCCCGCGTCATCCCCACCATCAACGCGCCGAGCAACAGCACGCCCGCATTCAGAATATCCGGAAGCAGGAACGTCTTAAGGTCGATGACAGCCAGCGCGAGCAGCAGCCATCCCAGCAGCAGCGTGAATGCCAGCAGGTCCCCCGGCGCCCAGGCAAGCGCCGCGGCGCTCACCGCCCCGCCGGCGATCGTCGTCAGAGCCGCTGCCCATCGCGCATTCGCCGCAACTGGCCTCCCGATGCTGTCGTCCGAATAGCGGGCATACCACCTGGCGGCCGCATCGATGGCCAGCCCGGCGGCCAGTCCGGCGGCCAGTCCGGCCAGAACAATCCACACATTATCGATCATCAAGGCCCGCGCGGGAACGAAAGAGAGGCGCCGCAGATGGCGCCCGTCCGCTTATGGAACGCCGCCTGCGCCGTGTCATCCGCCGGCGCGGCCGGAAACCATTTGTGAACCCTACGGCCTCACATGATGGACTTTTCGGGTGTAAGCCTGAGAGTTGCTTTCGAGAGGAATTTTCGCGCATGTCCGCAGCTGCTCCGTCCATCGCCCGCACCATCGCACGCGAACTGAATGTTGAGGACAAGCAGGTTGCCGCCGCCATGGATTTGATCGGCGAGGGCGCCACCGTTCCCTTCATCGCGCGTTACCGGAAGGAGCGGACCGGCGGCCTCGATGATACCCAGCTGCGCCACCTCGCGGCCCGTCTCACCTATCTCACCGACCTCGCTGCCCGGCGCGAAACCGTGCTGAAATCCATCCGCGAGCAGGACAAGCTGACGCCCGCGCTCGAGACACGGATCTATGCGGCCGAAACCAAAGTCGCCCTCGAAGACCTGTACGCCCCGTTCAAGCAGAAACGGCGCACCAAGGCGACCATCGCGCGCGAAGCCGGCCTTGCGCCCCTGGCCGAGCAGCTGCTGGCCAATCCAAACCTGAACCCGGCCGAGATCGCCGCCAAGTTCGTCACGAAAACCAAGGGCGTGGCGTCGGCGGCAGAAGCCCTGGAGGGCGCGCGCCACATCGTGGTCGAAAGCCTCGCCGAGACGCCGGAAATCGTTGGCGCGGTGCGTGAGAAGATGTGGGCCGAGGGCAAGGTCCGCTCGTCGGTTGCCAAGGGCAAGGCGGAAGAGGGCGCCAAGTTCTCCGACTATTTCGATTTCGACCAGCCGATCGAGCAGTTGCCCTCGCACCGCCTGCTGGCGCTGCTGCGCGGTGAGAAGGAAGGTGTGCTGAAGCTGAACCTCGATATCCCGCACGTAAATGACCGGCCGCATCCGGCGGTCAACGTCGTGATGTCGAAGGCCGGTATTGCTCGTAAGGGTAGGGCCGCTGATGCCTGGCTCGCCGAGACGGCCGAGATCGCCTGGAAAACCCGTCTCGCCCCCGCCTGCACCAATGACCTCTTCGCCCGCGTAAAGGAACGCGCCGACAGCGAAGCAATCCGCGTCTTCTCCACCAATGTCAAAGCCCTGCTGCTCGCTGCGCCCGCCGGTCCGAAAACTGTGATGGGCATCGATCCCGGCATCCGCACGGGCTGCAAGATCGCGGTGGTAGACGCGACCGGCAAGGTACTCGAGACGGCCACCGTGTATCCGCACGAGCCGAGACGCGACTGGGCCGGCGCGCTGATGGCGCTCGCCAAACTGTCGAAGACGCACAAGGTCGAACTCGTCAGCGTCGGCAACGGCACCGCCAGCCGCGAGACTGACAAGCTGGTCGCCGAACTCTCCGCCAAAATGCCGGAGCTCGGCCTGACGCGCGTAATGGTCTCGGAAGCCGGGGCATCAGTCTATTCCGCCTCGGAACTCGCGGCGAAGGAATTTCCGGACCTCGACGTGTCGATCCGCGGCGCGGTTTCCATCGCGCGCCGCCTGCAGGATCCGCTGGCCGAGCTCGTGAAGATCGAGCCGAAGGCAATCGGCGTTGGCCAATACCAGCACGACGTGGACCAGTCCGCGCTCTCCCATTCGCTGGACGCAGTGGTCGAGGACTGCGTGAACGCGGTCGGCGTGGATGTGAACACGGCGTCGGCGCCGCTGCTCGCGCGCGTTTCGGGCCTCAACGAAACGCTGGCCTCGAACATCGTCGCTTTCCGGAATGAGAACGGTGCGTTCAAGTCCCGCGCAGCCCTCAAGAAGGTGGCGCGCATGGGCCCGAAGGCGTTCGAGCAGTCCGCTGGCTTCCTGCGCATTCCCGGCGCGAAGAACCCGCTCGACGGGTCGGGCGTCCACCCCGAGGCCTATCAGGTCGTGGAGCGGATTGCGGAGAAGACCGGGCGGGAGGTCAGAAGCCTCGTTGGCGACAAGGCCTTCTTGTCAAAGCTGAAGCCTCGCGATTTCGCGGACGGAACGTTCGGTGAGCCGACGGTCGCCGACATCCTGAAGGAACTTGAAAAGCCAGGCCGCGACCCGCGCCCCGAATTCAAAACCGCCAGTTTCAAGGACGGCGTCGAAAAAATCTCGGACCTGAAGCCCGGCATGTCCCTCGAAGGTGTCGTCACCAACGTCACGGCCTTCGGCGCCTTCGTCGATATCGGCGTCCACCAGGACGGCCTCGTTCACATCTCTGAGCTCTCGGACACGTTTGTCAAAGATCCGCATACGGTCGTTCGTGCTGGCCAGGTGGTCAGTGTGCGTGTGAAAGAGGTGGATGCAGCCCGCAAGCGTATCGCCCTCAGCATGAAGTCGGAAAGCTCCGCCGAGCCGCGCGGCTATGCGGGCGGGCGCCGCTAGGGCGTCGCACCGGCGCTGGCGCGTTCAGGCGCGCCGGCGCCACGTCTCACAACGCGCATCATCCGCGTGGCGGCCATCGACCAGTCGCGATGGAAGATCAGCATGCAACTGACATGGGTCAGTGCGCCCACAGATATCTTAAGCCCGAGTTTCAGCCAGGAATCGAAGCCCGGCGTATGGATTTCGATCAGCATGACGGCCCCTGCCATCGCGATACAGCCGCTAGAGGCCGCAAGCACCTAAATCAGCAGGCTCAGCGGCTTGGTCTGCATGTCCTTGAGCCGTATCGGCACTGTCAGGGCTATGTGAACGGCCTCAGTCATCAGCAGGGATGCCGTGGCAGCCTCTGCGGAATACGGCGCCAGGGCGAGGGCCGCCGCGGTGAGACTGACCAGATCGATCCGCGAGAAAGTGATCAGCAGGTTCAGCCGCTTCACGGCGATGAAGGCCGCGTTGCGAACACAGGTGAAGGGCGCGAACAGGCCCACTCGGCAGAGGATCAGCAACACATCCGCCGCCGGCGCATACTCGGCGCTCGGCGTAACCGCCACGACATCCCGGCTGGTCAGCCCAAGGCCGGCAGAGATCGGCAAAACGATCAGCGCGGACATCTTGCTTGTGGGCCGTCCTCTGATGCCGCACTTCCAGCCCGGTCCGGTCCTTCTCAAAGCGAAGGGGGTCTACCTCCCAGGCCCGATGGTCGCAGTTCGGGTCGTAGACGTCCGACCGGCTCCCTATTTTGCGCCTACGGAGAGCAGCACCGCCGGAACGGTTTTCACGATGATCAAGACATCGCCCCAGAAGGTGCGGGTCTCCACATATTTGGTGTCGAGCTGAACGCGTTCGGCATAGGTCGTGTTGCTGCGCCCGCTCGTCTGCCATAGGCCGGTCAGGCCGGGGCGTACACGGGTATAGACGTCGAAGTATTCACCATACTTGGGGCGTTCGTTAAACGAGATCGGGCGCGGGCCGACGAGGGACATGTCGCCGCGAATGATGTTTATCAGCTGCGGCAGTTCGTCGATCGAGGTGGAGCGGATGAACTTGCCCAGCGGGGTGATGCGCGGGTCGTTGGTCAGCTTCTGTGTGAGGTCCCATTCGAGCCTGGCCTTGGCGCAGCTTTCCAGCACCGCCTGTAATCTGCTGTCCGCGTCGGGCACCATCGTGCGCAGCTTGAAGCACCGGAAGGCCTGACCCCGGTACCCCAGACGCGGCGGGCAATAGAGCACTTTCTGGCCGTCCTGAAGACGGATCAGCAGGGCAACAACGAGCAGCAGGGGCGCAAGAAAGATCAGTCCCAGTGTCGCGGCCACAATGTCGAAAATGCGTTTGGCGCTGAAGTCGCCGCCACTGGGCGTGTCTTCAGCACCGTCTTCTGAATACGCGTCCTCCGGCAGACCTCCTGTCTGCTCGCCGAACCGGAAATCCATTGAGTTCCCCTTCAAGTCTACCTG
>Ga0247844_1004833_pt1 | contig 17824 bp, 20 predicted proteins | sample LaCtaG_FD_192421 | JGI IMG/M metagenome (GOLD analysis project Ga0247844, IMG submission 192421) | Freshwater microbial communities from meromictic Lake La Cruz, Castile-La Mancha, Spain - LaCruzMarch201714.5m_1 | ecosystem: Environmental > Aquatic > Freshwater > Lake | place: Spain: Castile-La... | reverse complement strand
AGATTAAGTGAGTAATTCATTGCGAAACCTGTTACTTATTTGAGGGCAATAATGAGGGCAATTCATATTTTTGAGCGTAGATTCACGCATAACAATGTCGTCTCCGGCTTATAGGGCGACTCTTCTTCCAATTAGGTGGGCGCAGCTATTCTTTGGGTATGACAAGTAAGTATTCGTTTTGGGTGGCAATCTGGGTCTCTATTATTTCGACAAGTGTAATTATTATTTCGGAGTTGACCTTCTCCGGTGGTTTTCCCGTTGGCATTCCATGGGCCGTTTTTGGATTCCTATTTGCGACATCTTTCATTGCCATCTCATCAATACTCGAAGGGGTCAAACGTCTAAAATTGAATATTTTTGGGGGATTAGGTGGCATTCTTGTAGGGGCATTCTCGCTATCCGCATGGTTGACTTTATTCCTTGACCAATTGCCATGTTTTCTCGGTGGCCAAGGCTGCTAGTTCGATTCGGCTAGAGCGCTTCCGGCTTATAGGGCGACTCTTCTTTATCTAAATTCACAGGGTATTCGCACCACTGGTTATCGATTTGAAGAATTCGAGCAGATAAGTTCCTCGAATGAAGATTAAGACTATTGCAATTTCGGCAACAGCATTTGTTCTTTTGGGTGGAGTAATAGGAGTTCAACAATACATTTCATCGCAGATCACTTCAAAGGTTGCGCGAGAGATGCCCAATGCTTCAGGTATTAGCGCCTCTGTTCCATTGGCAGATGTACCAAGCAATCTGACTTCTGATTCAATTAAATCTGCAGACATAAATATCAAGAGTTTTGCTCTTAAAGAGAGCGGCACAAAGACTTCGCTAGACATATCTGCAACAAGTATCAGTAAAGCCAAACCAACCCTAGTTGGCTCTTTGGAAGTAACGGCCACTATTCCTGCATCGACAATTACAAAATCATCCGAATTCAATGATGCACAAATTGTGGGAAACACTTTACAAGTGTCTGCGGGAGCAGGTGGAATGGGTACAGCGCTGCTGATTCCAAAGTACTCAAATAGCCAGCTTTATTTTGAACTTCAGAGTGTTTCTATCTTGGGCAATCAAATCCCTGCTTCATCATTGCCGGCCGATCTTCAAAATCAAATTAAAAGTAGGAGCCAAAGAACTTTGACGCCACCTAAGGGGCTTAAAGTTAAATCCGTCTCACTCGGCAGTAAAGGACTCTCTTTCAAAATGTTCGGTAGCAATGTTCAACTGAGCAATCTCGGGTCCGGCTTATAGGGCGACTCTTCTGCACATAATAGTTACTGCGAGTAACCGTGCATCTATGCAATACTTTCACCACGATTGTTTGGTAGTAATTGGGACTTGGTTAACAGCCAGGTCCCTTTTGCTTTTCCACATTTGTATTTCATCCACAGGCCCCTTCATCACGTCGTTTCGATAGTAGGTGTCGTCCTAACTTCACTCTCGTGATGGGGGCGTGTTGTAATTGGCAGCCTGTTCGTTTACCAAACAATCGGAGCGGGTTCAAACCCCGTCGTCTCCACCACAGTCTTAGTTACTGCAAATCGATCTATTGGTAATGGTCAAAAGAATTGCAATAGCTATGCATGGAAAGAGCCTCGAGAGATCGGGGCTCTTTCTATTTTCAACACTCTTGATTATTGCCTTTTTCATTCATCTAATTCACATGAACTGGGGAATAAAGCACAAATTATTGTTGACATTTGAATAATTCCCACCTAGGTTTTCATTACTATCTCGTTTAGGAGTCGAATAATGGCAAGAATGTGTTTTATGTTCGAAATATTCGAAGGTCAAGAGGCCGAGTACAAGAAGCGTCATGATGAAATCTGGCCTGAGTTGGTAACAGCGATTAAGGATGCCGGCTTTAAAAATTACAGTCTTTTCCGTCGCGGAGTTCACGTCATTGGGTATTTTGAAGTTGAGCCTGATGTGAAGACAGCTTTCGAAAAGCTTGGCAAGAGTGAGGCAAATGCTCGCTGGGCAGAATGGTTTAAAGATGTCATCGTTAATTTGACCGATAACCAGGGAAACTTACTTGAGTTTAAAGAAGTTTGGCACCTAGACTAAAAAAAGCCGGGGATTCGGTATTGTTACAAATTGAGCTTATGCGTCGGCTGGGCGCATAAACAATTCGATTGGGTAACCATCTGGATCTAGCAGATATAGAGAACGCCCGCCCGCATTTGGCCCTTCAGTGATGTCGACGCAACTTTCGCTACGTGCGATGTATCCCATTTTGAACATCTTTTCTGCGATTTCATCAATTTTCGAAACGTAGAAGCTAATGTGCCCGCCGCCGAAATCGCAGGGACGCGATGCCGCTGATAGTTTTTCAATACCTTGATAGTCCAGTAGCTCGATAAATCCGCCACCAGGAACTTCAAGAAATGCAACGTTTATCGCATCAAATTTTAGATCCAGGACCGTCCTTAAGTAAGGACCATTGAGGAGCTTTTCAAACTTTACCTTAAGCCCAAGTCCGTCGTGATAAAACTTCAGGGATTTTTGCAAATCCTTAACAGTAATTCCGCCGTGAAAAAATCCTAGTATTTCGCCCATCTCTCGGTCCTTTCGGTTGGTTGTTTGGTTGCGGGAAAACTACATTACGATTCCGCCATCTTGGCTGAGAGCTTGTCCCGTGAAGTAGGAGCCCTCATCCGAGATGAGAAAGAAGATAAAGCCAGCTGTTTCATATGGCTCTGATGCCCGACCTAGAGGCACTGAAGTTAAACGCTTTGACGTGATACCTTCAACGGTGATTCCACGAATTTCGGCAAGTCTTTCTAAAACTTTGTCTTGCATCGGAGTATCAACAATGCCCGGGCAAATAGCATTGACACGCACGCCTTTTGATCCAAATGCATAGGCGAATGAGCGAGTAATCGAAAGCACCGCCGTCTTAGATGAGGCATAAACAGCAGTTTCCGGAGTTGTCGCCAGCTTGGCAGAGACTGAACTTAAGTTAACAATGCTTGCACCTGTTGTCATCGTGCGCCCGATCCGGCTTGTCAGGTCCCAGACAGCCTCTACGTTAACTGCGTAGATATCGCGGATATCTTGAACGGTGAATTCAAGAATTGGTTTCAAGCGAATAAGCCCAGCGGCATTAACTAGGGCATGTGCACCTTGTGCGGCTGCTAATAACTTATCGCGGTCCTCGCTCTTGGAGAGATCGGCAACAAGGTGCTCAACGCCCGTGACCTTCTCCAACGCATCCTTATTCATATCCACGGCAATGACTCGCATGCCTTCATCACGCAACCTGATGGCAGTTGCTTGACCAATTCCAGAAGCTGCGCCGGTAACTACCGCAAGTTTTCCTTTATGAGACATCTTTTCCCCTTAATTGAAAGTCGAACTTCGGTAGAACTGCAGAATCAAAACAGTATTGGAAGGTGTGGGCTGGCGGCAATAGATTTCCTAGAGTGAAAGTTGACATTAGGAGGTCAGGGCTAAGGCATAGATACCGACGGCAATCGCAATGGCGCTAAAGACCACTGGGCGTGAAGGACGAGTGCGATAAACGATTACCTCAATCAGAATTACCCACAGTGGAATAGTCGCCATCACCGACTGAGCAACTACGGGCGAGCCTTCGCGGATAGCATAAATAGAGGCAAGCCATCCCATGCTCATAAAAAATGATCGCCTTACTAGTTGCAGGAAATCTCGCCAATGCAGCCCTATAGGCGGGAAGATCGCCATGAAAATAAAACCAGCGAGCAATTGGCGAACAATAAAAGTTTCAGTTGTGCCCACGCCAGCCCTATCTAGAAGGACAACAGCCACAGTAACAAGGCCACTTAATACGCCAATGACAATCATGAGAAAAATTGCTGTAAATGAACTAACTCCAGCCAGACTCTTGCGTAGTGGAAATATTGTCGCAAATACCAATACAACTACCAGCAGAACCTGTATGGGAATAATGCTGGCTCCCAGTGCAATTGGTCCAGCAAGTAGTACGACAGCCGGCGTGAGAGCTTGCCCGACAGACATCACAGATGCCGAACTTCGAGAGACCATTCTGAAGATAATTCCAGCCACCACGCCACTGCCTATGGCTCCCACGATATGTAGATAAGGAACTGATCCAGACCAAAGAATCCATCGTGGCCCAAATGGGATTAATGGAAATACGAAAAGAGCGTTGAGAACAAATAGCGGACCTATCGCTTTATAAATCGAGATGTTTAGCGCAACGCCCTTAGTTAGAAAGATTCCAACTGCAAAGGCGAGTGCTGCTGCAATGGCGAGAAGCAAGCTCACACATTGACTATACCCTTCCTATCTTACGAATATAGAGATAAGGTATCTCCATTCGCACATTTAATGCTGCTTGTAGTTGGCATGATGGGGAGGTTGCTGTTGCAAACAATGCAAAGCCCTGGAATTGAGAAATTCTTATCTACCGAGTATTTCCAAAATCCTTATCCCACATACCGAGAACTCTTAGAATCCAACCCAATCTTTTGGAGCGAAAAAGCACGGGCATGGATTGTGAGTCCTTTTCATGAAGTTGAAAAAGGACTCCATTTAGATGTTTTCACACAAAAACAACGCATGCTCAAGGCGAGTTCGCATTTCACGGCAGATGAACTAGCAAAAATGCCACACATACTCACTAATTTGAGTAATTGGGTGGTTTTTCAAGATCCACCAGAGCACACTCGTTTACGTCGCTTGATCAGTAAATCCTTTACACCTCGTAGCATCAACGCACTTGAGCCTAAAATTGAAGCTATCGTCTCCAACTTACTTGATGAGGCGATGAAGAAAGTGACCTTTAACTTAGTTGATGAATTCTCATTCCAACTACCAGCCATGGTTATTTGCGAGCTACTTGGAATCCCACTTGAGAAACAATGGGATCTCAAACGCTGGTCAGATGGTGTGGCTGGATTTACCGCCTCTGCTCGAATTACTCATGAACAAGCAGCATATGCCGAAGAGGTAGCACGAGAAGCCGAGGAATATCTCATGGGCTTCTTCGAGCAGGTTCGTAAAACACCCAATGATGGACTCTTAAGCAGAATCATTAATTCACAAGGTGCCGAAGATGGATTAACGGATAAAGAAATAGTTGGTCTAACAATCAACCTATTCTTTGCTGGTTTTGAAACAACTGAAGGATTAATTGGCAATATGGTGATGACGCTAGTCAATCACCCTGAGCAATTGGCTTTATTGCGCAGTAATCCTGAATTAATGGATGCAGCGGTGGAAGAGACTTTGCGCTATGAATCCTCGATTTTAAAACAATCTCGAGTTGCGAGTGAAGATATCGAAATTCTTGGCGAAACTATTAAAGCTGGTGATTATGTTCATTTTATGATTGGCGCTGCAAACTATGATCCGGCACGCTTTTCCAACCCTGAAGTATTTGATATCACTCGATCAGATGCCGGTAACATCAGTTTCGGCCATGGTATCCATTTCTGTATTGGGGCCCCCCTTTCCCGTCTTGAAGCCCGAATCGCCATGCGTCAATTGCTGGAGCGGATGCCTAAGCTTTCAATCCTTGACCCACAACCAACATTTCCGGAACTACTTGCTGTCCGTAAACCACTTCAACTATGGGTGACTAACGCGTAAGTAAGTGAATTAGAAGTTATATAGGCGCTTTGCATTAGTACGGCAGATTGCTTCTTGCTCTGATGCGCTAAATGTTGAGATGTAATCGCGCGTAAAGCCCATAATGATGTCGTATGAGCTATAGAGACGATCTACTGGCCAGTTAGAGCCAAGCACGCAACGATTTGGACCAAATGCTTCCAAACAGACTTCAGCCCATTTACGCAGTGATTCCTTGGTAAAGCGTGGGTCCGTCATTGGCATACCTGAAATCTTCATGGTCACATTGGGCGCTTTTGCTAATTCGCGCACCGCCTTTGACCAGTTGGCAAAGTATTCATCATCACGTGCACGTGGGAATCCAATGTGCTCCAGCACAATCTTTAAATCTGGGTGGCGCTTGGCCAACTCTACTGCTGCGCCCATATTCGGCCAGCCGCAGTCAAGATCAAAGACAACATTTTGCTTTGTGAGTTTCTTCAGTGATGCCTCATATGCGGCATTGATTTCACCACTTGCCAACATTGGCTCTGCATTGAAATCTCGGATACCGGCATAGAGCGGAGATTGGGCATGTTCATCTAGTTGCTGGGCCGCCTCTGGTGCTCCAAGTGGGCAGTCGGCGACGATTCGCATTTTCACTGGACCAGTTTTTGCCATTTCAGTGAGCCATCGAGTTTCAGTGACTGGGTTTGGCGAACCAATTGCTGCTTGTACGTGAACGAAAGCTTCGATACCTGCAAAGCGAGCCTCTGACCAAAGATCATTGAGTACGAATGCTTCGGACTTAATGGCATCGATATTTCCAATAATCGGATGAACAAAGTCCGGACTAAGCCAAACCCACTTGAGCTCTGGATGTTTGAAATCCCAAAGGTGAATGTGAGTATCAATGATTGGAATAGGTGTGCTCATGTGAGACCTCTCGGTAATGGTGTTTCGCTAGAACGTTCTGGCGCTAAGTTACCGCGTGCCTGCCCAAAATTGAAGACCTCGGGAGCCCCTTATTTAAATCGGGTACCTATCTGCGAGCCAATGGTGAGGGCAGTCTTGATATTGGCAAGTGACTCTTGATGCGTATAGAGCGGCGCCTCTAATAGCCCTGCTTCCACATATTGAGCAAATGCATTGACCTGATGGATCAGCCCAAGGTGTTCGACCAAGCCCGATTCATCACTCCAGGTCGCAAGCGGCTCATTGAGCCCATTACCATGCAGTGTTACCGATGTTGATGAAAACCATGGCGGCCCAAATGAGATGCTGCCTTTAAGGCCAGAGATTGCCGCAGTTATGGGCATCGAGACTCTTGCTGAGAGCACAAAGTTAGAGCGGGCCCCACTTTCAAATCTCATAAATGCATGGGTCTCTTCATCTATTTCATTGTGGTGCAGCTTTCCAAAACCATGAATCTCACTGGGCTCACCTAAGAACTCTTGCGAGAGAGCAATGGGGTAGATGCCCATATCAATGATTGGGTTACCGCCACCGAGTGTGTAAAGCCGGGCAACTCCCAAGTTTGCTTGGCAGAAACTAGAGACAACTAATTCAACCTCGCCAATGGCGCCATCTGCCACCAGCTGTCGTGCGATATCCATATGTGGCAAGAAGCGAGTCCACATAGCCTCCACTGCCAAGACCTTCTTCGCTTTAGCAGCAGCATAAATCTGCGCTGCTTCACTAACGTCCATCGTGATTGGCTTCTCGATGAGCACATGCTTGCCTGCGTTAATTGCAATCAGAGCAACTTCAAGTCGGTTAGAGGGAAGAGTGCCAATATAAATTGCATCAATATCTGAGCGGGCGGCTAGCTCTTCGTAGGACGTGTAAAAATCAGTGATGCCAAATGTCTTTGCAAAAGTCTCTGCCTTACCTGGTGTTCTAGAGGCAACTGCAACAAAATTCTGTTGCGAATTCTTCTGCGCAGTCTTAATCATCTGCTCAGCGATCCAGCCAGCACCGAAGATTCCCCACTGTAGCGGCCTTGAAACTTCTGGTCTAAAGAGATGCGGCTTGGGAAGTGATGTCATTGAGGCAACTTATCTCTACTTATCGCAATTGGGAACCGCGACAGGGAGCCGTCAGGAGTTTTTACTTTAAGTCCATCTTGGGCGGGTAACATCAGGGCATGACCCAGAAGAGTAAATTTCTCGCCACCTGGAAAACACTACCTAGGCAGCTTCGAAGAGTAATTGTCTCCGTCATTGGCTTCACTTTAATTGTTTTAGGCTTACTGCTGATTGTGCTTCCTGGACCTTTTACTATCCCGTTCTTGGTCCTGGGACTTGCCATACTGGCGCTGGAATTTGCTTGGGCTGATCGAATGCTTGATCAAGTAAAAGCGCAGGGGAAGAAAGTTGATCCAAGAAAGTTGCTCAAGCGAAAACCGAAAGGCCCGGAGGCTAGTTAAGTGGAATCCGGTATTGACGTTTACCAGATTCTAAGGTGTAGGTGTCATAGAGCTTTCTAGCTGTTGCATTATCTTCATCAGTATTCCAATAAAGACGCGAGCAGTTATTTTCTATCGCATAGCTCTTTACATAGTCAATCAGAGCTCGCCCTACACCTTTTCCGCGCACAGCTGGATCCACAAAGAGATCTTCCAGATAGCAATGCCCGTTTTCAGACCAAGTTGAGTTCTGCAGGCTATATGTTGTAAAGCCAACGATGAGGCCATCATCAATGGCAACAGCGCACTTCATATTAAACTCTGGTTCTAGAATTCGCTGCCAGGTGAGTGAACTTTGTTCGACAGAGAGCTCAGTCTTGTAAAAGTCGAGATAGCCCTGCCAGAGAATGAGCCACCGCTGCTTATCTGCAGGTAGGGCAGCTCTGATTTCAAGAGACATTAGAGTGCAAATGAAGGGTACTTGTCGGAGACCAAGATAAATGCATAACCGTTCACACGATTCCAAAAGCGCATTGTCTTAAGGACAAACTTGCCGGCCCACTTTGGATAATTTCCGGTCGCAGAAGTCATGATCCAGGCAATGAAAGTCATGCCGAGAGCTATTAGTGAGTAAATAACGCCAACAATGATGAGTGGGATTGCTAAGAACCACTTGACCAAAGGAAGCCATCGATTAAGTGCTTTCCCGCCATTGATATCTGGGAAAACTACATCAATATTCTTGTTGCGCTCAATAGAGGGGTAATCATCAGTGAGCAGGAGAACGTAGGCAACAACGCGGGTCTGTAATTCAAGAAATGCGTGGTTAAATGTCAAGAGGTAGCTTGGATAGACCTCACGGAATACCAGGGCAAGTAGCGCTGGCACGATGATGAAGCCAGCAGCGTAACCAGCGTTGCTCTGAACGGCAAAGGAACCGATAAAGACTGCGACTGGGAACACGAGGATTCCACGCCAAAAGACCGTAGCCTGATTGCGCTTCTTGTAGTTGATTTCCACATCTGTCTTTATTTGTTTGCTCATATCTTAATTCTATCTCGCACCTGTACTCTTAACTCCATGAGCGCGCGCGAATATGCAGTTATTACTGGAGCAAGTAGTGGAATCGGCGCGGCAACAGCGCGACTATTGGCAAGCAATGGTTATCACGTGATTGCTGCAGCAAGGCGCGCAGATCGATTAGCTGCCCTTGCGGCAGAAGATCAGAACATCGAAGCCTTCACACTCGATGTCACTAAGCAAGAGTCAATTGATTCACTTACCAAGCACTTGCAAGGAAAACCAGTCTCAATTCTTATCAACTGCGCTGGTGGCGCTTTTGACTCCGATCCAATCAATGACTCCGATCCGGAAATTTGGAAGAAGACATTTGATATCAATGTTGTGGGCTCGGTGCGGATGATCAAAGCAATGACCCCACTGATGCAGGCATTTGGCCGTGGGCATATCGTGATGATTTCATCAACTGCCGGACATCGCGTTTATGAAAATGGTGGAAGTTATGTGGCGGCAAAATTTGCTGAAACTTCTCTCGTTGAAACACTTCGCCTAGAACTCAATGGTCAACCGATTCGCGTGACAGAGATTGCTCCTGGAATGGTTAAGACAGATGAGTTCTCGACCGTGCGTTTTAAAGGTGATACTGAGAAGGCGGCGAAGGTATATGAAGGCGTCACCAGGCCGTTGGTGGCTGAAGATGTGGCTGAGGCAATCAGATGGTCAGTGATGTTGCCAAGTCATTTCAATGTCGATTGCTTAATGATTAGACCGGTGGCACAAGCTCAAGTGCATAAGGTGTATCGACAACCGCTTTAACTTCTCTTTACGACTCGATACTTGGCAAGAGTGGGATCAGTTGCATAGGCGATGCGAACGCCTGCAGCGCGGGAGGCCCCTAAACCCTCAACAATCTGTTGGGTAAGAATTTCACCAGGTGCAACAACTGCAACACCTGGCGGATATGGCGCAATCAGATCTGCTGAAATACACCCAATAGCATCGCGGGCGCTGACTAACTCAGTCACTGCAAAATAAGCATCACGCATAGAAATTGCGCGCTGTGGCACAACAGACCAACTCAGCGCCGTTGCACTCTCTCGCCGTTGTTCTTGGCTGCGTTTTAGAATCGGAATTAACACATCTGCCAATCGATCAAAGTCACCTCTGGTATCGGCAATAGTGCCCAGAAAGACAATCGTGTCTCGATCGGCCATCTCCACCCGAATTCCTTCAGCTTGTAGATCTTGCTCAATTTCAACTCCGGAAGCGCCCAGTTGCTGCACGCGCAGAACTATCTTGGAAGCATCAAAACGGCCAGCTGGAAAATCCTGCGGATAGAGAAAGATAGGCAGGGCAAATTCTGCCTGCACCAGCTTTTTGAAGTGATGAACATTTTCAAGCAGGGCGCCGATTAACTCTTCCCCGCGAGTTTGCAGAAGCGCGCGAACGCCATCGATGGAAGCTAGTGGCGCCCCAGCTGGTGAAGTTGTGTGGGTTGTTTCAAAGCTTTGTTCTAAACGTTCTGCGCTAAGCAACGTGGTGCGGGCAAGTAAGAGTGCGGAGGCGCTATAACCAGGCAGGGCTTTATGTGTACTAGTGATCAGCGCATCAGCACCTAACTGAAATGCATGCTGTGGCAGGTGTGGGTGAAAACCAAAGTGTCCGCCCCATGCTGCATCCAAAATAACTGGAACACGTTGGGCATGTGAAAGTTCAATCAGCGCCGGCAGATCTGAGATTGTTCCCAAATAACCTGGCTCGGTAAGTAGCACCGCAATTGGTTTCTGACTCAAAGCTTTTGCAAGTTCGCCAGCTGTAATTCCGGTGGGAACACCTGTTGCACCATCAATCTCGGGTGACATCCAGATTGGCTCAAGGCCAGCTAGAACAAGTGCGCTTAAGACTGAACGGTGGGCAGTTCTAGATACAGCGACCTTATCGCCTGGTTTTCCCAGTGCGAAGATAATTGCCTGGTTTGCATGAGTGGAACCACCTGTTGAAAAGCGTGCGTAATCTGCGCCCCACAAGGTGGCCGCCAGTGATTCAGCCGCCTTCAATGTCTGATTTGTTAACTTAATTTCATCAAGGCCGCCATACAAAGGTGTATCTGAATCAACCACAGCACCTAAGTCGGCATCTAGCGCGCTCGCCTTCTGCTTATGTCCAGGAATGGTGAAAGGAGTTCTGGTGCGCTCGAAGTAGGCGAGGTAGGCATCAAGTAGCGGTGCGCTATCTCTGAGTCTGCTCATGTGGCAAGCCTAACTCTTAGTCAGAGCTGGTGAGGTCTGCGGGTAGGAAATACGGGGCTTAGAATTAACCCATGACATCACAGGATCGACTCCCGCAAACTCGTCATTTGGTCACAGAAATTCCTGGGCCGAAATCGACTGCCGCGATGGCGCGACGCAAAGAGGCTGTCTCTGGGGGACTAGGAACTGCGATGCCGGTCATTGTTTCGCGTGCACACGATGCGATTATTGAAGATATCGATGGCAACCGAATTATCGATCTTGGTGCAGGTATTGGTGTTGTCACCGTGGGAAACGCCGCACCTCGCGTTGTAAAAGCCGTGCAAGAGGCAGTGGAGAAATTCACTCACACCAACTTCACCACTGCTCCATATCTGGGCTATATCGAAGTCTGTGAAGCCCTCAATCGTTTAACACCTGGAAAATTTGCGAAGAAGTCAATCCTGCAAAACTCTGGCGCGGAAGCGGTAGAAAATGCAATCAAAATTGCACGTCACTACACAAAGCGCCCAGCAGTCGTTGTCTTTGAACACGCTTATCACGGCCGCACAAATCTGACTATGGCCCTTACGGCAAAGAACTTGCCCTATAAAGATGGTTTCGGTCCTTTCGCCAATGAGATCTACCGAATGCCAATGCCATATTCCTATCGCTGGCTTGGAAATCCTGACACCATTGCGCAAGACGCACTCGATATGGTGATCCATAAAATTGAGAAAGAAGTGGGAGCACATAACGTTGCCGCCATTTTGATTGAGCCGGTTGTCGGCGAGGGTGGATTTATTGTGCCACCAGTTGGATTTATGCCAGGGCTGCAGAAGTTTGCAACTGAGAACAAGATTGTATTTATCGCCGATGAAGTGCAATCAGGTTTTGCTCGCACGGGCAAAATGTTTGCCGTTGAACATGAAGGTATGGAGCCGGACATGATCGTTTCGGCTAAGGGAATTGCTGGTGGCCTGCCACTAGCTGCAGTTACTGCTCGCGCTGAGATTATGGATTCATCGCATGTGGGTGGCCTCGGTGGCACCTATGGTGGAAATCCAATTGCCTGCGCCGCTGCCCTTGCCGTAATTGAAATAATTGAAGAAGAGAAGTTAGTCGAACGCGCAGCCCACATCGGTGACATTCTCTTTGCCGCGCTGAACGCACTCAAGGCGCAATACCCAATCATCGGTGAAGTCCGCGGACGAGGCGCCATGGTTGCAATTGAATTGGTACATGCCGGAACTAAGGATCCCAACCCAGAGGCGATGGCAAAGGTGATTAAGTATTGCCAGAGCAAGGGCGTGCTGATCCTGACCGCCGGCACCTATGGCAACGTGATTCGCTTCTTGCCACCAGTTGTCATCACCGATGAGCTTTTAAAGGATGCACTCGGGGTATTAGCAGAAGGCTTTGCCTCGCTCTAAGCCGTACTAGTCGCGCGACTGCCCCGATTTATGCTGATAACGGCCCATAAATTCTTTTTTCATATCTTGGAAGTTTCCATCAAGTAGGGCCTGTCGCATCTGATCAACTAGGCGCACGATAAAACGTTCATTATGAATTGTGGCCAGGGTGCCGGCAACCATCTCTTTGGCACGAAAGAGATGGCATAGGTAGGCGCGGGTGTAATGCGTGCAGGTATAGCAATCACATTCATCATCAATCGGATTAAAGTCTCGGATAAATGGTTGATTGGAGACGTTAAAACGCCCTTCCATCGTATAGACCGCACTGGTGCGGGCAATGCGCGATGCCAGCACGCAGTCGAAGGTATCGATCCCGTTTTCGACCCCAACAAATAAGTCTTCCGGGGCGCCGATGCCAAGTAGATGTTTCGGTTTCTCCTGCGGCAGAGTTGAATTCACCCAGCTCACAATTGTTCCCAGTGAATCTTTATCCAGGGCCCCACCAATTCCAAAGCCATCGAATTCAATTCCAGATGAACTCATGGCCCCCAGATCACCGGCAGCTTTCTTGCGCAAGTCTTCATACTGCGCGCCTTGAATGACGCCAAAGAGTGCTTGATATGGCTTTGCTGTGCGGGCATCGGTCAATTTTTTATGTTCATCCAGGCAGCGAATAGCCCAGTCATAGGTGCGAGACATGGCCAGCTCTTGATAGGGGCGAGTGTTATGCAGTGTGGTGCACTCATCGAATGTGAACATAATGTCGGCGCCCAACTTATGTTGAATCTGCATTGAGCTTTCGGCGGTAAAGCGGTGCATCGAGCCATCGAGGTGGCTCTTAAAGGTAACGCCCTCATCATCAACATGGGCTAGCCGCTCTTTATTCTTTGCAATCACTTGATCAGAACGGAAGGTCTGCGCGTCCATCGCTAAGACCTTTTTAAATCCCACACCGAGTGAGAGCACCTGAAAGCCACCGCTATCGGTAAAAGTTGGTTTATCCCAATTCATAAATGAACCAAGGCCCCCGGCCTCATCTAATACATCGGGGCCAGGTTGTAGATAAAGGTGATAAGCATTCGCCAGCAGTGCTTGCGCCCCGAGGTTCTCCATCGCCTCTGGCAGAACTGTTTTCACCGTTGCCTTGGTGCCGACCGGAATAAAGGCAGGGGTCTGAATCTGCCCATGCGGGGTGGTGATGGTTCCGACGCGCGCTAAACCAGAGTCGGCGGCGTGGTTGATCTCAAAAGCGAAACCGTTTGTGGGTTTACTCATTGGGGGCCACCATTAGGTAAGTGTGGCAGAGCTACCAAATTCGCACACGCTCGTGCTCTGCCAGCCAGAGTTCATCACTCTGACTGACACCGAATGCTTGATAGAACTCGGGCACATTGCGCACAATCTGATTACAACGAAATTCATCCGGGGAGTGTGGGTCAGTTGCAATCCGGCGACGGACTTCTTCCGGGCGGTTCTTATTACGCCAGGAGTGGGCATAGGAAAGGAAGAATCGTTGTTCGCCGGTGAGTCCGTCAATGACTGGACTTTGCGCACCGCCCAACGCTAATTTCCATGCCTTATAGGCGATCGCCAGGCCGCCGAGATCACCAATATTTTCACCTAAAGTAAAGGCGCCATTGACGTGGATATCAGGGGTGCTTTCAGGGGATAAGGCATCGAATTGCTTGACCAGCACGGCGGTGAGTTCTTCAAACTTGCTGCGATCTTCATCGCTCCACCAATCGACCATATTGCCATCACCATCATATTTAGAGCCTTGATCATCAAAGCCATGGCCTATTTCGTGGCCAATGACTGCGCCAATACCGCCGTAGTTAGCTGCGATATCGGCTGCTAAATCAAAGAAGGGTGGCTGCAAGATTGCCGCCGGAAAGACAATCTCATTGGCAAGTGGGTTGTAATAAGCGTTCACGGTCTGCGGGGTCATATGCCATTCATCGCGATCAACCGGTGCGCCAATCTTTGCAATGGCATAGGCATGATCGAACTCGGCGATTCGCCATAAGTTACCAATCAGATCACCGGCAGAAATTTCTAAGGTGGAGTAGTCGCGCCACTTATCGGGGTAACCAATTTTGGGGGTGAACTTAGTCAGCTTCTCCAGCGCCTTTTCCTTCGTTGCCGCTGACATCCAGGGCAGGTCAATAATGCTTAGCCGATATGCCTCAAGCAGATAATCAACTAATACCCTCATCTCACTCTTTGCTTTTTCCGAGAAGTGCTGTTCGACATAGACCTTGCCGATGGCTTCACCGAGGGCGCCTTGGGTGACAGAGACGGCGCGCTTCCAGCGATCGCGAATCTGTGGTGTGCCAGAAAGGGTCTTGGCATAGAACTCAAAGTTCTGCTGCACGATGTCATCGGTGAGAAATGCGGCGCTGGCAGAGACGAGATTGAGTTTGAGCCAGGCCACCCACGAATCGCGCTCGCCAGAAAAGTCACCAAGAAGGGCAGAGACTGATTCAAAGAAGGATGGTTCACAAACGACCAGGGATTCAAAAGCTTTCGCTGGCACTTTGGCGTGCTCGGCCCAGAGGTCGAATAAGAAGTGTGGGGCAAGGCTTTCTAGCTCGGCGCGGCTGTATTTGTTATAGGTCAGAGTTGCATCGCGATCTTTTACTTGATCCCAGTGATGACTAGCTATTTTGGTTTCTAATGCCAGGATTTGTGATCCCACGGTGGCGCCATCTGCAATTCCCACAAGAGCGCACATCTTTGCCACATGCTCCACAAAGGCGCTTCGAATCTCGGCAAATTGATCTTCCCGGTAATAGGACTCATCGGGTAGCGATAGCCCGCCCTGGCCGAGATAGAGAATATTGGTATCAGAGTCCATCGCATCGGGATAAATAGCTGCGCCAAAGATTCCACCAATGCCACGCATTTCTAGGCCGGCCATAACCGAGATAAATTCGTGCAAGTTGGTGATGCCATCGATGGCGGCTAAATCTTCGACGATGGGCGCGATACCGCGGGCTTTAATGGCATCGGTATCCATAAAAGATTTGTAAAGGTCGCCAATTTTCTGCGCCTCACCTGTGCCAGTTGCGCTCTCGATGATCTGTCGAACCTGGGCCTCGGCGGCATCATGTAATTTGCGAAAGATGCCATCACTAGATCGGTCATCCGGCATCTGATACTCGGTAATCCACTTTCCGTTGTAGTGACGGAAGAGGTCATCTTGCGGACGGACCTTTGAATCAAGTGCCGATATTTCGATTCCAGATTTCACCGGGCTCATGAGTTCCATTTCATCGTGTGTAAAAGTAGTTGAAAGTTCAACTTTGTCACTAAAGAGCGTACTATTGCCGCTATGGCAGGGCAAAACGCTACAACACCGCGCTGGCTTAATGCTGCCGAAATGAAGGCTTGGCGCCGATACATCATCGCTAGCCGCCGATTACTTGAAGCACTCGATCTAGATCTTGCCAGCCATGAGCTATCGATGGCCGACTATGAAGTCTTGGCCCAACTCAGTGATGCCCCGGAGCGCAGGATGCGCATGAGTGAGCTAGCCGATGTTGCCATGCTCTCGCGCTCGCGCCTTTCCCACCGCATCAAGGTGATGGAGAAGGCCGGCTGGGTAAAGCGAGAGGCCTGCCCGGAAGATAAACGGGGCTACTTCGCGGTCATGACCGCCAAGGGGTGGAAGGCAATTGTTTCTGCTGCCCCGGACCATGTGGAGAGTGTGCGCACTAGGTTTGTTGATCACTTAACAAAAGAAGACCAGCGAGTGTTATCAGAAATATTTGAAAGAGTTACGCATTCCCTGAAAATAAATCCGCCAGCAGAATAAAAAACCCCGCCAGTTACCTGGCGGGGTTTTTTATAAGTAAATGAATTACTTAGCTGCTGCCTTCTTACGACGACGGCGCTTTGGAGCAGCTGCTGGAGCTGCTGCCTTCTTCTTACGACGCTTTGGAGCAGCCTTCTTTGCTGCTGCCTTCTTCTTACGACGCTTTGGAGCAGCCTTCTTTGCTGCTGCCTTCTTACGACGCTTTGGAGCAGCCTTCTTTGCTGCTGCCTTCTTACGACGCTTTGGTGCTGCTGCCTTTGCGGCAGCCTTCTTACGACGCTTCTTAGGTGCTGCTGGTGCAGCTGCCTTCTTACGACGCTTTGCAGCCATCTGTTTTCTCCTAATCGGAAGGGTTCGGATCCGTCACCCAAACCTGTTTCGTGGATAAGTGTGACGGAATTTTGAAAGAAATACCACTACATAGTGAGAAATATTTCAGTGCGTGTCGCAATTTATTTTTTAATAATTTCTATGCATCTACGCAAATTTGGCAGTGATTTTTTTACGAATGTAAGAAATTTGATTGAAAATTTAGGAATTTTCCAGATTTTTGCGATTTTGGCGGCCCTTCGCCACGAATTTCTCGGATCCGAACTCGAATTTTCACAATTTCGGGCAAAAAACGACCTCATTGGCAGAAAAAGTGCCGGTGAGATGGCCTTGTCTAGTGAAAGCTCTGCGCCTCAGTGGGAAATGCTCCGGTGCGAACTTCGCTAGCAAACTCTTGGGTAGCAGCTAACAATTCCTGGCGCAGATTGCGATATGCCTTAGCAAGTTTGGGTGGATTGGCGGTAAAGCCAGCCATATCTGTCCAGACTAAAACTTGGGCATCGCATTGCGCGCCGGCGCCGATTCCGATGGTGGGAATGGATAAAGCTGCGGTAATTCTGGCCGCCAATTCGGCCGGCACAAGTTCTAGCACGAGGGCAAAAGCACCTGCTTTTTCGAGGGCGAGTGCGGCCTCCAACATGGCATCGCCATCGGTGCGACCCTGCACTCGATAGCCGCCTAGTTGATGAAGTGATTGCGGAGTAAGGCCTAGGTGGGCCATGACTGGAATGCCGGAAGAGGTGAGTTTTTCAACGGTTGCAATATGTGCACCTTCTAACTTCACCGCCATCGCACCGGCCTCTTTGAAAAATCGGGTAGCAGTTGTCAGTGCTTGTTCTGGGGAAGCTTCATAAGAACCAAAGGGCAGATCTGCGACCACCATTGCCCGCGCTGATCCGCGTACTACTGCTCGGGTGAGGGGAATCAAATCATCGACTGTGACCGGGATGGTGTTCTCTTCGCCGAGAAAATTATTGCCGGCGCTATCACCGACGAGTAGTACTGGAATTTGGGCCTCATCGAAAATCGATGCCGTGATCTGTTCATAGCTGGTGAGCAT
>Ga0247844_1004832_pt1 | contig 17834 bp, 13 predicted proteins | sample LaCtaG_FD_192421 | JGI IMG/M metagenome (GOLD analysis project Ga0247844, IMG submission 192421) | Freshwater microbial communities from meromictic Lake La Cruz, Castile-La Mancha, Spain - LaCruzMarch201714.5m_1 | ecosystem: Environmental > Aquatic > Freshwater > Lake | place: Spain: Castile-La... | reverse complement strand
TCCCTAGAAATTTGAATTACAGCACTACTGTTTTGAATATTATCAATGTTGATTGTCAAATTTTCAACCACATCCGCTGAATTTACAACAGGAGCAGTTGTTCTCAATTCTACTTTCTTTTCATCCCAAACTTCAGGTAAACCCCAATTGGTAGTTTCTTTGTAGAAAACGATTTCCCAATTGTCTTTAGTAGGTTTAGCATAAATTGCATAAGAACCTGATTTTAAAGTGTCTTTACCAAAAATCAAAGCTTGACTTGTTGTTAAATTAGTTGTTTCATTCGCACCAAAACGCCACATTTCTCCATAAGGAACAACATCACCAAAAACAACGCGCTCTCTTTTAGCAGGACGATTGTAAGTAATGGAAAGGTCAGCTAAACCAACTCGTTGTTCGATTTTTCCTGCTGGACTTGCTTTAGGAACAGTAATTTGTGCATTCAACGTAAGTGTCAATAATGCGAAAGATGCTATCAATAATTTTTTCATATTTAATTTTTTAGTTTCCAAATTTACAATTTTAACAAGGAGTATGAAAGATTGTTTTGAAACAAATGAATGAAAGTGTGATTAATTGAATTTAGAATTAAGCCTCAAAGCTCCAACTATTCCTATTTTTGTAATAAACACTTCTCAATGCAACTACTTCCTCCTTCAAAAATCGTTTTCAATTTTTCTAAAATTCAACAATTAGAAGACACCGTTCGGAAGATTTACCGATTAATCATTTATAGTCGTTATCATTTTGACGATGATCTGTTGGATTCCTACTTGACGGGAATGCACAATTTGAAAGAATTGGTAGGAATCAAAAATGCGCAAATGGAAGCGCAAACCGAGGAAGAATTGGAAGAATACATCATTAACTTGAAAAAGTCATTGGATTTTGTGGTGGATGAAATCAATGATCACAATCGTTTTGATAGTGAAGTGCAATTGTTTCAATTGTTGCGTTTAATTTCTCCTGAAACAAATAGCATTCATCCGAATAAATACAGAAATACGTTGGTGCAAATTGGTGCACATATTTGTCCAGATGGAAGCGAAGTTCCAAGTTTGGTAGCAGAATTGTTTTACCAAATGAAGCAAATTTCCAACCCGATTATTCGCGCAATTTATTTTCACCACGAATTGATTCGCATTCATCCGTTCGCTGATGGAAATGGTCGAGTGACACGTGTGGCCAAAAACTGGATTCTGATGTACGATTTGTTTCCACCTACATTCATTAGCGATGCCACTGAGAAAAAGGAATACATTCACGTTCTTGGAAACAGTTTCAGGGATTTGGATAAAAATCCAGGTAAATGGAACGAACACATTACCCAATTCTTCAACCTTGAAATTGAACGCTTAATTGACAACGCTAACCATTTGTATGAAATTGTAGAAAATATCGGAAATCAGCGCGAGAAGAAAAAAATTAATCGTTCAGTTTAAATTAACAGAAAAACACTGGCTAAAATTTATATTATTCTTTCATTAATTTAAAGCAAATCAACCATATTTCTGTGTTAATCAAACATTTTTATATGTATTTAACTTAATCATTTACAGTTAGTTAAATGTAATTAAAATATTTTACTCAATATTTTAAGTTAAATTACTCATTATATTGAGTTAAATTACTAATCGTATTGAGTAATTTGTTAATTTTGCACTATAAAGTTCAATTATGATACGAAGAAATCAATTAGAAATAGTTAAATCAAGGATGAATGAGACTAGAAAATTCATTCAAGTTTTGATGGGTCCTCGTCAAGTTGGTAAAACAACAATGATGAAACAACTTACTGAAGAAGTGGAAACTGAAACAATTTCAGTTTCGGCAGATGGGGTGATTAATTCAAATTGGTTATGGATTCAACAAATTTGGGAAAATGCACGCATTCAATTAAAAAACGCATTAAAAAATGAGTTGATTCTAATCATCGATGAAATTCAAAAATTGGATAATTGGAGTGAAATCGTTAAAGAACAATGGGATTTTGACACCAAAGAAAATAACAACATCAAAGTTATCTTACTCGGATCTTCGCGCTTAATGATTCAAAAAGGTCTTACTGAATCGCTTGCGGGAAGGTTTGAGGTAACTTATGTTGGGCATTGGTCTTTTTCAGAAATGGAAAAAGCTTTTGGTTGGAATGTCAATCAATATATTTACTATGGAGCGTATCCTGGAGCAGCAAGTTTAATTCACGAAGAAGAACGTTGGAAAAATTATATTAAAGATTCTTTAATTGAAACAAGTATTTCAAAGGATATTTTAATGTTAACGCGTGTTGATAAACCAGCAGTTTTGAAACGTTTATTTGAAATAGGTTGTTTGTATTCAGGTCAAATATTAGCTTATACAAAATTGTTAGGTGAGTTGCAAGACGCAGGTAACACAACTACTTTATCTCATTATTTAACTTTGCTTTCAGATTCAGGCTTGTTAGGTGCAAACGAAAAATATGCAGGAAACGTCATTCGAAAACGTGCTTCTAAACCAAAATTTCAAGTATTCAATAATGCGCTACTAACTGCCCAAGATGATTTAATGTATGAAAAAGCACTTTCAGATTCTAAGATTTGGGGGAGATTAGCAGAGTCTGCAATTGGTGCACATCTATTAAACAACGCTATTACTAATAATTACACTGTGTATTATTGGCGAGAAAAAAATGATGAGGTTGACTTTATCCTCGAGCGAAAAAACACATTAATTGCGCTTGAAGTGAAAACTGGAAGAAGAGCTGAAAACAACGGAATGCGCGTCTTTGCACAAACTTTTAAGCCTAAAAAAGTACTATTAGTTGGAACAGGTGGAATTGGAATTGAAACTTTTCTGAGAATGAATCCTGGAGATTTATTTAATTGAAAATGAGTGTGCGTTTTCTTAAAACCAGAAATTATAATTATAATCCTATTAAAAATCCCAAATTGAGCTACTATTTTCTTTTTGCCATTCTTTTTCCTTGATGAAAAAGAATCAAAAAATCAAGGCTCTGAATTTCTTTTTGTTCGCAAATTTTTGTTCTATAAATATTTACAACTCGTTGCGAACAATTTTAACTCCTTTCTGAAACTGAAATTTTTTAAAAATGTTCTTACAGAAATTTTAAAAATTAACTGTTTCAGTTCAGTAGATAAAACCAAGAAATTCAAGGCCGTAGATTGTTCGCTAATGTTCATTAAATAGCCCTTACTTCGATTAAATTATTGATTTTATATTTTCAAGTATTTTACTGACACGATTGCGAACACTCAATAAGTAATCGTTAAAAAAACAATTTAAATCAACCTAGCCAAAGCGAATTTCAAAGCAATTGCGGCTTGTTGGTTTTTGGTTAGTAGTTCAATGTACTTCAGTTGAGATTGGATATAAGCCATTTCGCGTACGTTGATCAAGAACAAAGAACTTTCTCCATTTTCAAACATTCGTTTTTCAGCTTCCAATAAAGTGCGATTGTCTTCAATGGTTTGCTTGTAAATAATCAACTGCGCACTCATATTTTCTAAATCAACTAAGGAACTTTTAATTTTATAGTTCAAAGAAGCAAATGTGTTATCCAACTGATATTCTGCCGATTGAATTTTCAAATCAGCCAGTTGTAAATCACCGCGTTCTTTTCTCAAAAACAAAGGCATTTCAAAAGTCAATCCCCATTTGTAATTATTAATTGACATTCCATCCAAGGGATTAAAATTGACTGGTTCATTCAAAAAGTTATATTGCAGGTTCAATTGTGGTTTTAATTGTTCTCTTTTGAGTCTTTTTTCAACTTCTAAAGTTTCTATTTTGAAATTAGCAATTTGCAAATAAGGATGACTTTTAATAACTGAATCATTCACCAAAGTTTGATAATCAGCCGCATTTTGAATAACGATATCAGTTTTTGGAAGAGGAATTGTTGCTTCTTCTAATTCAAGCGGTTCGTCACTTTCTGTCCATAAAAAAGTGGAAAGTTTAAGTTTTGCATTTTGTAATTCCGCTTCAAATTGTTGCAACAAAACGGCTCTTGTTTGCACTTGAATTCTTGCTTCAACGCTGTCAATTCCCGGTCGATCACCAAGGTCAGCAGTTCTTTTGATTGCATCGAATCGAACTTCAGCTAAGGATAATGCTTCTTGCAAAATCAAACTTGAATGATAAGCCAAAAACCAATTCCAGTAAGAATAGCCTGACTCATAAAACAGTTCATTCAATTGTAATTTTTGTTCAGCAAGTGTGCTTTTTTGAAAAATTCTAGCTTTGAATAATTCTGCTCTTCGTTGGTCGATAAATAACCCTTGACCAAGATTGACTGCCACACCTCCATACCACAATCCGCTGTTTGGCGTTTTATTTTGTAAATCCAAATACGTTCCACGGTTGTTTTCTAAACCTGATTTTAATTCTACACCGTACCAAGTTGGTAGTTTCAATCCAGAGTTGATCAAGCTGTAATACTGTGAACCTTTAAAATACTTTTGGTCCGTTTGATTATAGACTTTTGGGTCAAATCCTCCTTTTGCTCTCAATAAATTACTTTCCCCAACTTCGGGTTGTAAATTAGCTTGCTTTGCCAACGGATGGTTGCGTAAAACCAATTCTTGAAATCCTTGCTCCGTGAAAACCACTTGGCTAGAAAGAGAAAAGCAAACGCCTAAAAATAAAACACTTAAGATTGATTTCATTTTTTCTCTTTGATAGCTTTAACATCTGATTTTTTATAAAAATCTGGAGGGAAACCATTGATAATTCGCCATAATTCATACCAAATTGGTACATCTTTTAATAAAATCATTGAATTTGTTCCACCTCCAACTCTTAAAGCTTTTGGCCATGCATAATCACTTGTGTCTGGCGCTATTAAAACCCGAAATGTTCCGTCATCTTGCGCGAAATTATCAACTGCGAAGACCTTCCCTCCATAGGTTCCATGACTTGTATTGGGCCAACCTGAAAAAACAATTGCAGGCCAACCGTCAAATTGTAATCTTACTTTTTGACCTTGGTGTATTAATGGTAAATCCATTGGTTGAATGTACATTTCAACAGCCAAATCATAGACTTTCGGCATCACTGTCAATATTTCTTCACCTTGTTTAACAGTCTCACCAATTCCGCTTTGAATTACTTTTGTAACCACTCCATCTTGCGGAGCAGTAATAACATACATTCCATTTCTGATTGAGTAATTTGCCGTTTGTGTTTGTAGTTTGGTAACATCAACCTCAGTTTCGTACATACTTGTCATTGCAGAAAACTTATCGGATTCAGCTTTTGAAACCTCATCGCGGTATTTTGCTTCAATGGAAGAAAGTTCTACTTTAGCATCAATAATATCGTTTCTAGATTGCAACAGCTTTTGTTGGGCACTAATCATACTTCCTTGAGCGCGTTGCATAGAAACTTTCCGAACTTCTAGCTCAGTTTGTGATTTCAAACCTTCTTTCGTTAATTTTTCAAAGCGTTCAAATTGATCTTTTGAAATATCATAATTATTCCTAGCTACTTGATAATCTATGCTATCGCTTATCAATTTCAATCTAGTTTGCTTCAATTTGATTTGAGCTTGTTGCAATTTCAACTTGCCTGATTCTATCAATGCATCAATTCGGTTATCCAACGAAACAACTTTATCGCTATATGTTCTAACGGATTGTTCCTTAACTCTAAGCTGATCTTGTGTACGCTCCACTAATTTTGGATCAAAATAACCATCTTTCACCTCAGAAATAAAAAGTAAAGTATCGCCTTTTTTTACGACATCTCCATCTTTAACATACCACTTTTCAATTCTTCCAGCGATTATTGTATTAATAGTTTGAGGACGTTGTTCAGGACGAAGGGTGATTAGTTTACCATTTGAACGCACATTTTGAGTCCAAGGAATGAACATCAATATAATTGCGATAATGAAAAAAATATAAAAAACACGAATTACTTTTTTCGATGATTTTTCTTTGATAACAGATTTCAATGCCCAAAAATCCTCTCTTGGCAATTGATTTTTATTGGTTGGTGATAAATTTAGCATTTCTAATTTTTTTCTTTAAATGATTGGTAAGTTCCTTCAAAAACCACTTTTCCTTTTTTGAATTCGATAATATTATCTGCGATTTCCATTAGTTTTTCATTAGAAGAAGAAAATAAAATCGAAACATTTTCCTTTTCAGCTATCAAAGAAATTAACTGTTCGGTTTGTTCCTCGTTCAAGGTTTCGGAAGGTTCTTCTAAAAGAATCAATTTAGGATTTCCTACAAACGCACGAATCAACAAAATTTTCTTTGTAATATCTTGCGGAATAAAATGGGCTTCAGGATTCAGAACAGTATTATAACCTTCTGAAAAATTATTGATTGCATCGGAAAGTGTTAATATTTTAGCAATTTTTTGTACCTCTTCAAAAGTTGCATATTTCCTACCAAGCGTTATGTTTTCCAAAATAGTGGCGTGAAATAATCGATCTTGTAATAACAAATTACCGATTTCATTTCTCATTTCCTGTATATTCAAATTTCCAATTGGCAATCCTTCAACCGAAATATTTCCTGAACTTACAGGATACATTCCTCCTATCAAACAGAATAATGTGTTGATGGTGACAGTTGAATCAGAAACAATACAAACTTTTTGATTGGCAGCTACTTCCAATGTGATTTCTTTCAAAATAGGATTTCTATATAAATCTGTTTGAAATGAAACTTTATCAATTAAAACCTCAAATCCGTTTTCACTCGCTGGGATTTTAATTCCATCATATTTTTCCAGCTCAATATCAGTAACTTGACCAATTTTTTCAACGGCAGTTAACACATCATAAACTACCTCTAAACTCATAATCAGTTTCTCTACAGAATTTAAAACCAATAAAATAATTATTTCAGCAGCAACAAATTGACCAATATTCATACTTTGATTCAAAACCAATAAACCTCCAATTATTAACAAAGTGAGCGCTATCAATACTTTGAAAGCAACTAATAAAGAAAACTGTTGAACCAAAACTCGAAAGTGAATATTGCGAGCCAATAAATATCCTTTTAAATGTTCATCCGTTTTTGTTAGGGATAATTCTGGATTTCCAGCCATTTTGAAACTGAAGCGTGCATGTGCGATTTCCTCCAGCCAATGTGCAATTTTATATTTGTATTTAGATTCATTTAAACTTGATTCAAATCCTTTTTTAGAGGTGATTTTTAAGATTAAACTTAACAAAAAGACTAGGGTTAAACCAAAGAAAATAAAAAAACTATGGTAAAATGAAAGTAAAACTAATCCAAAAATTATTTGCAAACTAGCTGCTGTAAAATCAATTAACAACTTTGATAAACCTTTTTGAATTGTTAAAGTGTCAAAGAATCGATTGGTCAATTCTGGTGCGTAGCGTTTGATAAGTTCCTCCATTTTAATTTTTGGAATTCTATCTGCAAATTCAAAGGCTGATTTAACAAAAATCCGTTGCTGTAAATTTTCTGTAATTCGCATTTGTGCAATTGTTAAAGCACCTGAAAAACCAATGGCTAAAACAACTAAGAAAACCAATACAATCCAAGAAGTGCTGACTTGTCCGACTTGGATAAAGTTGATTATTGCTTGAATCCCAAGTGGTAACGCTAGCGAAAGAATTCCACTCAAAACAGCAAAAATATAGACATTTCTAATTTCTATACTATCTGGCTTTAATAAAAGCCAAAAACGGTTAATTGGTGAAATATTAGTTTGTTCCATTGATTCCTAAAGTTTTGTTTATTGTATCTAATGCAAATTCTTCAAATGCGTCTTGGTTACTAAAAATTGTTGTTAATCGCGGTAAATGATCTTTAAAAAATCGTTGGTTGTTACTACTTTCAATTATAGTTGAGATTAACATTGCTGGATAGGGATAGCTTGGATTTATTTCTTCAATCAATTCAACGATTCGAGCAACTATCGATTTGTAAACACTATATACTCCCACTTCATTTTCTCTATCAACGTCTTTTGTTCGATACACTTTTGCTGATTCATTGATAACCAAGCTCTTTAAACTCAATTCCCACTGAAAAACCAATTCATTTTCTGGATTTGGAACAGAGGTTATGACATGAAGAGATTTATAAAGTTTACGTATAGGATCCTCAATATTAGCTGTTTCTATCAGTAACCTGTATTCAATCATTCCCCAATACCAATTAATTAGGTAAAGTAAAAAGGTATGTTTGCTTTCAAAATAACGATAGATTGAAGCTTCAGTAGTTTCTATTCGAACTGCTAATTTTTTAAAAGTAAAATTCTCAAAACCAACATCTTCCAACAAATCTATGCCGACATTTATGATCTTCATGCCTAATTCTGAAGTCGTTGGATTTTTTAAAAACAACTTTTCGTTTACTTTAATATTGACCGTTGATAATAAATCTTCCATATGATACAAACTTACTAACTTAAATGATAGTATTACTATTATTGTTGTTAGTAATAACATTTATTAAGAAAATAAGTTTATACAAACTTTAATAAACTTGCTAAACAATCATAAAAATAATTTATAAAATAAATAAGTGAGACTAAAAAGACTATTTTTGATTGCGATGAAAATAAGTAACAGCAAGTGGTGTCTATTTTTAACAAGCCTATTGATTTTTCAATTAGTGCTTTCTTCCTACTGCTTAATTGATTATCACACTAAATTTTCTCATTTCCATAACGAAACTATAATTAAACAATTAGATTCTAATTCTCAAGCAATTGAAGAAACTGAGAATTTAATAGAGGTAATTGAAGAAACCTCAGAGGAAATTGTTTCCATAGGTTTCAGGTATAATTTAGTTTCAGTTTTAAATTTTAGTTCAAAATCATCGCTTGAATTAAAAGAAAATTCTAATTCGAATAATTTCTCTCTTATTCCTTATTCCCCGCCTAAAAAAATTAGTTAAAGTCAATTTATTCTTTAATTAATTTAATTTTTATGATTCATTTTAAAACATGGCAAAAAGATTTGCCAGCAGGTTTAGTTGTATTTTTAGTTGCCTTACCCTTGTGTTTAGGTGTTGGTTTAGCTTCCACTTCTGTTGAGGGAATTGATGGTTTGCCAAACTTGTTTTCAGGTTTAGTAGCTGGAATTGTTGGCGGAATTGTTGTTGGCTTTTTTAGTGGTTCGCGACTTGGCGTTTCAGGTCCAGCAGCTGGGTTAATTACAATCATTGTAGCTGCAATAACAACCTTAGGAAGTTACGAAGCATTTTTAGTAGCAGTTGTTATTTCTGGTATCCTACAACTTATTGCTGGTTTCCTAAAAGCAGGAATAATCGCTAATTACATTCCTTCATCTGTCATAAAAGGAATGTTGGCTGCGATTGGTATCACTTTGATTTTGAAAGAAATACCACATTTAGTTGGTTATGATAAAGATTTTTTTGGCGATGATTCTTTTCTACAAAAAGATGGACACAATACCTTTTCAGAAATTTATTACTCGCTACAAGCCTTGCATTTTGGCGCAATAATAATTGGAGTTATTTCTATTCTAATTCTCGTATTATTTGACACAAAATGGTTGAAGAAAAACAAATTTTTGTCAGTTATTCCAGGAGCATTAATTGTTGTTATTATTTCAATACTATTGAATAATCTTTTCGGAACAATTGATAAAAATCTAAAAGTTACTTCCATTCATTTAGTTCAACTTCCCGTACCGAAATCAATTGATGATTTTCTGGGTTTTTTCTCTTTTCCTGATTTTTCTTACTTAAACAATCCAAATGTTTACATCATTGGATTAACGATTGCCTTAGTGGGTAGTTTAGAAACGTTGTTATCAGTTGAAGCTACAGATAAATTAGATCCTTTGAAATTCTCAACACCAACAAATAGAGAGTTAAAAGCACAAGGAATTGGGAATATAGTAAGTGGATTTTTGGGAGGTTTGCCTGTTACACAAGTAATCGTTAGAAGTTCTGCAAATATTAATTCAGGTGGACAATCCAAACTTTCAACAATTGTGCATGGTATGTTAATTTTCATAGCAATAGTTTTTATTCCACAATTACTCAATATGATTCCTTTGGCAGCACTTGCCGGTGTATTAATCATGGTTGGGTACAAACTTGCTAAAATTTCCCTTTTTAAATCAATGTACAAACTTGGCTGGGAACAATTTATTCCTTTTGCAACTACAATTATTGGTGTGCTTTTAACCGACTTATTGAAAGGAATTGGAATAGGATTGGCAATTTCTATTTTTTACATTCTCAAAAAGAACTACAAAAATAACTTCAAAAAAGAAACTTCAACGAATGAAATTAAAGTGATACTTTCTGAGGAAGTTACTTTTTTAAACAAGGCTGGAATTATTGATATTTTAGAAAAAATACCAACGAATTCAAAACTTATTATTGACGGTAGTAATTGTAAATCAATAGACTACGATGTTATTGAACTTCTTACTGATTTTCAAAACTACGGCTCAAAAAATAAAAATATTCAACTTCAAATAATAAATATTAAACTAAATAACTGAAAATAAAAATGGAAGCATTCTATAATAAATTACTAGAGAACAACAAAGAATGGGTTGCTAGAAAAACAAAAAATGATCCTAATTACTTTAATCGCTTAGCAAATGGTCAAAAACCACCTGTGTTATGGATTGGTTGCTCGGATAGTCGCGTACCAGCAAATGAAATAATCGGTGCGGAACCAGGAGAAGTTTTTGTTCACAGAAACATTGCGAATATGGTCGTACATTCAGATATGAATTTACTTTCTGTGCTTGATTATGCAGTAAATGTTTTGCAAGTAAAACACATCATTGTTTGTGGTCATTATGGTTGTGGAGGAGTTCAAACCGCAATGACTAACAAACACGTCGGCATCATTGACAACTGGATTCGTCATATCAAAGACGTTTATCGTTTTCACCAAAAAGAGCTGAATGATATCGAAGATGAAAAGGCAAGATTCAATCGATTTGTAGAATTAAACGTAATGGAACAAGTACTTGATTTAGCGAAAACCTCCATTGTTCAAGGCGCTTGGGAAAGTGGACAAGAAGTACACGTTCATGGGTGGGTTTATGATGTAAAAGACGGTTTAATCAACGACTTAAAAATCACAATTAAAGACAATAAAAACCTTTCAGCTGTTTATAAATTGGATTTATAGAAACGTAAAAGAATAAATCGAACTACCTTTGAAATCAAAGTATTCAAATGTCAAATCACTCAAAAAAATCAATAATAATTGGCGCAAGTGGGCTAATTGGCAATCAATTAGTTCACTTATTGCTCGCAGATACTTCATTTTCTAAGGTTACTGTTTTTGTAAGAAAAACGTTACCAATTTCAAATGAAAAACTTCATCAGATTGTTTTGGATTTTAAGCAATTAGAACAATACACTACTGATTTTGTCGGATCTGTACTTTTTCTTTGTATTGGGACAACTCGCAAAAAAACACCCAATCTTGCGGATTATCGTGCAATTGATTACGGAATTTCATTACGTGCAGCTAATTTGGCTAAAAGTAATGGCATAGAAGAAGTTCATTTGATTAGTGCGATTGGTGCAAATTCAAAATCCAATATATTTTACACTAAACTTAAAGGAGAAATTGAAGAAGATTTAATCAAAATTGGTTTTGACTCCACTTATATTTACCAACCTTCTATGCTAATTGGAACAAGAGAAGAGTCACGACCTGCTGAATTATTTTTCCAAAAATTGTCGACTGTTTTCGACCTATTAATGGTTGGTAATCTTAAAAAATACCACAGTGTAAGCAAAGAAAAATTAGCTAAAGCAATGCTTAGTCATCATTTAAAAGCTAAAAAAGGAGTTCATTTATTGACTTTTAGTGATTTTTAAGATGATTCTTCTAACACACAATTATTCTCCTTAAAAACGTTATTTAACTCACAGCTTGTATATTCGTGTAGAATGACGTTTGGATCTAAATTATTTTTTGCTTTTTTACTAAGTCTTTTGCCTTTTCTGTCATCGGCTCAGTTTTCAAGTAAACGACAATTTCAAAAAGTTGCAAGCAAGGAATCTTTTCAAATTGATACGCTTACAATTTATCCAAATTCATTCGAGGTCTTGTCTGGAAAAGATACGCTCTCTAAAAATGAGTACGATTTTAATTATTCAACCAACAGCTTTAAGCTTAACAAAAACAGAACGGATACGCTAACATTTAGCTATCAAGTGCTTCCATTTGAATTTAATAAAACAATAAAAAAGCGCGACACAACTATCATTTACCAAGAAAACAAAGGTGACCGAGATAAATTCAAAATTGAAAATACGTATACGGTCAATGATTTTTTTGGTGGTTCAGATTTAACGAAAAACGGAAGTATTTCTCGCGGCGTTTCTTTTGGTAACAATCAAGATTTGGGTGTAAACTCATCTTTAAACCTTGAATTAACAGGGAATATTGCACCTAATCTTAAAGTTATTGCTTCGGTTTCAGATGCTAATTTACCGATTCAACCAGATGGAAACACGAATAAATTGCAGGAATTTGACCAAGTTTTTATTCAAGTTTACAACGATAATCTCAAAGTCGTTGCTGGGGATTTTTGGCTTTCGAAACCAACAGGCTATTTTCTTACTTATAAAAAACGAGCGCAAGGTTTAACTGGCGAATATTCGTGGTTAACACTTAAAGGAAATAAATTACAAACTCAAATCAGTGGGGCACTTTCAAAAGGTAAATTCAACCGTCAAATCATTCAAGGAATTGAAGCCAATCAAGGACCTTATCGTTTGGTGGGAAGCGAAAATGAACCTTTTATTCTCATTCTTGCAGGAACAGAACGTGTTTATATCGATGGAAAATTGTTGGTTCGAGGTCAAGAATTTGATTATGTAATTGATTATAATTCTTCTGAATTGACGTTTACTTCCCGCAATCAAATTACGAAAGACACGCGAATTGTAGTTGAATTTCAATATTCAGATCAAAATTATGCAAGGTCATTAGTGCAAAATTCAACAACTTTTACAAGTAAAAAAGTCGATTTATGGTTCAATTTTTACAGTGAGCAAGATGCCAAAAATCAATCCTTACAACAAACCTTAAGTCCCTCACAAAAATTCTATCTCGGACAAATTGGCGACGATTTAAGTCAAGCACAAATTAATAGTATTGACTCTGTTGGTTTTATTGAAAATCAGATTTTGTATCGACTTACCGATTCATTAGGCTATGATTCCGTTTTGGTTTATAGCGTTTTGCCATCCGATGCAAAATACCGCGCGAGTTTTCAATTGGTGGGGCAAAACAATGGTGATTACATTCTTGATTCATACAATGCGCTTGGAAAAGTATACAAATGGATTGCTCCAGTAAATGGTATTTCTCAAGGAAATTATGCTCCTGCTCGATTAATTATTACGCCAAAACAAAAGCAAGTTATTAGCGCAGGCGCACTTTTTAAGCTATCGAAATCCGTGAGTATTGAAACAGAAAGTGCGCTCTCTAACAACGATGTAAACACTTTTTCTAAAATCCAAAAAGAAAACGATCAAGGCTTTGCACAAATGACGCGTGTATTGCATAAATTAAATTTGGGAAAAGATTCCATTCCTAAGTGGCAACTCGAAAGCAAAGCAGAAATTGAATATCTAAGCACAAACTTTAGTCTTATTGAACAGTATCGAAAGGTGGAATTTGATAGAGATTGGAACACTAGAAACAAAGGTTTTACTGGTCAGCAATTAAGTGCAAATGTGGGCACAACACTCAAAAACAAAGACTTTGGAAGGATAAATTTGGAGGGGCAACGCTATTCGATAAGTAATCAATATCAAGGAAATCGAATTGCAACAGAGGGAAATTGGAATCAAAAAGGTTGGAATTTAAAATGGGATGGTAGCGCCTTGAAATCGACTGAAAATTCCTCATTTTTAAACCAAAGCAATCAATTTATCCGACATCGAGCAAGCATGTCAAAAGATTTTAAATTGTTCAAAATTGGTTTTATTGACGACCACGAATACAATCTTTTTAGAGGGACGAATTCAACAATTCAAACCACAAGTTATCAATTTTACGACCAACAATTTTTCATTTCAAAAGGCGATTCAAGCGGGAATTCTTATAAAATTTTCTACCGAGAACGCTACGATCAAAAAGCAGATTCAGTTGATTTAGTGGGCGTTGCAAAAGCGACAACTGCCGGTGGAGAAATTAATTTATTGTCGCTTAAAAATCAAAAACTAACCATTCTAACCTCTTATCGTTCCTTGAAAATCAAAGACTCACTCCTACTCCAACAATCTCCTGAAAATTCTTTAGTTGGACGTTTTGATTACGAAGCACGCTGGTGGAAATCAGCTTTGACCTTAACTACTTTTTACGAAGTTGGTTCTGGGTTAGAACAGAAAAGAACTTTCCAATATTTAAAAGTGAACGATGGTCAAGGAATTTACACCTGGGTAGATTATAACAGCGACGGAATCAAAGATTTGAACGAGTTTGAAATTGCACAATTCGTCGATCAAGCGAGTTATATTCGCATTTTTACACCGAGTAACGAATACGTAAAAACCTATTCCAACGAGTTTAATCAAAGTGTTTTTTGGCGACCAGAAAAATTGTGGAGTGCTAAAAAAGGTGTTTTAAAAGTGCTTTCGTTTTTCTCCAATCAAGCGCGTTTACGCATCAATAGTAAGTTGAATGCCTTCGATATCAATACTGCTTTTAATCCTTTTGCAACTGATGTTGAAGATATTAGACTTGTAAGTGCTGGCTCAACCGTTCGTAACACTTTGTTTTTCAATCGTACTTCAAGTGTGATTACTGCAGAATATACCTTTCAAGATTCGCGCACGAAAAATTTATTGGCAAGTGGGTTTGATTCCCGAAAAAACGCTTCTCACGATGTTTCTATTCGCTGGAATTTGACACCAAAATTTTCAATCGAAACGAAAGCTCAAAGTGGCGAAAAACTCTCTGCTGCCGATTACACAGTTGGTAGAAATTATGATTATCGTTTTCGATTTATTCAGCCGAGCTTGATTTATCAGCCTTCGACAAATTTTAGAATTGGAATTGATAGTAGAATTGGAAACAAAGTAAATGCACAAAATCTTGGCGGAGAAACGTGTTCCTTGTTAGAAATTGGTAGCAACTTGAAATTCAACCAAACGGAAAAAGGTAGTTTGCAAGGAGAATTTAAAACCATTCAGTTAAATTTTGTTGGAAATCCAAACTCGGCAATTGGGTTTGAGTTATTAGAATCGCTTCGTCCTGGTGTGAATTATACTTGGAATTTTGGCTATCAACGAACAATTTCCAAAAACTTGCAAATGACCATTCAATACTTGGGACGTAAATCAGAAAATACGCGAACAATCCACAGTGGTGGAATGGAAATTAGAGCATTTTTCTAAATTTTTCTTAACTTAGATCATGGGAAATAAAATCACATTCACTTTACTTATTTGCTTGATTTTAAGTGCATGCAATTCTTCTAAAAACTTTCAAAATGGAGGTAAAATGGAAGTGCAATCAACCTTAAAAACGTTGCTTCCAAATTTAGATGTTGCACAAGATGATCCCTTTCAATTTGACAATTCTTCATTAATAGATTCCAAATACAGCATTGAAAAATCAGAGCCTTTTTGGTTAATTCCTTCGATTTATCTTCCAAAAAACGTGAAAATTGGTAAATCAAATAACAACGTTTCCATCGCCATTTTTAAAAAGAAAATTTACGTTGCTTTTCGCACAGGAAAAACCCATTTTGCGTCAAAAGAAACAGGAATGTTTATTATATCAAGTTCGGATGGAGAGCATTGGAATAAAGAATTAGAATTTTTCAAAGGGCGGGATTTTAGAGAGCCATTTCTCATTCCAATCGGCGATAAATTGCATTTTTACTGTTTCAGCGCAGGAACGAAAATGACAGAATTTAAACCTGAGCGCATTTCACTTTACGAATCCAATGGAAATGGCACATGGAACGGTCCGGATTCAGTCCTTGAAAAAGGTGAAGTTCATTGGGACTTCAAAAATCGATTAGGAAAAACATTTCTCACAAGTTATATTGGCTCACATTACGATTTAAAACACGAGAGCAAAGTGAAATTGCACTTTAATTCTACTGAAAATGGGAAAGATTTTTTTCCTGTTGGTAAGCAATCTGAAGTTTATTTAGGTGGTGTTTCAGAAACAGCATTCGAATTTGACAAAGACACGAATATTTGGGCAGTTACACGTCTGGAAGATGGCGACAAAACTGGATTTGGCTCTCACGTCGTTTTTGCTTCAAAAAAGGATTTAGGTAGATGGGAATTTCCTTTAAGGTCTGATGATAATTGCTACATGTCGCCCAAAATGTTCCGTTTTCAAAACGATATTTTCCTCATCGGTAGAAAACAACTGGGTAAAAAACCGTTTCGAAAAGCGAGATTAAATTCCTCGATTACGCACCAACGATTGGTAAATTGGATTGGATTTTCACTTACCCCAAAAACAACTGCTTTGTATAAAATCAATAAGGAAAAAAGATCCGTGGAATGGGTCATGAACCTCCCTGGCGCGGGCGATACAGCATTTCCATCCATTATCAGATTAGACGCTAACCGTTTTTTGATTGCCAATTATTCTTCACCCATTCATAAAAGAAAAAGACGCAGTTGGCTGAACGGACAATTAAACGAAACGGGGATTTATTTACAAATCCTGACTTTTAAATCGAATTAGATTAAAACTTCAAATGCTTCACAGAATTTCCAGAATTTTGAATTTCTTTCAAGGAATTGATACCGATATTTAAATGATCGTCAACGTATTCTGTCGTTACTTTCGCATCGCTTGCTTCTGTTTTCACACCATCGGGAATCATTGGTTGGTCGCTCACTAAAAGCAAAGCTCCAACAGGAATTTCGTTGTAAAAACCTACACTAAAAATCGTCGCAGTTTCCATATCAATTGCCATTGCACGAATGGTGCGCAAATATTCCTTAAATGCTTCGTCGTGCTCCCAAACACGTCGATTTGTTGTGTAAACCGTTCCTGTCCAATAATCTCTTCCCGCCATACGGATTGTGTGAGAAATCGCTTTTTGAAGATTAAACGATGGCAAAGCAGGAACTTCCGCTGGAAAATAATCATTCGATGTTCCTTCTCCACGAATTGCAGCTATTGGCAAGATTAAATCTCCAATTTCATTTTTCTTTTTCAATCCACCACATTTCCCTAAGAAAAGTACTGCTTTCGGTTGAATTGCTGACAACAAATCCATTATAGTTGCTGCCATTGCGCTTCCCATACTGAAATTAATTATCGTAATTCCTTCTGCTGTTGCCGACTGCATCGGACGTTCTTGCCCGTCAATTTCAACGTTGTATTTCTCAGCAAACATTTTTACATAACCACCAAAGTTCGTTAGCAAAATATACTGCCCGAATTCTTCTAGTTTTTTCCCCGTGTAACGAGGTAACCAGTTTTCTACTATTTCTTCTTTTGTTTTCATTTTGGGGAATTTGGGATTTTAGGACTTTAGGATATTAAGACATTAGGACTTTATGAGAGAATGAAAAATGAGGGAACGAAGCTGAAGATTTTGAACTAACAAATCACCATCACCTAACAAGAAATTTAGTTTTATAAACCGCATTTTCATTCTTCAAAATAAAGAAATAAATTCCACTTTCAACATTAATTAATTGTACTGAGTTATTCTCAATTGTTCCTTTCAGTATTGCTTTTCCTTGAATATCAACTATTGTGTAATTGCCTTGAGCATTGATTGTTATTTTCTCGTTTGAAGAAACTGGGTTTGGGGAGATACTCACACTATTCTTCTCTAAACCAGCTAATCCTGCATGATTCAAAAAATACTCACAATCTTCGCCACTTGGATTGTAAAA
>Ga0247844_1004827_pt1 | contig 17841 bp, 6 predicted proteins | sample LaCtaG_FD_192421 | JGI IMG/M metagenome (GOLD analysis project Ga0247844, IMG submission 192421) | Freshwater microbial communities from meromictic Lake La Cruz, Castile-La Mancha, Spain - LaCruzMarch201714.5m_1 | ecosystem: Environmental > Aquatic > Freshwater > Lake | place: Spain: Castile-La... | reverse complement strand
CTCGGGGGCGCGAAAGTCAGCCGAGAACAAAGCGCCATCGGGGTTCAGGGCCGCCACGAGGGTGACGCGGCGAAAGTCGTGGCCCTTGGCCACCATTTGCGTGCCCACCAAGACATCGACATCGCCATCGTGCACCTGGGCGAGCTGGCGCACCAACTCGCCCTTCAAGCGGGTCGAGTCGGCATCGATGCGGGCGATGCGCATCGGCGAGCCGTCCGGGCGCTGCATGTCGGCGAGCAGCTCGGCCAGGTGTTCTTCCAGCCGCTCGGTGCCGTGGCCAAACGAGCCAATGTCTGGGTTGCCGCAGTCCGGACAGGCGCGCGGCACGGCTTGCGTCAGGCTGCAATGGTGGCAGCGCAGGGTGCGGTCGGCTTTGTGGAACACCCGAAAAGCGCTGCAATGCGGGCATTCGCTTTTCCAACCGCAGGACGCGCAGTGCAGCACCGGCGCATAGCCTCTGCGGTTCAACAGCAGCAGCACCTGCTCTTGCCGGCCCAAACGTTCACGCATGGCAGCCAACAGGGGTGCCGACACCAGGGTTTGCCGCGGTTGTTTGTTCATGTCCACCCGGCGCAGCGCGGGCAGCATGGCGTCACCCACCCGGCTGGGCATGCGCAGGCGTTGGTAGCGCGGTGTGGGCTCGCCTGCGATCGGGTCGCGGCTGTGGTGCCAACTCTCCAAAGACGGCGTGGCCGAGCCGAGGATGACTTGCGCGCCTTCGCGCTGGCCACGGTAAACCGCCAGGTCGCGGGCGGAGTAACGCGCACCTTCTTGTTGTTTGTAGCTCGGGTCGTGCTCTTCATCGACCACGATCAATTGCAAATGCGGCACCGAGGCCAGCACCGCCATGCGGGTGCCCAACACCAGCCGCGCTTGCCCGGTGTGCGCCGACAGCCAGCTGTTCAAGCGTTGCGCAGGCGTCATGCCACTGTGCATGCTGACGATCGCTGCATTGCCGAGCGCGGAAAAACGCTGGCGCACCCGTTCTTCCAGCTGCGGGGTCAGGTTGATCTCGGGCACCAGCATCAGCACTTGCGCAGCCGGGTCGCGTGCCAAGACCTCGGCGGCGCGGCGCAAATACACCTCGGTTTTGCCGCTGCCGGTGTTGCCATGCAGCACAAACGGACCAGCGTCTTGGGCCAAGCGGGCCAGCACCTGGGCCTGTTCGGGTGTGGGCGTGGGCAGGGGCGGGCAGACCTCGCCTGGGGTGTCGGTGGTTTGACCGCGCTTTTTCAGCTTGCGGGCGAGTTGCGCTTGGCTGACCTCGCGCAGCTGAGGTGGCAAGCAGGCCAAGGAGAATTCGCCCAAAGCGCGTTGGTAATAGTGGGCCGCAAAAGCCACCAGGTGCAGCCAATCTGCTGACAGCGGCGCCAGGCAGTCAAGCACCTCGGTCACCGGGCGCAGCACCCGGGACTTGTCGGCCAAGGGCTCGGCGCTGTCAGGGCTGGGTGCGTGCCAAACCAAACCCAAACACTCGCGCTGCCCCAGGGGCACCCGTACCAAGGTGCCTGTGGCCAGGTCTTGGGTGTGCTGGTAGCTCAAGGGCCCGGTCAAGCCGCTGTGAGCCGGGGTGGGGAGCAAAACTGAGATATCTTTCAATCTGTCAAGCCCCTATTTGCGCCGTGAAACTCAGGTAAATCTTCATAAAGAACGCTAAGTGATTGATTGGCAAGGGAGATTGGAGGTCATCCCATATTTCTGTGGATAACTTTGTTGACAGCTTGTCAGACTGGGTCTCAAAGCCCGAATACACAGGGTTTTGGACACAATGCCTGAAAAATCAGCACGGGTTTGTTTTGTTATGAATCAAAGAGTTACAAGCGAACAAAGCGGGCAAAATTATTTTGAAAGATTAATCCCTAAGTTGAGCGTTCACCAAAATTTTGTGCATAACTGCAGATTCCCCTGTACTACAAAAGGTCAAAATTCGGTTTACTCAGTTGGATTGACGCAGTTTTTTCGAGTGGCTGTGCACCGCTTCTACCAGGGCGCTGACATGCTCGGGCGGGGTGAACTGACTGATGCCATGGCCGAGGTTGAAGATTTGGGTCGGACCGCTGGTGTTGGGGTCGGTGTGGGGCCGACCAAAGCTGTCGAGCACGCTACGCACCTGCGCGGCAATCGCCTCCGGTGGGGCAAACAGCACATTCGGGTCGATGTTGCCTTGCAAGGCCTTGCCCGGGCCGCCGACTGCTCCCCCCAGCTGGGCACGGGCTTTGCCCAAATTGACCGTCCAGTCCAGGCCCAGCACCTCGCAGTCGAGCTCGGCCATCTCGGTCAGCCACAGCCCGCCGCCCTTGGTGAACACGATGCGCGGGATGACTGCCCCGTCTTGGCTGCGCTTGAGTTGGGCCAGCACCCGGCGGGTATAAGCCAGGCTGAATGCTTGGAAAGCGCCGTCGGCCAGCACCCCGCCCCAACTGTCAAACACCATCACGGCCTGCGCACCGGCCTCGATTTGCATGTTGAGGTAGAGCGCCACCGCGTCAGCGTTGATCGCCAAGATGCGGTGCATCAGGTCGGGGCGGGAATACATCAGGCTTTTGACCAAACGGTAGTCGTCCGAGCCGCCACCTTCGACCATGTAACAGGCCAGGGTCCAGGGGCTGCCAGAGAAACCAATCAGCGGCACGCGGCCGTTCAGGGCTTGGCGGATCGAGCTGACCGCATCGAACACGTATTGCAGCTTGTGCATGTCGGGCACGGCCAGCGCATTCACGGCGGCTTCGTCGCGCACGACCTTCTCAAACTTGGGGCCTTCGCCTTGGGCAAACGACAGGCCCAGACCCATGGCGTCGGGCACGGTCAGGATGTCGGAGAACAAAATCGCCGCATCCAGCGGATAGCGCTCGAGCGGCTGCAAGGTGACCTCGGTGGCGTAGTTCACATTGGTGGCCAGACCCATGAAACTCCCCGCCTTGGCGCGGGTGGCGCAGTACTCGGGCAGGTAACGGCCGGCTTGGCGCATCAGCCAAACCGGGGTGTGGTCGGTGGCCTGACGCAGGCAGGCTTTGAGGAAGCTGTCGTTGAGTAAAGGTGTCGTCATGCCGCTATTGTGGCAGGGCAAACAGGGGGTTTGGCTTGGGTGTTTACCTGAGCCAGAATCACAAATGGTCCAAGGCCGCGAGCACGACCGTGGGGCTGAGCAACTCCGACAGCAACTGGGGGTCTTTGCCCGGGGCGTAAAGCACATACACCGGCACACCGCTTCTGCCCAGGGCCGCCAGGGCTTGGCTGATCGCGGGGTCTTGGCGGGTCCAATCGGCGCGCAGCAACAGCACTTTTTTCGCGGCAAAGGCTTGCAACACCTGTGGGTCACGCAGGGTGGTTTGTTTGTTGACCTGGCAGGTCACGCACCAGGCGGCGGTGAAGTCGATGAACACCGGTTGACCGTTTTGCAGGGCTTGCGCGACCCGCGCGGAAGACCAGGCTTGCCAACCTGAACTGTCTGCCTGCGCCGCGTTGCTGCTGGGCATGTCGACCCGCGTCAATACCGGCCCCCAGGCCCACAACAACCAGGCCAGGGCCAGTGCAAACAGGCTGGTGGTCCACACACGGGCACGGCTCTCCAGCCCCCAAGCCCAGACCAAACCGGCGAACAACACCAAGGCGGCGAGCATCAGCGCGCTGGCATCGATGCTGGTTTGTTGACCCAAGACCCAGAGCAACCAGACCACGGTGGCCAGCATCGGAAAGCCCAAGGCTTGGCGTAGCACCACCATCCAGGCGCCCGGGCGAGGCAAGGCCTCGGCCAGGGCTGGCCACCAGCAGGCCAGCATGAAAGGCAGTGCCAAACCCGCGCCTAAGCTGATGAAAATCAACAAGCCTTGCCAAGCAGGCAAGGTGAAGGCCAAGCCCACAGAGGCCCCCATGAAAGGCGCGGTGCAAGGCGCGGCCACCACCACCGCCAACACGCCTGAGAGCAGCGCATCAGCCAAGGGATGGCGCGCCAGCTGGGCCGCCAAACCGCTGGCCCAAGCGCCGCGCAGATGCGCCACGCCAAACAAATTCAGGGCGATCAAGGTGAACAACACCGCCAAACCAATCACCACCGTGGGCGACTGCAACTGAAAGCCCCAGCCCAGTTGTTGACCCGCTGCGCGCATGCCCATGACCAGCAGCGCCAAACCCAGCATGCTGAGCAACACACCCGCGGTGTAGGCCAGGCCAATGCCGCGGCGCATGGTGGGCGTGACCGAAGGCTGGCTCAAGGACAAAAGCTTTATCGCCAACACGGGCAACACGCAGGGCATGAGATTGAGCAACAAGCCGCCGAGCAACGCGCCCACGACCGCCCCTACAAAAGCCAGGGGGCTGGCGGGCGAGATGGTGCCAGTCGATGCGTTGCTGGCTGGCGAAACCGGTGCAACCGGCGTGCTGGTTTGCACCGAGGCCCAATCGCCTTCGATGTTGAGTTGCACCTGCCAGGCCTGCGCAGCGCTTTCATCGATCAAAAGCAAACCGAGTGTGCGCGGTTCGCTGTGGCGAAACGCATGCCAAGGCGCGTTCATCTGCCAGGTGTCGCCCTGCCACTCGCCCAGGGCGATCTGCGGGCGCAGACCCAAGCCGCTGGCCAACACCTCGGGTGTTTGGGCATAGGCTTTCAGGGCACGGCCTTGCACCGCAGCGGGCAGGCCTGCGACGCGCACCTGTAAGGCCGTGGGCATGAGCGTGGCGGTTTGGGCAGGCAAGCTTTGGGGCTGTTGCGCCAGCAAAGCGTCAAACAGCCCCGCGTGTGCCGCGGTGCTGCTGCGCGTGGGCAGCGTCAAGACAAATTGGCCGCTTTGCGGAATGCATTCCTCTTTGCAAACCAGCCACTCGGCGTGCAACCGCAATTCAAGCTCAGACGCGTTGGCCACCGACGGCATGACCTGGACCGAAGAGCCCAACAACACCTGCCCCTCAAAGCCGTGGTTGACCATGTTGGCCACGGGAATCATGCCCGGGCGCGGCCAGACCGTGGGACCAGCCTCCAAGCCTTGGGCAAGCTGCCATTGAAGTTGTGTGGCCAAACCGCTGTCGCCTGGGTTGAGCCAATAGGTGTGCCAGCCGGGCTGGTGCTGCAGCAGCAAGCCCAGCATCAAGGGCTGACCGGCTTGCACGCCTTGTGGCGCGTGGGCCACCAACTCGGCACGCACTTGCGGCGTGGTGACCACGGCCGAGGGCAGGCCTTGCGCCCACAGGGGGGCCATGCCCAGGCCCAGCGAGCACAAACTGAGTTGAACAAAGCGGGTGAAGCGGTGGCGGAGGGCTGACATGCGGTCCATGTTACCCAAGCGCTTAAGATGCTGTGCATGAAGGTTTTTCCACGCCACTGGGCCGATTGCAACACCACCGATTTCGCCGAACTCGACGCGTCCAGCGCGGTCGCGGTCTTGCCTTTGGGCGCGACCGAGCAACACGGCCCGCACCTGCCCCTGTCGGTCGACACCGATTTGGTCAACGCCATGGTCGAGGCTGCTTTGTTGCATTTGCAACCTGCCGACCAGGTGCTGGTCTTGCCAACCCAAAGCGTCGGCCTGAGCAGCGAGCACATGGCGTATGACGGCACCCTCAGTCACTCGCCCTCGGCGGTGATCGAGCAGTGGTGCAGCCTGGGTGAGTCGGTGGCGCGCGTGGGCGTGAAAAAACTGCTGCTGTTCAACGCGCACGGCGGCCATGTCGGTTTGATGGACCTGGCAGCGCGTGAGTTGCGCGGTCACGCGGGATTGACCGTGTTCAGCAGCAACTGGTACCAACTGCCTTTGGGCGAAGCGATGACAGCGTTTGACGCGCACGAGCAGCGCTTTGGGGTGCATGGCGGCGACATGGAAACCTCGTTGATGTTGGCCATCGCGCCACACAAGGTGCGCATGACCGAGGCGCAAGCTTTTGGCTCAGCCGCTGAGCAACGCGCCCAGGCCTTCGAGTTGTTGGGTGACGGCAAAAGCGCCAATCTCGGCTGGCACATGCAAGACTACAACCCGCATGGCGCGGCGGGCAACGCCGCCGCGGCCACTGCCGACAAAGGTCAAGCCGTGTTGCATGCGGTGGGCGTGCAACTGGCCAAACTGATCCAAGAAATCGCCCGCTTCGAGCCGCTCATTTAGGTGAAGGTCACCCAGTCGCGGTAAGCCGCGGCGTCCAGGTGGTTGATCGTGTTGAAGCTCACCAGCGAATGGCGCTTGGGGTTGAACACCAATTCACTGACCGCGGTGTTGCGAATCCGCATGTTCATCTCGACCATGCTCTCGGGCGGCGCCCCCAGCAGGGTGCCCACGGCGGTTGAAATCGGCCCGCCGCTGGAGACCATCAGCACGTCACCGCTGTGCTGCGCCCGCACATGCGCCATCGCGTCTTGGATGCCTTGCACAAAGTCGCTGAACGACGGCATGCCCTGTGGTTGCACTTGCCCATGCATCCATGCATGCAGGCCTTTGCGCAGCAAACCGAAATGGTGCTTGTAGCGCTCTGGCGTGTCGGGTTTGTCCAGTGGTTCAGGGTGGATGGTGTGGATCACCGCATGGCTGTCGTACTCATTCAAGCCCGGCCAGACCGAAGGTGACACCTCGGGCGCACCCAAGCCTTGGTGAATGCCTTCCCAGGTTTGCCGATGCCGCTTCAAGCTGCCGATCAACACCGCCTCGAACTGCAAGCCGCGCTCGCGGAAATACGCGCCCAAGCGCTGGCTTTGCTGCTGGCCCAGGGGCGAGAGTTGGTCGTAGTCGTCGGCACCAAACGAGGCCTGGCCATGGCGCACTAAATACAGGGTTCCCATGCCGCCATTGTCGCCAGTGCAGGCGCGCACAACGGTCACCCAGGTGATTCCGGGCCTGTGGTTAATAAACAACCTCAAAAAGCCTGAATAACCTCGCTTGCGGCAAAGAATTGCCGCTCGATTTACCTATGAATATGTGATCAACCTATTTTTATCGGGATTGATTTCTAACAAATCTAAATAGGCTACTAAAAACAACAAATTCCAAGATATTCATAACCCTAATTGTGAGAATTGTCATGAACAAATTTCATCGCCGCCCAAGCCTGGTTTCTTCGCTACCCATCCGCTGCGCGCCCTGGTTGCTCGGCGTTGCGCTTGTCGTTTGGCAGCCACTGTTGCATGCCCAAAGCAATCCCACCAGTGCAGGGGCAAACAGCGCAACCCCTGGTGCTGCAGTCAAAGCCGAGCTCACCCAGATGCTGGTGGTCTTGGAAAAAGGCAAAGAAGTGCTCAAACCCGCCAAAAAAGTGAAGCCTGGCGATCTGATTGAGTACCGCGTGGTCTACACCAACCAAAGTCGCCGGGCTGTCAATGATGTGCAAGCGCAAATGCCTTTGCCGATCGGCTTGGCCTACCAGGCAAATTCAGCAAAGCCTTCAGCCAATGCGCACATGGCGGCTGCTGGCGGCGAGTTCGCCCGCGAGCCCTTGATGCGTGACAGTGGTGACGGAAAAAAAGAACCGGTGCCTTATGCCCAATACCGCCAGCTTCGCTGGAACTTGGGCCAGCTTGCCGCGGGCACCCAGCTCGAAGTGTCTGCGCGTGCCCGCGTGGTCACCAGCACCCTGGACAACACCACGGTCAGTCAAAACCCCGCTGCCAGCGTGCAGCGCTAAGTCTTCCCTTTAATCCTCTGGAGTTCTTCCATGAACATCAACATTCCCCGTCAAGGTGGCGTGAGCTGGACCAGCTTCTTCCAAAAAACCGTCCTTTGCCTTGGAATGGCATGGGGGGCCAGCACCGTCGCGCATGCTGCCGCGCCTCCAGCGGGTGCGAGCATCACCAACCAAGCCTCCGCATCCTACAAAGACAGCTCTGGTCTATTGCAAAAAACCACCTCCAACGCGGTGGTCACCACGGTCAGTCAAGTGGGGGCATTCACCTTGTTGCAGTCCAGCAATGCCAAGCGCGGTGCGCCGGGTGTGACCGTGTTCATGCCGTATGTGTTGACCAACACCGGCAATGGCGCGGATGACTTCACCCTCAATGCCTCAGAAACCAACGCCGCCCCGGACTTCTCGAAAATCGAGCTCTATCTGGACAATGGCGAAGGGCAGCCAGCCAGTGCGACCCCACTGTGCAGTGCCACCACCCCAGGCACAGTTTGCAGCCACACCACCAAGCTCGAAGCTGGGGTGTCGCTGAAGTTTGTGGCGGCCTACACCATCCCCGGCAGCGCCACGGCAGCTTGGCAAAGCAACACCGGCACTGTCACGGTCACGCCTGCAAGCGGCACCAATTGGTACAGCACCTACTCACCCAACAGCGAAAGCCGCACCGACACCGTGACATTTGACGCGGGCGTGGTGTTTGATGTGAGCGTTTCCATCAAAGCGCCACAAATCGCACCGGTGAGTGGCACTTGGCCGGTCGCCACCAGCGGACCGGGTAGCACCTACACCACCTACACGATCACCTATGTCAACAAAGGCGCTCAAAGTGGGCATTTGTTCATCCATGATGAATTGCCCGCAGGCCTGACATACCAGACCGGCCAGTCGGTGCACAGTTGTGCAGGTGCCACCGCCTTGAGCGAAGCAGCCGGCGGTGACACCGCAGTTTGTAGCAGTTTGCCCAACATCGAGTTCGAGTACGACAGCACCAGCAAGATCATCAAGGCAGTGATCCCGGGTATCCAAGCCGGTGGCATGGGCACTTTGAGTTTCAAGGTGCAAGTTGGCAGCACCGCCGCCATTGGCACCAGCCAGACCACCAACAAGGTGAAATTCACGGCGCAAGGCTGCTCGGCCAACTCGATCTCACTATGCAATTCCAGCACCTTGACCGAATCTAACTCTGCCGAGTTCACGGTGACCGCGACACGCTCGGTCAGCCTCAACACGGTCGACACCACGCCAGGCACCCCAGCGAGCTCAACTGACGGTTTCACCAGCCAAAGTATTGTCGCCGGCAGCTATGTGCAGCAGCCACACCGGGTGAGCAACACCGGCAATGGTGAGGACGCGTTCAATCTGACGGTGGCGCAGGGTACGTTTCCGGCCAACACGGTGTTTGCCTGGTTCCATGCCGATGGTGCCACCCCGCTGCTCGACACCAACAGTGACGGTGTGGTTGACACCGGTTTGATGGCCGCTGGCGCCAACAAAGATGTGGTGCTGCAAATCACCGTCCCGCCCAGCACGACAGTCAGCACCACAGCCAACTTGCAAGCCACCGCCTTGGCCACGTCGGTCAGCAGCAGTGCGGTCAAAGACGCCTCATTCGCCAATGTCACCCGGGTCATGGGTGGTTTTGTGGACTTGACCAGCACCGCTGCGGGAACGGCCACAGCGGGCGACATTGGGCCGGGACCTGGCAGCACGCCTGCCTTGACCACCACCGCGGTGGCTGCCGGCAGCGGGGTGCACCAACTCGCCTTGTACATCCGCAACAACGACTCGAGCAACAACACCTTCAGTTTGGCCAGCAGCAGCCAAAACAGTTTCCCTGGCAACTTACCAGCGGGCTGGAGCGTGGTGTTCAGCAGCACGGCTTGCAGCTCCACCACGGCGATCACCCAAATCGCTGTCACGGCTGGACAGCAAGCCACGGTGTATGCCTGTGTCAACTCGCCCCCCAACTCACCGACCGTGGTGCAACCCATCTTCTTCAAAGTTACCAGCACGCAAAACACCTCGACCGGGGCTACCGCCAGCGATGTCTTGTATGAAGCCGTGTCTGTTGTCTCGGGCGGGGCCTACCGCATGACTTTGCAAGCCAGCAGCACTGGCAGTGCCTTGAAAGGGGCCAGCACCGACTATGCCCATAACCTCACCAACTCGGGCACAGCCAGCTGTGGCGCGGGCAACAACGGCACCAATTACTTGAAAGTCACCGCTGTCTTGCCCCAAGCCAATTTGACGGCTGGTTGGACCAGCACGATTTACTTGGATGCAGACAACAGCTCGACTTTGACCGCCGGTGACACTCCAATCACCGATGGCATCCTCAAAACCGGTGGTTTGGCCCCGGGTGCGAGCGTGCGGTTCTTGGTGCGTGTTTACGCGCCCGGCGGCGCCAATATCGGTGACACCGCGACCGCCACTGTCACCGTTGGCGATGTCGATAGCGGTGGTAACAATACACAAGATGCTCCGCTGGGTTGCGGCAGCCAAAGCATCACCGACACCACCACCGTGGTGGTCGGCGCGTTGAGTGTGCTGAAAAAGCAGGCCCTGGGCGCCAGCACCTGCCAGGCCAGCTTTCCCGGCACCGGTTGGACCACGTCCAACTTGAAGGCTGCGCCGGGCGATTGCATTTACTACGAGGTGGTGGCCAGCAACAACGGCGCATCGCCATTGACCAATGTCTCGATCGCGGATGCGGCTGCCAACTACACCAGTTTGTCCACTACCCCAGTAGTCAGCTGCGTGGCGGTCGGCATGAGTGGTAATGCGGTCAGCGCCAGCACCAGTGGCGTGACCGTCAGCTGTGGCAGCTCTGCCAATGCGATCAGTCCGGGCGGTACCTTGACCCTTCGGTATGCGGTGCAGGTTCAAAATTAAGGGACTGGCATGCGCTGCTGGGGAGTCCTGCTCGGACTGTCATTGATACTTGGTCAAGCTGGCGCCGCCCTGGCGCCGGCGGGTACCAACCTGCAGGTGCAGGCGGCGGCCACCTACACCACCCCGGGCGCTTCTGTCATCGAGACCGTGCGCAGCAACATCTTGGTGTTGCAAATCGCAGCCGTCGAGGACTTTTCCTTGCAAGGCGACAGTTGGCTTGCCCGCTCGCCTGGCAGCCAGGTCAGCATTCCCTACCGCTTGAGCAATCTGGGCAATACGCTGTTGGAGCTGGGCCATGTGGTGGTCAACAGCAACACCTGTGTAGGCAATAACGACAGCCATGACCTGGCCAATATGCGGGTGGTGGTTGACAGCAATGGCAACGGAATGGCCGATGCCGGTGAGCTTGGCAACAACGACCGGGTCAGCCTGACACCGGGCATGAGTGCCTCGGTGTTGGTGGTCGGTGATTTGCCACTTGGCCCCGGGAGCGGTGCCTGCATTCAGCTCAAAGCAGTCAGCGCCAACCAAAACCGTCTCGTCAACAGCTTTGTCAGCATGGCAGACAACCCGGTGGTGGTGCTTGACAAACAAGTCAGTGCGCTGGCCCCCTTGAAACCTGGTGGCTCGGACGTGGCCGCGTTCACCATCACGGCGCGCAACACCGGCAGCCGCGATGCCTTGTCCAGCACCACGGCTGCAGGCGGGCAAAGCATCACGATTGATGGCGGACAAGCCAGCGTGCTGCTGCTGCGCGATGAGATACCAGCGGGAGCGATGTTTCGCATGGGCAGTTTGAGCGCATCTCACGCCGGGGCGTTCTTGCTATTTCGCAAAGCGGGTGACCCCGCCTTTGCCTACCGGAGACAAGACCCTGGCGGGGCCACCACCGAGGTGGCTGTGGCGATAGCGGGCAACCTGGTGTCAGGACAAAGCATGGCCATGCGCTTTGAGTTGTCCGCCTTGGCCAGTGCCAGCACTGCCTTGACCAACGTGGCCGAGTTGCAACACGGTGGGGTCAGCGGGCCCAACAGCATGGTCGCGGTTCACTCCAACGCCGCGGTGGTGGCGGTGGCCGGTCAACGCCTGGGGGTGGCCCATTGGGTGATGGGCAGCAAGGTCAACACCGTGGTGCAAACCAACCCGCAAAACAACACTTCCAAATCGGTGCCTGACAACACAGTCACCTTCAAACTGGGCGTGCGGGTGCGCAACGAAGGCGATGTCGACCTCTACAACCTGCAATTGTTCAATCCCTTGGCCGGGGCTGCGGTATTGGGCAACTACACCACCAACCCGGTGCCCGGGACAGGTCAATACACCGTGGTCGCTGGCAGTTTGAAATTGCAAGACAAGCTCAACTCGGCCACCGTGGTACCTATCAACCAGGGTTTCACCGGCAACGGTCAGCAAACCATTTTGCTCAGCGGCGGCGCCAACGGCAGCCTGCTGCCCAGGCAGGGCGAGTTCACGCTCATTTACGAGGTACGGGTCAACACCAGCGGGCGCAACGGAGCCAGCGTCCTCAGCCAAGTCAGCAGCCAAGGATCGATCTACAGCCAGGGTGTGTTGGCCGATGCCAGCGATTTGTCGACCAATGGCACGCACCCCGATCCCGATGGCGACTTCAACCCGAACAACAACAGCACGCCAACGCCACTGACCCTGACCGATGTTGATGCTTTACAGCGACTCGCAGCCGGTTTGGCGATTGAAAAAAAGGTCGACAAACCCGTGCGCTTGGCCAGCGGCGAATACGACATCACCTACACCGTCACGGTGGTCAACACCAGCGATGTGCAAGTGCCCAATGTGCGGGTGGTGGACAACCTGGCGTGTAACCTCAACCCCAACGATCCGGTGACCAACATCACCAAGTGGCAACTGGTCAAGCCACCTGTGGCCAGAAACGGTGTCTTACCCGTCTCAGCCAGTTACACCGGGGACGCCACCTGTGACAGTGCCTCACAAGCCGGCAGTGACCCCAGCCAGGCGCCGATCGATCCACGGGTGATCCTCAACGACAGCAGCAAGACCCTGGCCCCAGGTGCGATCGAGGTTTACACCTTCACGGTGCGCGTGACCCAAACCACCCCTGGCTGGGCCACCCAGGTACCCAACAAAGCCTGGTTGGTGGCGCTGCAAGACAATCAGTTGGTCGACCCCAATGTCTTGGTCACCAGCTCGAGCGTGTCGAGCTTGTTGGTTGATCCCCAAGGCCATGTGTACGACAGCCTGACCCGTCAACCGATCAAAGGAGCGTTGTTGACGCTTCGCAGAACCCGGTGTGACAGCATTGCCCTCACCCCAATCATTGCCGATGAGTTGTTAGACAGTGGCAATTTCACCTTCAACCCCGATGGTTCGGTCAGCATGCTCACTGGAGGAGATGGTCAGTACCAGTTCTTCTGGAAGGTCCCGCCCAAGGCCGATATTTGCGAATACAAGCTGAGCGTGACACCCCCGTCCACGCACACCGCCAGCCAAAACATCCCCGCCCAGTCTGGGGTGTATGCCGGCTGTGGTTTTGTCGTGCCACAGATGGAAATTCCCTCGGGCAGTCAACCTACCACCTGGTACCAGAACATCCGCAGTGGCTATAAAGCCGGTGCTTCACCGGCGGTTTGTCCGGTGATGCACAACCATATTCCGCTGGACCCGGCCAGCCAGGGCAGCTCGTTGTTGCTGCGCAAACAAGCCAGCAAAACCCAGGTTGAAATGGGTGACATGGTGGACTATGCGTTGGTCTTGTCCAACCGTACCGGTGCAGCCATCAGCGACATCGTGATGGACGATGTGTTACCCGCCGGGTTCACCTATGTCTCGGCAACCGCCAGTGTTGCCGGGGTGGCCATGCCTGAGCCGGCGCAGCAATTTGACAAGACCAGTCGCCGCCGCAGCCTGAGCTTTAGCCTGGGGGCCACCAGCTTGGCAGACAAGGCCGAGCTAACTTTGCGTTACCGGGTGCGTGTCGGGGTGGGTGTTATGAACGATGCAGACGCGATCAACACCGCAGCAGCCTCCGCATTGTCCGCTTCGGCCGCCTTGCGTTTGCGCTCTAACACCGCCCAAGCCAAGTTGCGGGTCAGTGGCGGTGTTTTCAGCGACCAGGGTTTTGCCATTGGCAAGGTGTTTGCCGATTGCAACCGCAACGGCTTGCAAGACAGTGAACGTGAATGGGGTATACCCAATGTGCGTTTGTACCTGGAGAACGGGGTCAGCGTGATCACCGATGCATCGGGTCGTTGGAGCCTCTACGGCCTCAAGCCTGTCACCCATGTTGTGCGGGTGGACCTGAGTACCTTGCCCAATGGCAGCGCGCTCGCGCTTTTGAGCAACCGCCAATCGGGACAAGCCCACAGCCGATTTCTGGACATCAAAAAGGGTGAGCTGGTGCGTGCTGACTTTGCGCTCAAAGGCTGCGATGCACCCGGTTTGAAAGCCGAGGTCGAACGCCGTCAAACCGCCCAAGCCAAAAGCCTGGATGACCAATTGCAGGCCCTGGCCAGTGCCCGCTTGCCCCTCGAACAGCGGGTGCAGGGCATGCCTGACACCCGTGGCCTGCCCGCCAGCGGTCTCACCGGCTCACCCTCAGGTAGCGCAGGGATGGAGGCACCAAGCCAGTCTTTGCTGCGCTTGTCACCCAAGCTGATGCAGGGCATGGCACCCGAGGGAACTGTCAGTCAGCCCAGCGATGCTGGCAAGGCCCGGGTGGACACGCCTGAAGACCTCACGCTGTTGAACACCAGCCGTTTGAATGATCCCTTGCTCAACCGCTTGGCCAGGTTCAGCAGCGAGCCCATGGAGCAACTGATCGAGAACCTGCCTGCGCGATTGGCCTTTTTGGAGCTGCAAGATGGCGACGCGGTGACCAGCGAACAAATCAATGTGCGGGTCAGCGCCCCGCCCCAGTCGCGACCCAAGCTGGTGCTCAATGGCAACCCGGTGCCAGACAACCGGGTGGGCAAAAAAGCCATCGTGCCCAGCACAGGTTTGATCGCTCATGAGTACATCGGGGTGCGCTTGAAGCCCGGTATCAACGAGTTGGAATTGCAAGCCATGGACGAATTTGGCAATGCGCGCCAACGACTGAAGATCAAGGTCAAAGCACCGGGTGCCTTGACCCGCATACGCCTGACGCCGCAAGGGCGCTTGCAGGCCGATCCGATGCGTGCAGCCAGCATCCAATTGCAGCTCACCGACAGCGCGGGCATTCCAATCGTTGCCCGCACTGCCCTCACACTGCATGCCCAAGGCGCGCGTTGGCTCAACAACGACCTCCAGGCAGATGAGCCGGGGTTGCAGATCATGGTTGAAGGCGGTGAGACCTCCTTGCTGATGGAGCCTCCGGCGCAAGCGCAAACCGTGGCGGTCCGCATCCAGGCAGCCAGTCTCAGTCACAGCGAAAACCTGAACTTCTTGCCCGCGCTGATGCCCCTGCAAGGCGTGGGTGTGGTCGAGGGGGTGCTGGACCTGAGCCGTCGTGGCAGCATCCTGTTGAACCAACCCAGTGCAGGCAATGCCTTTGAGCAAACCCTGGGCAGCCTGTCGAGTAACAACGGCAGTCAAAAGGGCAGCGGCCGCACAGCCTTCTTCTTCAAGGGCACGATCCTGGGCGACTACCTGCTCACCGCCGCCTTCGACTCCGACAAGTCCACCCAAGAGCAACTGTTTCGCGATGTTCGCCCAGACGAGTTCTACCCGGTTTACGGCGATGGCTCCCTGCGCGGTTTTGACGCACAGAGCATGGGCCGCTTGTATGTCCGCATCGACAAAGAGCGCAGCTTCTTGTTGCTGGGCGACTTCAACACCGCCAGCAGCACCGAGGTGCGACAACTCAGTCAATACAGCCGGACCTTGAGTGGCTTGCAGCATCGTTACGAGGACGAGAGCCTGCGGCTGAGCTCCTTTGTGGCCGACACCACCGCCACCCAGCAAGTCCAAGAGTTGCCGGCCAACGGTTTGTCGTTCTACAACCTCAGCAATGTGCTGGGCGATATTCGCGCGGGCAGCGAAAAAGTCGAATTCATCGTGCGTGACCGCAGCCAGCCGGACCTGGTGCTGGTGCGCCGCACCCTGACCCGCATGACCGACTATGTGTTTGAGCCGCTCACCCGCAGCCTGCAACTGGTGCAGCCCTTACCGACCCTGGACGCCAACCTCAACCCCCAATCCGTGCGGGTCACTTATGAGCTCGAGGCCGGTGGCACCAGCTACAAAGTCGCCGGGGTGGATCTGCAAGTCAAGGTGGCCAACAGCATCCAGCTCGGCGGCGTGGCCGTGAGTGACCGCAACCCCCTCAACCAACGCGATCTGCAAGGCATCACCTCGCTGGTGCGTTTGGGCAACAACACCGCCTTGAGCGCCGAGGTGGTGCAGTCGCGCAGCGATGACAAAGGCAGCGGTGGCGCCGCGCGGGTGACCCTGCGACACGACAGCGGCGAGCTCAAGGCGCAATCCCAATGGATGCAAACCGACCAAGCCTTTGACAACCTCAGCGCTGCCAGCGGCAGCGGGCGCACCGAGGTCAGTGCCTTTGCCGAATACGCCTTGAATACCAACAACCGGCTGCGCGCCGACAGCTTCGCCTCGCGTGACAACACCGCGCTCGATCCTGCCAGTGCCGAACGCAGCAGCTCTGGCATTGCCTTGCAGCACCAGTTCAACCCCTCTATCAGTGCTGAGGCTGGACTGCGTCACGGCAACGGCCCGGCCAATAACCTCAACGGCTTTGCCTACAGCCAAGTCGGCAACACCAACCCAGTCAGCAGCCTGAGCCCGGCCAGCAACCCGGTCGTCCTCACGGGCCAAGCACCCACCGTCAGCACCAGTGCCCGCGCCCGGCTGAGCCTGAAGCCAAGCCACTGGCCGCGCTTGCAAGCCTTTGTGGAGGCCGAGCAGGACCTCGACAGCCCAGAGCGCAATGCCTTGACCATGGGCGGCAGTTTTGGCTTGACCAACAAGACGCGTCTGTATGCACAAAGCGCCTTGCTCAACCACATGGACACTTTTGCCAGCATCCATGGCCAGCAACTGAGTCAGTTCAGCATGCTGGGCATCGAGAGTGCTTACATGGAGGGCGGGCGACTCTACAACGAGTACCGATCACCGAAAACCGGCTGGGCGCAAAACGCCACCGGCCTGCGCAACACCTTCAAGCTCAGCGAGCAATGGCGCATGAACGCCAGCCTTGAACACATTGAAAGCCTGAGCAACAACGGCGCCAGCTCCGCCACCCCCAGCACCGCCACGGCCAGCAGCTTGGGGCTTGACTGGGGCAATGGCCCCTGGCGCATGAGCAGTGCCTTGGAAAACCGCAACGCCACCACCAACCATGCCAGCTTGGCGAGTCTGGCCGTGGCCAAGCGCATCGACAAAGACATGACCTTGCTCGCCCGCAGCATGCGCACCAGCAACCAAGACCTGACCAACAGCGCCCACACCAAACAACTGCGTCAGCAAGTGGGCATGGCGTACCGGCCCGCACGGGCCGACCGCTGGAACATCTTGTCGCGCTATGAATACCGCTCACAAGACATCCACCAAGGCAGCGGTGACAGCCAGGACCCATTTCGCGCCAACATGGCCCACCAGAGCCTGGGCTTGTCAACCACCCACATCGTGAGCACCCATGCCAATTGGCAGATCAACCGCGGGCAGCAACTCAGCTTGCACCACGCCGCCAAAACCACGCGCTTGCAAGACGCAGCCTCACCCAGCACCTACTGGGCGCAAATGCTGCACACCCGATACACGGTTGACCTCAACAACGACTGGGATTTGGGCCTGCAGTTTGGACAACTTTGGGGCAAAGACGGGGTGCGTCAATCGACCGTGGGTTTGGAGACCGGCTACCAGGTGGTGCCCAGCTTGTGGGTATCGGCAGGGCACAACATCTTGGGTTTGCAAGATGCCGACCTGGCCGGGCAAAACTACACCAGCCGCGGCAGCTACATGCGTTTGCGTTGGAAATTCGACGAAGCAGCATTACAGTTTGGCAAGGTTGCCGAGGACCCGCCCTCGCCGTTGTTGAAGTCGGTGCCGGGCGCTGCATCCAGCCCACTGCTGGTGACCCAGGCGCCAACACCGGTGCCCATGCCCTTGCCCCAGGTCATGGTGTCGGCCAAGCCCGAGGCCGACCCCTATGCCAGTGCCAAGGCCGATGTGTCCGAGCGGGTCATGATGTGGGCGCTGGCGCAGTCAGCGAAAAACCTGGCGCAGTACGCATCGTTTTACGCGCCATTGGCAGGCAACAGCAAGGCTCAGCAGCGTGCCATGCAAGCCCAGCGCAACCGAATGCGCAAAAGCGTGGCGGTCGATGTGCAGATCGATGACCTTCAGCTCATCCCCCAGACC
>Ga0247844_1004815_pt1 | contig 17874 bp, 15 predicted proteins | sample LaCtaG_FD_192421 | JGI IMG/M metagenome (GOLD analysis project Ga0247844, IMG submission 192421) | Freshwater microbial communities from meromictic Lake La Cruz, Castile-La Mancha, Spain - LaCruzMarch201714.5m_1 | ecosystem: Environmental > Aquatic > Freshwater > Lake | place: Spain: Castile-La... | reverse complement strand
CCGGCTTATGTTGCTCCCAGCCGAAGCCAACAAATGTTGCACCGTTTGTTCCAACGCTTTGCTCCAAACCAAAACGCAAAGCTCGCTGAAAAGCCGCCGCCGGAAAACCCATCATATGGGTGGGGCGTACGCACCGCTTACGTTCATCAGGCCCTCTAGACTCAATATTCAGAGTTTCACCGGGTCTCTTAGAGACCGGACAAAATTCAGGGTGAGTAATCTGGCCTGGCCTGTCTGGGGCTCAGCGCCTCGTGATCTCTGTGGTTGCGAAGCCAGATCATAAACTCATAAATTGCAAATCTCCAGATTCCATGGGCGGCGAATTTTGAACGTCGCGCTCTCGCAGTTCGCATCGCCGCTGAAGGTCGCTTTTTCGAAGCCCGCCGCGCCGCTGAAGCCTCCTAGCGCGCTCCGAGAGCTGACCAGATCGCCGCCAGGCTCGATTCTGCCGCACGGCCATCTCCGTAGTCCTGGATCTCAAGGCGCGGCGTTGCGTAACCGGGAGAGGTCCATAGCCGGTTCCAGCCCGCCTCAAGCGTTTCGGTCCATTCCGTCTCTTCGCGCAGCGTAACGCAGGGCACACGGTGAAAATAGGCTTCCTTCTGAACGCCGCCAGAGTCTGTAAGAACCTGAGCGGCGTTCGCCAGCAAAGCCTGGAAGTCCAGGTATCCGAGAGGGCCTGTCGCCACAAACCGTGAGAGATCAATTGCGGCCTTGCGGGCAATTGCCTGAGTTCTTGGATGGAGAGGAAAAACAATCGGCCTGCCTTTCGCATTCGAAACAGCATAGTCGAGCAGGGTCTTCAGCCGCGAGGCGTCATTTGTGTTTTCTGCGCGGTGAACCGTCAGCAGACTGTATTCGCCTTTTGAGACCTTCAACCCGGACCGGATGCCGGACTGTTCGGCCCGGCTTTTCGCAAACAAGGCGACATCATACATCACATCGCCTGTGAAACAGGTCCTTGCCGCCAGGCCTTCCCGCTCAAGGTTGTCCATTGCCTGGCGGCTGGCACAAAGAAGAAGCGTGCTGATCCGGTCGGTCAGGATACGGTTGACTTCTTCAGGCACATCCATCCGCCCGGACCGCATGCCGGCTTCAGCATGGATAACCGGAATCTGCTGTTTGACAGCGGCGAGGGCGCCTGCAAGCGTCGAATTCGTATCGCCATACACGAGAACGCAATCCGGCCGCGCGGCCAGCAGGTCCGCCTCAATGCCCTCCATCATCCGGCCGGTCATGGCGCCGTGAGGCAGATTGCCGATCCCGAGATTGAGCGCCGGATGGGACAATCCAAGCTCTTCAAAAAAAGACCCTGACATCTCGAAATCGGAATGCTGGCCCGTATGGATAAGGCGTTCTTCAAACCGCTCATCTAATGAAAAAGCGCGGCTCATGGCGGCGGCCTTGACGAATTGCGGCCTCGCTCCTGCAATTGTCGTAACCCTCAGGCGCTTCATGACCGGCATTGTGAAAGGCCGGACGCTGTTACGAAATCTGAATCTGGCCCGGCTCTGCATACCAGTGCCGCACCAGCCTGCAATGGCGAGCCAGGCACCACCCGCCTCATCTCAGACGACCTCAACGCTGGCTTCAATACCATACGCCCGCAGCATCACCGCCGCCTCGCTCTGCCAGCTGAGCCTCCGTGCGGCCTTCATTGAGGCCTGCTTGTAGGTGTCAATCCTGTCGCGCGTCAGGCTGTTGATGTTTTCCGCGATCGATTCCGGCGTGATCTTCGGGACGAGTACGCCGAGACCGTGTTCTTTCACCAGGCGGGCCATTTCCGGCAGGTCGGCGACACAGAGTGCAAGGCGTGCCTGCACATATTCAAAGAACTTGTTGGGCAGGGTAAAGCGCTTCTGTAGCGAAATATCCGGTTGTACGAAAAACCCGATATCCGCCTCGTTGGCGCGCGGCACCATATCGTTGAACGGCACCGGCGGATCGATCCGTACACGGTCTGTCACGCCATGCAACTCTGCGATCGCCTGCAGCGAAGCTATGTAATCTTCAGGGCCCGGTCCACGGATGACAAAGTAATATTCCGGCCTCCAGAGCCTGACACTTTCGATGGCTTGCTCAAGCCCGCGCATGGGCGAGACGATGCCGTGATAGAGCACCTGTATTCTCTCACCCACAGGGCGGAAGGGAAGATCGTGATAAAAGGCCGTCGAGCGGACGACAGTCGGGCGTTTCGCCAGCTTGTAAGTGGCATGCAGCGCGTCAGCGATCCCGTCGCACACGGTCGTGACCACAGAGGCCGCCGGCAGGAAGCGCTTTTCCATCGCATGGACCCAGGGTCTTTCGCGCTTGATCCATTTCGGATCATGCATGTATTGCTCGTAGGAAAACTCATGACAGTCGACGGAATACACGCCGCCCGAGAGCGATGCGAGACGCGCTGCGATCGGCGCCGTGAAGAAGTCGTGAGCGATCGCCAGGTCACACCGGACTTTCTCGATCGTTGCGATGTGCTCGTAGATGCCGTCATAGCCCGCCTGGCCCCAGTAATAGTCTTCGGCGAACGTGCCGGAATGAGGCGAGAGACGGCGCTTCCAATCGAGCTTCAGGTTCTCAACCAGACGCCGCGTTTCGTAGACATGCTCGACTTCGATGTAGCGCCAGAATTCTGGTGGATCCTGACGGCCTTTGAAGCCGGCGACGATGACCGTCCAGCCGGCATCGTAGAGCGCCTTTGACTGGCGCAGCACGCGAGGCTCGTCTGTAACCGGGGTCAGGGAAATGATGCAGGCAGTCTTGGACATGTTGGTTTCACAGGTTCAGGGTTTGGAATTGAGGCGGCCGCCAGCGTACAGCCACTGGGCAATGGCCTTCAAGCGAGAGAAGCCCTCGGGCGACAGCGTTCTGCGCGCCAGGGCCCCTGCCGGGCGGATCAGGGGCACCGTCAGCATCATGCAGCGGCGCAGCAGACCGGAGGCGGCGTTGAGGGTGATGCGTCTGCCAATGCGTCCGGTGCGGCGCGCGGCCGCGGCCGGGTCAAGGCGCATCTGGCGCAGTCGCCGAAGGCGTTCGCGCAGGCGCGATGGCAGCCTGAGCATGGACTGGCGGCGCTGGTCGATCCGCGCGAGCTGCTGGCGGGTCCATTCGCCGGAGTGGAAATGCGAGGCCTTTATGTAACGGGTATAAAGCGGCGTCCCTGGCAGGTCCCTTTCAGACGAGGGGTAGTCCCAGAAGGTTTTGCGTTCGGCGTTCATGATGGCATCGAACTCGCCGTCGCTGAGCCCGAGTTTCTTGGCCACGAAGACGCGGTCCTCCCGCTCCATTTCCTCCGACAGGGCCGGCTTCTGGATCTCCGCCAGTGCCTCGTCCCGCGTGATGCGCCCGTTGTTCACAAGGCACGACAGATGCGAGCGGCGCTTGTCGAACCCGAACTTCTTCGGAAGGATATAGCCCTGATAGAACCGCGTGTAGATCGACTCATAGTGCTTGCCGCCATACGGCGTCCACTTCAGCTCCTTCTTCATGATCTCCATCGCTTCCATCTTGTTGAAGTCGATGTAGTTCAGAAGCGGAAAGCGCTCGATCCGCTGGCGGTGCGGGAAACGAACCATGTAATCGTAATAGTCATAGTGCGGATACGTCTTCAGCGGCGCACCGCCAAACGTATCGTTCAGGTGCTTGATATAGCCAAAGTCCGAATGCCCATGGCTCCACGTCGCCGGAACCATGATCTCCGTCACGATGTTCGACCCATCCATGATCCACCGGATACCCTGATCGGCCGCCAGCTTGTACAGGGTCGAAATGATCGCATGGTCCGTCGGGATCTCCGAATCCGGGGTTGAGGCCCGCAGAAACGCCACCTGAAGACGGCGGAACTCCTCCCAGTCCAGAACCTCCGTATGCAGGTCAATCCCGAGGATCGTCACGATGTTCTCGATGTTGCGAACCGAGATCTCTGAGTTCCAGCCATTGTCCAGGTGAACGGCCAGCGGCCGCAGACCCAGCTGCTTCGTCACATACGCAACGTACGTCGAATCCACGCCCCCGGAGAGACCAAGAATGCAATCGTACTTCTTGCCCTCTCCGTCCCGCTTGATCTGCGCAACAGCCTTCGCAAGCTGCTGCCTGCCCTTCACGCCAGGATAAACTTCCGCCGAAACACGCCGCGCATAATCATGGCAGTGATGGCAGACACCCGCCTCATCAAACGTGATCTCAGGGTCCGATGTGTCCATGATGCACTGCGTGCAAACACGGTAACGCGCCGAAGGCGCAAATACCCGCTCCCCCCGGCGGCGTACCCAGCGGTCCTCCTCCACAGTCATCGTGCGCTACCGGGCAATGCCAAGGACGCTCGCCAGCCGAACAACGACGCGGTCAGGCCGCGTGACCGCCCGCCAGCCATATCGTGCCAGGGTTCGACCGAGGTGGTAAACCTTGCGGGCGGCACGATAACCGAGACTGCCCGCCCGGCGCACGCCGGCGACACCATAGCTGACGATCCGGCCCGCATAGTATGCGGCGTAATATGCAATCCGTTTGGTCGCATGCCATGCGAAGTAGGCGACCCGCTTGGTATAGTGGAAGGCAAAATAGGCAATTCGCTTGATGTAGTACCAGGTGAAGTACGCGTATCGCTTGATGTAGTACCAGGTGAAGTAAGCGTATCGCTTGATGTAGTACCAGGTGAAATAGGCGATGCGGTTGATCCACCACTTGGCGAAGTAGGCGTAGCGGTTGATGTAGTACTTCGTGTAGTAGCCGAGCCGGTTCAGGTCTGACTTGAAGAAGTCGCCGCCGAAGAAACGCGCCTGCCAGATATAATTCTTATAGGTCTTCGTCCCTGGCAGGTCCCTTTCAGACGAGGGGTAGTCCCAGAAGGTTTTGCGTTCGGCGTTCATGATGGCATCGAACTCGCCGTCGCTGAGCCCGAGTTTCTTGGCCACGAAGACGCGGTCCTCCCGCTCCATTTCCTCCGACAGGGCCGGCTTCTGGATCTCCGCCAGTGCCTCGTCCCGCGTGATGCGCCCGTTGTTCACAAGGCACGACAGATGCGAGCGGCGCTTGTCGAACCCGAACTTCTTCGGAAGGATATAGCCCTGATAGAACCGCGTGTAGATCGACTCATAGTGCTTGCCGCCATACGGCGTCCACTTCAGCTCCTTCTTCATGATCTCCATCGCTTCCATCTTGTTGAAGTCGATGTAGTTCAGAAGCGGAAAGCGCTCGATCCGCTGGCGGTGCGGGAAACGAACCATGTAATCGTAATAGTCATAGTGCGGATACGTCTTCAGCGGCGCACCGCCAAACGTATCGTTCAGGTGCTTGATATAGCCAAAGTCCGAATGCCCATGGCTCCACGTCGCCGGAACCATGATCTCCGTCACGATGTTCGACCCATCCATGATCCACCGGATACCCTGATCGGCCGCCAGCTTGTACAGGGTCGAAATGATCGCATGGTCCGTCGGGATCTCCGAATCCGGGGTTGAGGCCCGCAGAAACGCCACCTGAAGACGGCGGAACTCCTCCCAGTCCAGAACCTCCGTATGCAGGTCAATCCCGAGGATCGTCACGATGTTCTCGATGTTGCGAACCGAGATCTCTGAGTTCCAGCCATTGTCCAGGTGAACGGCCAGCGGCCGCAGACCCAGCTGCTTCGTCACATACGCAACGTACGTCGAATCCACGCCCCCGGAGAGACCAAGAATGCAATCGTACTTCTTGCCCTCTCCGTCCCGCTTGATCTGCGCAACAGCCTTCGCAAGCTGCTGCCTGCCCTTCACGCCAGGATAAACTTCCGCCGAAACACGCCGCGCATAATCATGGCAGTGATGGCAGACACCCGCCTCATCAAACGTGATCTCAGGGTCCGATGTGTCCATGATGCACTGCGTGCAAACACGGTAACGCGCCGAAGGCGCAAATACCCGGCTTCCCTTCCGACGCTCCCACCTGTCTTCTGACACTGTCATGACCCGTCCCGATCGATCGCTTATTGGCCAAAGGCCGCCCGAAGCTTTGCTTCGTCCGGAAATGTGATCAGAACCGCCCGGTGAGGCCCCTGGAAGACAAAGATGCTGCCTGCGGCCGCCGCGGAGGCGCCGCCAGAGCGGATCGCATCCACGACATGGTCGAGGCTCCCGGCCCCCCCGCACGCGATGACAGGCACGTCAACGGCTGAGGCCACTTGCTTGATAAGGGAGACATCATAGCCCTTGAACGTGCCGTCGCGATCGACTGAATTGACAATGATCTCTCCGGCCCCTGCTTCGGCGACCTTCCGGGCATAATCAACCACGCTTCCCGGCACGGCTTTCGTTCCGGCATGGGTCATCACCTGCGGTTTTCCCGTCCAGTTCTTCTTTACGTCCATGCAGACCACAACCGACTGCGCACCATGGATGCGCGACGCTTCCGCAATAAACTTCGTGTCCTCGGCCGCGCGCGTGCAGAGCACAACCTTCTCGACGCCCAGACGGATGATCTGTGCGAAATCCTCCTGCGAATGGACGCCGCCGCCATAAGCGACAGGCATGAAGGCCTCACTCGCAATCTCTTCGATCAGTTCGAAATTGGGCCGGCGACGTTCGTTGGTTGCGGTGATGTCAAGCAACACCAATTCGTCACAGCCCTTATCATTGAAAATCTTCACCGCGATCCGGGGATCACCGACGTATTTGTGGTCCTTGAACTGGACTGACTTGTACAACAGGTCGCCCTTGAGCAGCAGCACGGGGATCACCCTCGGCCGATGGGCACGCACCACACGTGAATTGGAAGCAGATTGAACCGTGTCAGGCATAGCGAAGCTCGGCCGACCGCGCTGCCGGGTTCCACTTCGCAAAGTTGTTGAACACCTGCATTCCGAACTTGTGGCTCTTTTCAGGATGACACTGCATGCCAACAATATTGCGTTTTGCGAAACCTGCCGTGAACTCGCATCCCGCGTAGTTGGCTGAAATCAGGACGTCGGCCGGGTTTTCGCACTCGACCCGGTAGGTGTGGACAAAATAGAACCGGGGTTCGTCGGACAACTCGGCCAGTATCTCGTGTGGCTTTTCCGCGTCGACAAAATTCCAGCCGATATGCGGCAGCCGGGCGGTACTTTCGATGGGCGAGGCACCGCGCCGGAAATGGGTCGTTCTGGCGTCGATCCAGGCAAGACCGTCCGTGGCCCCCTCTTCGCTTGACCGGGTCATCAGCTGCATGCCGAGGCAGATGCCGAGAATGGGCACGCCGGCGTCATTGACGCGCTCATCAAGTATTGCAGGCAAGCCGAGACGGCGCAGGTTCTCCATCCCCTGATCGAAGGCCCCGACCCCGGGCAAAACGAGACGCTCCGCCTTGGCGATCACTGCCGGATCGTTCGAGATCGTCGCCTGAAAGCCCAGCCGCTTGAACATGTTGCGGATGGAACCGAGGTTGCCCATCTCATAGTTCACGATAACAATCATGTCTCTCACGCCTTTACGCCAGTCTTGACGATCAGAAGCCTCGATCCGCGGATCAGCGACAGCTGCGAAGTAAGTCCCCGTATGTCAGACAAAGATGACACAAGGGCGTCATACTCAGCCGGTTCTGACCGGCGCATGCTGGTCAGCCTGTAAAGCAGCTTCGCCAGTTCGGGCCGGGCGGGTCCCGACACGTATCCGGCAGAATGCACTGGCCCTTTGTCCCCCAGAATAGCTCTTACAACATCAGAAACCAGTTGAAAACCGGTTCTGTTCACAGGCTCATTTCCCGGCGGGGCGTTGCCCGCGGCAGCCTCAAGAGCAGCCTCTGCCTGTTCCGCGTCAGACAGGAACGCCGGGACCCTGGCTAGGATGGCGAGTTCGATGGCTGTGTAATCGAATGCGGCCTGCGGCTTGAGGTAACTGCACAAAGCGTCGACCAGCGGCCCAGCCCGCGCCAGAGCGACGAGGGTACGGGCGGAATCGCCGCCACGCTCCAACGCTTCAAGGACGGCGTCGAACCGCCGCAAGCGAAGGATTTCTTCAGTGCCGAAACCCATTCCGGCCGCAGGCGCCAAATGGCTCAACAGACTTGGCAGCTCGGTTCTCGCTCCCGCCAATGCAACCAACGCACGCGCCGGGTCGGCGCCATTCGCCAGGACTTCCATGAGCACGTTCGAATGGGGCGCGTGGGCTTGAAACCGTTCCAGGTCTTCGAAATTTGGGGCCGCAGACCGGATGATGATCGCGTCCAGGCGCTGCAGGCGGGCGATCTCATCCGGGGCGTGCGTGTAACCGGCCGCCGGCGCCAAACGGTTCAACAGACCCGCCAGCTCGGTTCGCGCACCGGCCAATGCCACGAACGCGCGCGCCGGGTCGCCGCCATTTGCCAGGACGTCAATCAGCATATTCGACTGGGGCGCATAGGCCTGCAACCGTTCCAGGTCCTCGAAATTTGGGGCCGCAGACCGGATGATGACCGCGTCGAGGCGCTGCAGGCGGGTGGTCTCATCCGGGCTGTAGGCGAAACCGACGGCCGGCGCCAAACGGCTGAGCAAACCCAAAAGCTCGGTACGTGCTTCGGCAAAAGCCGACAGCGTTCGCGCGGCGTCGCCGCCTTCCGACAAGACGTCGAGCAAAAGGGTCGAGGCGGGCGCTAAGGCTTGCAGCCTTTCGATGTCGCTCAGCCTGCCTGGCGCGGCGCGTATAAGGATCGAGTCAAGCCTTTGGAGCGCGTCAACCTCGTCGGCGGAGAATTCGTCTCCTTGAGACGGCGCGAGGCGGGTTGCGAGACCATAGAGTCTCGCAGACGAGGCCGCGCGCGCAAATCGGGCAATATTGCGTCCCAGGACGCCGGCCGGCGCGGCTTCGGCAAATGCGGCCACATCCGGCTCTGCACCGAACGCCGCCAACACAGGCGCAGTGGTCGCCGGCGTTTGGAGCGTTCCGCTGTCGTCGATCTGAACATCGGCGAAAGACTCGGCCATCGCAAAAAGGCCGTCTGGCCCGGCGCCAACGCCCGCACCTGAAGAGGCAGCGATCCAGCCGGCCGCCAGCTTGCGAAACGTATCGACGAAACGCCGCGCGGGACTTTCAGGCTCCGTGCGTGCAGACAGCTGCTCCAGTTCGATCTGGAAGACCTGCACAAACGCGCGGTAGCCAACCAGCAGGTCATCGGCACGCTCACGCCCGGCGCCAGTCTGCTGGCTCACGACCGTTGCTGCGACCCGGCGGCCGAGCTCGGGCCACCGGAACCCTTCACGCCTGTCCGCCTCGGCCAGCCGGGCAATGAAACCGGAAAGCACCTGTGCCCGGTCAGGCGGTCGCGCGGATTTCTGTTTGGAGGGCGATTTTTCTGCAATAGCGCCGAGCGCCTTGGCCGCAAGCGCGCTGTAACGAAAATCAGGGTTGTCGACCAGCGCGGCGTTGCACGCCTCGATCCTCGAGCGCGCCGCATCGTGATCGGAGAGGGAATCGAGAACGGAACCGATATTGGATCCGTCAGGCTTCAGTTCGAGATAGTGTTCGCCTGGCTTCAGCACGCCGAGATAATGCCCCTCCACGAGCACCTGGCTTGCCTGCAGCACGGCCGCTTCGAGAATGCGCGGCGTGAACCCGGAGAAGACATACTGGCCGTCGAGACCGGGGAAACAGGCCGCTTCGATTTCGTCAAACGTCGCAGCGGGATGGCTTGACAGGTGGGCGTCGATCCGGTCCGAAATCTCGCCATAGGGATCGTGAATGCTCAGTCCGCCTTCCGTGGCGAGGACAAATTTGCAGTCTCCGAGGAACTTGTACCAGTCATCTCCGTAAAACGTGTCGCCCGGATCAGTTGATATGTCGGCCTTCAGTTTTCGCAGCTTTGCGGCGGCCTTGACCTGATCGGCGATCAGGCCCTTGAGCTGTCCCTGCCGGCCACCCCGGGCCGGATACATCGTGACGCGCTGTCCGATCAGGCGTTGACGTTTGCTCCATGGCTTTGCGAAAGTGCGGATAGTTTCAAGCGACCGGTCATCAATGTAGCCTGAAAAGCACGCGTGAAATGCAGCTGACTTCACCGTACGGGGATAGAGCACCGGCCAGTGTTCGCGCGCACGCACCGTGAATACGAGCTGCACGCCCCATTCGGAGAACCAGTCATCCATCAGGCCGCCGCAGTTTGCGTCGTCCTGCGGCAGGACAAGTTTGACGATCCGGGGGTTCTGCAGGAAGCTCCACCGGTCCCGGATCTCGAGATATCGGTTGCGCGGCCGGATGGTGACGATGCCGAGGGCCGTGCTCTCGATGATCACGGCGTCCCAGTCCGCGTTTACGACTTCTGCCGGAGGCGGATGGGAAATTCGCAAATAGTGGTAGTCATGCTCGGGCTGATAGCGTTCGAATGACAGCAAGTAGTCCAGCGTTGACCGTCGAACGCGCCGAAAGTCCTCGATGTTGTGAAGGACGAGGATGTTCATCAGCCAACGCTCGCCAAAGCCCGGGCCGCTTCGAGCACGGAAGGCGTCAGGGTCTTCAAATAGACGTCATGGCCGGCCTCGCTCAAATGCAGCCCATCCGCCAGAAGAAGATGTTCGAGCGGCGTACCGGACTGCACGGCCTGATCGAACGCGGCGGTGATGTCATTCAGGACCACCCCCTCCACGTCGCGCGCGACTTGCCGGATTATCTCCGAATAGCGCCGGTTGCCGTCTTCATACGTCGCCGGATAGTGCGCATAAGGCGCCTTGTCGCGCGAGGTCGGATGGTTCGTATTCAGCAGCACGCGGCCAGCGCCGAACGCGCGTGCACGGTCGATCATCTCGTGAAGATTGGCCGCAAAGGCCGCTTCGCTGACACGTGGAAGCCCGCGGTCGCTCTCCCAGCGATTGGCATCATTGAGGCCGAACTGTATCAGGATGGCGTCGACCCCGGACGCCTGAATATCAAACGCCATTCGCTCCAGGGCCCGGCGTGTCGTCTCGCCATTGATCGAAGGATTGAGGACACAGACGCGGCGACCAAGGCTCGCCAGTTCAGACTCAATTCTGGCCGCCAGCCTGACCGCCCAGGTACGGTGAGCCGAGACGCCCTGCCCGACACAGATCGAGTCACCAAAGAAAGCGAACCGCAATTCGCGCGGCGTGTTACTCATGTGGCAGATCCCAAGACTTCGCTCTGCAGAACTGGATTGCCGCCGGGATCAGGCGCTGTCGACGGGCGGGCTGTGGATCTGCAGCAACGGCCACCACTGACCGGCGACAGGCGGCATCAGGGAGGGCCCGGCCCGGGCCAGACACCCGAAAAGCCCCCCGCCCACAAGCAGCGCCGGCCGGGTGGGCGCGCCGGTCGCAAGGCACCCCTTGCCGACCGGGCCGAAACGTCTTGGGCAAGGCCGTCTGGCTGATCGGTTCCATACGCAACTCCTTTCTGCTCTTTAGCGGGCCCATCCGGCTAGTTCAACCGACGAAGCTGAAACCGGGACACACGCCGCAGGCAACAGGTGGGTTGTCGGACAGGTCCTCATTGGCCTATCCCCTCCAGCGAACACGACTGACAACCGGAAATGGCGTATCGAATGTCCCGGCAGGCTGCAGGAGCGCAGGCGACCCTTGAGCGCGGAACCGGGACGGGGCGCCGCGTTGCGTGGATCATCACCTTCTCGCCCGCGAGCGATGAGCCGCGCGTTGTCCGGCAGGCCCGTTCGCTCATCTCTGCGGGTTGGCAAGTAGTGGTGTGCGGCTATGCGGGGCGCAGCCCAAACCCGGCGGACTGGCACTTCGTGCGCCTGTCGAATGCCGGAAGCTCTTCTCTTGCAGAATCAAGGGCTGACCGGATTAAGGATCAGGCCGGGCATATGCTGACCAAGGTGGGCATCTTGTCCGGAGCCGCGGCCCGCCTCATCTATGACAGCCTGCCGAACTGGCGCTTTGACGCGGCCGAAATTCTGAGGCTGGCTGCCGCCAATCCGGACCTTGCCCCTGCTTTGGTTATCGCGCACGACAACCATACCTGTCCTCCGGCGGCGAAGCTCTGCCGGCGTTTCGGGGCGAAGTTAATCGTCGACTCCCACGAGTACATGCTGGGAGCCCTGCCCGAAGATCCCCGCTGGGTCGCGCATCAGCGTCCCTTCATCAAGGTGATGCAGGACCACTATTTTGCAAAGGCAGATCAGGTGATTACCGTTTCGGATGGTATCGCCGCGCATCTGAACGCCGAACAGACCCTCAAACGCCCGGTTAGAGTGGTGCGAAGTCTGCCAGCATACGAAGAGCTGGCGTTTCGCCCGGCCGGGCCGATCCGAACGGTTTTGTATCATGGGATCGTCACGCCCACGCGCGACCTGGAAACGGCCATCCACGCGGCCGGCCTGTGGCGACGCGACACGCACCTCGTGATCCGTGGCCCAGGCGATGGCGCCTACATTGATCACCTGCAGAGACTGGCCGCCAGGCCGGGCCTCGCAGGCAGGGTTCGCATTGAGCCTCCGGCGGTCTATTCAGAGCTCGTCGGGCGCGCCAACGAAGCCGATATAGGCTACTTCGTTTATGCAGATGGCTCCCCGCAGAGGCGATATGTCCTTCCGAACAAATTCTTTGAGTATACAATGGCGGGCCTCGCTCTGGTGACGAGCGATCTGCCGGAGATGGCGGCGCTCCTGGCAAGGCACGGCCACGGGCGCACCGTTGCCCGTGTTGATCCCGAAACGGTACGTGCTGCGATTGACGGCCTGTCAAACGCTGAAATTGATGCCTATAAGAAGGCAGCGCTCGCCGCAGCCCGCCAATTGTGTTGGGAGCGGGAACAAGGACGGCTCCTGAGTATTGTGGAAGACCTTTGCGGCCACTGACATCTCACCCGAAGGTCGCCTGGATGCCGGATGGCAAAGCACGGGAATACCGCGTTTGCATAAAATGCGTCATGGACACGACCGATCCGGACATCACCTTCGATGCGGACGGCGTCTGCAGCAACTGCCATAAGTTCGACAGAGAGCTGCGTCCCTACTGGAAACCGGATGAGACGGGCGCCGCTGAACTTGACGCGCTTCTTGAACAGATCCGCTCTGAAGGCGCCGGCAAGCGGTATGATTGTATTATCGGACTGTCTGGCGGCGTTGATTCCTCATACCTTGCCACGCGCCTGATCGAATGGCGCCTTCGACCGCTTGTGGTTCACGTCGATGCGGGATGGAACTCGGAGCTCGCTGTCAAGAACATCGAGATCATGCTCTCGAAACTCGGGCTGGATCTCGACACGGTCGTCATCGACTGGAACGAAATGCGCGACCTGCAGCGTGCCTTCCTCTGCTCGAATGTTGCAAACCAGGACATCCCCCAGGACCATGCGTTCACGGCGGCGCTCGTGGGCAAAGCCTTAGAACACGGCCTGACATATGTCATCAGCGGCACGAACTTCGCGACCGAAGGTGTTCTGCCGCAAGCCTGGGGCTATGATGCCATGGATGCGCGCCACATCCGGGACATTCATCGCCGGTTCGGCGAGGGGGTCCTGAAACGCTTCCCGCTGCTGGACTTTCACGACTACTACGTGACAATGCTCCAGAAGCTGAAGTTCATCGCGCCGCTGAACTTGATGCCTTATGACAAAGCGTCGGCGATCGCCCACCTCGAACAGAATTTCGGCTGGCGCTATTATGGCGGCAAGCACTATGAATCGATCTGGACGCGGTGGTACCAGGCGCACTACCTGCCGGTGAAGTTCGGCTACGACAAGCGCAAGGCACACCTTTCCAGCCTGATCGTCGCCGGCTCGATGACCCGCGAGGCGGCGCTCGCCGAGCTGGAAAAGCCCCTCTACTCGGACAATGAGCTTGCTCACGACACGGCATTTGTCGCCAAGAAGCTTGGTTTGACCCTGCAGGAACTCGAAAGCTTCATCGATGCGCCGCCTCGCGACTACCGGCATTTCGCCACGCACGATGATGACATCAAGAGATATCACGAAGCAGAGGCCCGCCGGGCAAATCGGGAAGCCCGGCAGCGGCAGGTTATTGCCCGGCTCACCCAGAACCTGCCCCAGCGTATTGCAAGAAAGCTTTCAAGCATGTTAGCCAGCCGGGGAGGCTGAGAGGACGCAGGTTCGGTCCGGAATACTGACCTCTTGGCGAAGGTGGCCAGGCGCAATTTAGGGACTATGCCGCCATGTTTCGTTTACTGCTCGCGCTGATTGCTCCGTTTGCCGCGATTGTACGCCACCATAGCATTCTCCTGCGTACAACCTGGGTCGATATCAAAGCGTCATTCGCCGGGTCTGTTCTCGGCGTCGTCTGGGTCATCGTGGGCCCTCTGCTGATGCTGTCGGTGTATGCGCTGACCTACGCGGTGATCTTCAAAGTGCGCATTCCGTCTCTCTCGACGTCCGAGTATGTCCTGTACGTGTTCTGCGGGATTGTCCCGTTCCTGGCGTTTGCGCAGTCTCTCTCGAGCGGGACGCTGTCTTTGTCGTCCAACCGGGCCGTCATGCTGAACACTGTGTTTCCGGCCGAAATGATCCCGCTGCGCAGCGTGCTGGTTGGCAGCGCCAGCATGGTTACAGGCACCCTGATTCTCCTGTTCAGCGATTTCATGTGGAGCAGACCGAGCTGGCTGTTCCTCCTCATTCCCATCGTCATGGTGTTTCAGATCATGTTTTCAGCCGGTGTCTGCTGGCTGCTCTCACTTGCTGCTCTGCTCGTGCGCGACCTGCAGCAGCTCGTCTACTTCATTACGATGATGTTGATGATCATCACGCCGATCGCCTACACGCCGGACATGATCCCGGAAGGCATGCAGACGTTGATGCTCTTCAACCCGCTCTACTATTTCGTCACCTGTTACCAGTACATCATCATTCTGGACCGCATCCCGCCCGCCGATACGCTGATCATTGGCGCACTTGTAGCGACATTCTTCTTCGCATTGGGGTATTCGGTATTCCATCGCAGCAAGCAGGTATTCTATGACTTCGCTTGAGACCAGACCCACCGTGATCCAGTTTGATCATGTTTCGAAGATCTATCGTCTCTATGGCTCTCGCCAGGAACAGGTCCTCGACAATATAGGATTGCCAAGGTTCCTGAGGCCGAGGTTGCCTAGCCGGTCCGGCGAGTTCCATGCCCTTCGCGACGTTTCATTCAAAATCGAAAGCGGCGAAAGAATTGGCGTGATCGGCCGCAACGGTGCCGGCAAGACGACCTTGCTGCGCATGATCACTCAGAATTTCACTCCGACAACGGGCCGTGTGTCCGTCAACGGCAGTGTTCAGGCATTGCTTCAGCTTGGCCTCGGGTTTCACGCTGAATTCACAGGTCATGAGAACATCGTCGCGTCGCTGAACTACAACGGCTTAGTTGGTCCGGCCTTCGACGATGCACTGAGTGAAGTCATCGAATTCGTGGAGCTGGGGGATTTCCTGCACCAGCCCGTCAAAGCCTACTCGATGGGCATGCAGGCCCGTCTGCAGTTTGCGGCCGCAACCGCGATCCGACCTGACATACTTATCGTCGACGAAGTGCTCGGCGCAGGAGATGCTTATTTCGCGGCCAAGTCGGCCCACCGCATGAAAAAGCTGGCGACATCAGGCTGTACGCTCCTGCTGGTGTCTCACTCTACCGCGGAAGTGCTGCGCTTCTGCGAACGGGTCATCTGGATGCACCAGGGCTCTATCCTCATGGACGGTCCCGCGCTCGATGTGGTGCGCATTTACGAGGCCTATATCGAAGAGATGAACTTCAAGATGCGCAAACAGACCGATGCGCTCTGGGCGAAGGTCGACGCCGAAGCGATCGAAGCGGCCGCGCCGGCCGTCGTTTCCGCGCCCGAGGCCGGATCCGAGGGGCCGGGCGCAGCAACGCCCGCCGCTGACGAAACAGCTGCGCCAGCTATAACATCCGCCGGCGATCCTTCCGGAGATCTGGTCTCCGAAGGCTTGCCCCTGCCCGCCTGGCAGCAGGAACTGTTTGCGTCGATGCTCGGCAGCGACGACCAGAACAACGTGGACGGGCTCGAACGGTGGCCGGGCGAACACGGCCTCAAAATCCACAACGTGCGTATCCTGGATGCCAGCGGCAAGCTGACAGACCGGATTCAGAGTGGCACATCATTCACCGTTGAAGTTGGGGTTCGCGCCGAGACGCATGGGCGGTTCCGGTTCAGGCTTTCGCTCTTATTCATGACCAAGGACGGCATTGGCGTTACCCGCAACTTCAGCCCTTATTATGAGCATGATCTGAAATGCGACGAGATCGTCCGCCTGCGGCTTTTCGTACAGCGGTGCCAGCTTACCGGCGGTGAATATGTTTTCAGCTGTGCCCTGTTCAAGAATTTCGACATGGTCGATTCTTCGACCGCAGTGCGTTACGATCTGTTGTCGCGGTCCTTCCGGTTGCATGTTGATGGTCGGCTGGGAAGTGATCCGGGCCTGTTCCATCAAGATGGAGAATGGGCGGCTCTGGCGAGCTCGGACTCCAAAGTCATCCTGCTGCAACAGCCATCTTAGGGACAGGATCCAATGGTCGCGGTGCTAGTTTTCCATTCCCGTGCCGATCTCGACTGGGCGACGGCGCTGGCTAGCGAACTTGGCGAGCACGCGCCGGTGCGCCTGCAGCTGACCCAGACGCCGCCGCGCGCAACGCTCGGGCCCAGCGTCGTGCGCGTAGCTTTGTGGTCGGATGATGCCGCAAACGAAGGTACTGGCAGCACCTTTGCAGAGCTTCTGAACGCAGAACCCGCTCACAGCATTCTTGTCCGGCGCGGAGGTTGCGCGCCGCCAGCTGGTATTGACCCGGCCGCACTGGGCGACAGTCTTTGCGTGGACAGCGCGCGCGACGGCTCAGCGGCACTGAAAGTATCGATCCCCCGTGTTGGCGCGGTCGTCGCTGAGATTGTCAAATCCGTTCGTGAGCGCAACGAGAGCCGCCGCGAAAGGCGCCTGCGGCTCGCCGACAACCTGCTTCTGGCGGCGGCCATAGCCGGCATTGTGGGGCTGGGAGCCTGGCTGGACTGGGGCGGCATGCGTTCTGCCATTCTGGCGACCGGCAACACGTCCGCCGCCGAAGCAGAGTGATCCCGGATTGGTTGCACAGATTTGCGCGGGACGCCTGCCAACCAGTCCGCTAACCTTGACCAGAGCGAGAAATGCCAAATCGGAATTCAGCGAAGACGTGAATGAGTGAGACGTTCTGTATCCTGCCCGATGGCTAGCCTGGTCCGGTCCGGAATGTTTTGGCGGCCAGGGCGCTGGCGTCGCTGAATGATCGCGATTGCAATCAATCCGCACAGTGCAGCGCCGTAGCTGTCAAGTTTGGGCGCGCGATAAGGATCTAATATACGCACTCAGATCGGTACGCTCAGGTTGCTGCGCCATATATGCCTTGATGCGAGGCAAGTTTTCGCGGGTCCATGCAACGGTGCGTGCGATGCCTTCCTCAATCGCAACCTCGGTCTCAAAAGCCGAGCTGTGCCTATGACCTGGCGGGGTCGCCAAAACGCCGTCACGCTCTTAGCCAATCCGGCGGGGCACCTGGCACGCTTAGAGTGCCCGTATGCCAGACACCGGAGCCGACGACATGGCTACAAATCTCGACCTCCCAATCTCGCGCCGAACCAGGCCCAGCAGCATGCCACGGTGAACGAGAGCCTGCGCCGCCCCGATGTTCTGGTGCAGCTCATGGCCCTCTCCGCCGGCCTCGCCGCCGAACCCGCGAACACGTCCGATGGCGATGCCTACACCTTCCAGCCCGGCAGGGCCGTCTAAGCCAGGGCGTGATGGCAAATCCTACCCTCGCCGCCCTCATCGACAGCGCCCGAAAAGAGCTACAGCCGATCGATTGCTGACGCGCGCATATCGCCGACCAGCCGTATTCATCCGGTGGGCACCGCCTTGCGAGGATCGACGGCCTGGTGATGATCTGCCGATACGGACTGGTCTTGAGACATGGTCTGAGACTATCCGCAGACATTCGGTGACACATGGATCT
>Ga0247844_1004809_pt1 | contig 17884 bp, 10 predicted proteins | sample LaCtaG_FD_192421 | JGI IMG/M metagenome (GOLD analysis project Ga0247844, IMG submission 192421) | Freshwater microbial communities from meromictic Lake La Cruz, Castile-La Mancha, Spain - LaCruzMarch201714.5m_1 | ecosystem: Environmental > Aquatic > Freshwater > Lake | place: Spain: Castile-La... | reverse complement strand
TGACCTTGAGCGTTTTCTAGAAGAGACCGGACTACCCGAGCCCTGCATGGTGGATTCAGGCGGCGGCATACATGTGTACTGGCCTTTAGAGAAAGCCTTATCTATGGAGGAGTGGCTACCTATAGCCACGGGGTTCAAGGCACTCTGCGTCAAACACAAACTGCTGATTGACAAAGGCTGTACGGCTGACGCCGCTAGGATTCTTAGAGTACCCAATACCTACAATCTAAAAGATGGCATGGTGCGGCAAGTCAAACTGCTGACCCCGCCGGATACCTTCTATGATGTCGAAGCCCTAAAGACTCTTATCCCGGTAGTATCCGTATCGGTTGCCGCCCCGGCGGCTAAGAAGGCCGTTAGTGCGCTGACTCAGGCATTGATGGGTAATCAGGTGTCGATGTTTAAGAACATTATGATCCGGTCTGCCGAAGGCCGTGGTTGCCAGCAACTCATGTTCATTTATCAGAATCAGCACGATAAAGAGAAGGTTGACTACAACATGTGGAGAGCGGCTCTCTCCATTGCAGAACATTGTGAAGATCGAGACACGGCAATCCATAAGATCTCACGCAAGCACCCTGAGTACGACTACAACGAGACAGAACAGAAAGCATCCGATACCCGTGGTGAAAACAAGGGGCCGTACCATTGCACGACATTTGAAGAGTACCGAGCCGGTGGGTGCGAAGGTTGCCCACACTTAGGAAAGATTAAGTCTCCTATCAGACTAGGCACAGACATTGCCCGGTCAGAAGATAAAGAAGTTGTAGTCAAGAAAGAAATATCAGAGGGTATCGTAGACGAGATTACCTACGACATACCAGACATCCCATTTCCTTACTTTAGAGGTAAAAACGGTGGCATTTACAGAACCCTTGACGATGGCGATTCAAGACTTGTATACCCCCATGATCTTTTTGTTATCCAAAGGATTGTGGATCCTAATGTGGGTGAGTCTGCTTGGATGCGGCTACATCTTCCTAAAGATGGTGTTAAGAATTTTACGGTAGCCATGTCTTCTCTCGTAGCCAAAGATGCCATGAGGACTGAGTTATCTAGTCGGGGAGTGCTAACTTTTGGTAAGGGGTGGGACGAGATTCAAGCCTACATTGTTAAAGCAGCCGGGGAACTACAGGTACAAATGAAAGCAGACGACGCATACCATCAGTTTGGTTGGACTCCTAAATTTAGGTCTTTTGTCGTAGGCGACATTGAAGTTACAAATGGTAAGAAGCGCTATGTGCCGCCTACCGTATCGACATCAGACATGATTCCTTGGTTTGAACAAAGGGGCAACCTAGAGGCATGGAAGGAAGTATTTAACACCTACGCTAAAGACGGGTACGAGGGACATGCCTTTGCCGCATTGTCGGCGTTTGGCGCCCCGCTTCTTAAATACACAACCAACCACAAGGGCGTGCTTCTCAATCTTATGCACGAGAATTCAGGCACGGGTAAGACCACGGTGCTACGGGTTATCAACTCGGTGTGGGGGCATCCTGAACTACCCTTACGCTCACCTGACGACACTAAGAATTCTTTGATTCTACGGATGGGGATACTTAACAATCTGCCTTTGACAGTCGATGAGTTGACAAACCTATCCCCGGAAGAAGTATCTGCTTTCCTCTACGGTATTACGCAAGGCCGTGGAAAAGACCGCATGAACGCTAATTCTAATAGTCTGCGGGCTAACCTCACAACATGGGCAACCATAGGTATCTTAAGTGGTAATGAGTCGTTTTACAACAAACTACATCTAATCAAAAACCTACCGCAGGGCGAGATATTCCGGTGCGTAGAATATGATATGGCAAAGGTGGACACTCTCACTATGGCGGAAGGTCGCGCTATATTTGACGAGCAGTTGATGGAGAACTACGGGTTTGCTTGGCATCCCTACATCACGGCTATACAAGCGGCTCCTCAAGCAACGGCTGAGTTAAGTAAAAAGTACGCTTCTAAACTGATTGACAAACTGAACCTTGATGCTCCGTACCGTTTCTATGCGGCCTTGGCGGGGTGTAACCTAGCCGGTGGTCATATTGCCAAAGAGATTGGGTTAATTAACTACGACCTGCGGCGGGAGTTTCAATTTATTGAGCGCATAGTTTCTGAGATCCGTGAGGGCACAATCACTAAGAGTGAGACTAACAAGACCGACATCGTATCCCACTATATTCTCAAGCATATGCAGAACTCCCTAATCATTGACGATGCGGCAGACCTGCGCTCTACAACCCCTCCGCTACCAATACGCGAGCCTCGGGGAGAGTTGCTGATCCGTATGGAGCCAGACACTAAGAATATCTACCTGTTAGCAGGACACTTTAAAAAGTATCTAGCCGAGACCGGTGGGAACTATAGCGGTGTAATAAAAGAACTTAAGTCAAACGGTTCACTAATAGCAGTCACTAAAAAGGGCATGTCAAAGGGCACTTACATTAACACCGCCCCAGTTGACGTTGTTGTAATTAACGCGGAGAAGATGGGTGTTGAGATTCCTACTCAGAGAGATGACCAAAATATTCTCGGACAGGATTGATTTTGAGGTGCCTTGGGAGAGGTTTACCCTTGGTACTTCTATGTTTATACCGTGTATGCAGCCTACCGAGACCCTAAACAGTTTCCGAAAAGCGGCACAAAAGCAGGGTATAGCGTTTGTCTACCGGGTAGTGGTCGAAAAGGGGGTACAGGGATTGCGGGTTTGGAGGATCTGAGGGAGAATGAAAGCGCTTCTCCTTATGCCCCACCTCCTCGGGGCTTCCCCCGGCCTAACCAGCCGGGGTTTTTTATTGGGGCTCTTCAACATCTTTGTATTCAGAAATCCGTGGGCGGACACCCTTGGCAATAAAGATACCCTTCTCGGTTTCTTTGGAGATAGACTCCCGCTTCTCGAGTGACCGACGGATAGTTTCTTGAGTGATAGCAAGACCTTTACCGGGGTTAGCCTTGTTAAACTCCCTGATCTCATCTCTTATCTCGTTTTGGGTATCCCTATCTTTTTCTCTAACTGCCTTTGCATAACTATCCATGAGGGAGTTACGGCGTTTTAAGACGGCCTGTTCAATATCTTTGATCTGATTGTTGATCTTGTATTGGCTAGATAGACGCTGCGGGGAGAACCCAAACATCTGCCCAATAACTTCTCCGGTTGTAATATCTTCTATGATTGGGTCGCCTCGGGCAGTTAGTGCTCCCTCAGTCGCATACCGACCAGCCTTCATGGGATTACGGATAAAGGCAGGGGTCATGGCCTCAATACCTTCGTATACATCGCCCTTTTTCATCTTCTCGACCCCACGAGCAACGCCGGTCACAATACCAAAGCCAGCACCAGCGGCCTCACCAAGCGTATTTAGCATAGTTTCTTGAGCAGTCTGTCCCTGCTTTACATCCCGTAGGCCAAGGACACCACCAATAAAAGGAACGCCAACATTAGCACCGCCTAGTAGGAATGAGGACTCATAAGATATTCGGGAACCAATATCTAAACCAAACTCACCTAAGAACCCTCGGTACATCATGTTGCCCGTTTTTGGCCCAAGTTGCTCAATTAAGAACTTACGAAACTCAAGATCAAAGTTGTATGGGTCGTCCTCGTCACCCAAAGCCGCTTGCATTATGTCCCGAATAATGTAGAAGAACGGCATACCAGCAGCGCCAGCCATAAAGCCAGTCATACCCATCATGCCCGTGAACTGCCGCCTAGCGATACGACGAACTGCGGGGTCAACATCAGGCCCCATAATGTCCTTAAACATCCTAACGTAGACCGCAGCCATGTGGGCTGGGAACTTCTTAAACATCAAAATAGTGCGAACTGCCGGACTCATAAACACCCGTGGTGCTTGATCTTCAGCATATGCACCTTGAGTCTGTTCAATTGCCTTCCCTGCAAACTCCCACGCTTCTTCGTGGGTCAATGGCTTTGACTTGCCAATCATCGCTTTCTTACGGGCTAATCGATAAGTAGCCAGCGCTGTAACCTCACGGTTAATTAACTCAGCCTTTTGGAACATACTACCAAATACTTTTTGAGACACATATAGACCATGCGCAAAAGAACCCGGATAAGCGCCGCCCATGTCAGCAATGCTATTGATGTCGTAAATCTGCATACCTGAACGCAATGCGCCAATGTCGTCTAACTCTTTGAGCATCAGCACTTCATCACGGGTCAGGTCAAACTTCTTTAGTTGCTCAGCGTTTAATTGGATTAGGTCATCAACCCGCTCACTAATAGTTCCGTTCAGGATGTAGCCATCAAATTTACCTATTGTTTTGTAGGCACGGGTAAGTTCTGCCGCTGCATTTGTAAAACCATATCTAGCATAAAGGTAAGGTAAAGTTACACCCGGAACTTGAAAAATGTTAACGATTGCCGAGGCTGGGTTAAGTCCGAGATACCATATAAAACCAAGTTGATTTGCCGCATTAGCAAACTTAGACCCAAATGACGGGTTCTGATTAAGCGCATACACCCGGGCCATTAACTCTTTAGTGTAGTTAGAAGCAGCCTCTTGCTTATCAGGATCTTTTATATTTTTAACAGCAACCGCTAAGTCACTAAACAACTTGTCAATCTTACCGGCGCTTTCAATTTGAGAGATCTGCCCAGCGTAACGGTCAGACATAATGGTGAAAGTTTTTAGAGTGTCCCTAATGTAACCTTCAGTACCTTTACGCTTTGCAACCAACTGTTTGCGAACAGAAGTCTCGGGGTAGAGAAGCAACGACATCTCTTGGATTTTCTTTTTAAATTGTTCTATACGCTCAATTTCTGCGCTATACCCCGGGTCTGTGGGGTCGAGAGTAGGTTTAAGTCCTTCTAACTCTGGGCGTAGTTTGTCAAAGAAAGCGTTGATTGGGCCACGACTAGACATACCATACAGAAACTTCTCAATGTCTGTACGCTTAAACTCCATGATGTCGTTGGGGTCAACCCCGTCTTTACGCAACTGTTCTGCATACGCCCTAGCCTCAGACTTATTTTCAAAGAACTGAGACTCCACTAGCGTAGGCCGACTATCCGGTTCAGTAGGCGTAGAAAAGACGTTTACCACATACTTACCGCTACGCAACAAAGGCAGGTATGGATCAATGTCGGCTTTAGTAAACTGATCTTTTAGTTTCTGAATGTACTCAAACACTGCTGGAGATGTCTCAGAATCAGCAAGGTCTCCCTCTCCTTCGCGGTCTTTGCGTGATTGGATCAATGATTTGAGTAGATCTCTGCGGAAAAATTTATATGAATCAAACAAACTTTGTAGGATCTCAGGAGCCGACGAGTCCATTTTACCTAACTTATCAAGATCTTCTCGTAAGATTTCCCATGCCTCGTACTTAGTCATCTTTTTACCGTCAATCTCTACGAGGTCTATTGCTGACTTGTACCGTTCTCCAGACTCTAAAAACGGATTAATCTCAAGGGTCGTGGCAAGATTACCTAACTCATCAACTTTTAGTGCCGCTTTTTTGTTTCTTTTATGTAGGCTTACAAATGGATGTATAACATCTTCAGCATAGCGACGAAGGCGCTCACGGTGGGCACGCTGCCTTTCTAATGCACGGTTAATCTGCTCACCCTCATTAATACCTAACTTCTTTAGGTTGTCGGCAATCACCCAAGTAAACTTTAAGGCTTGAGCGGCGCTATCTTTAAGTCTAGCAACCGTATCGGTTTTCATATCTAAAGCAGATTTAATTGCCGTACCCAGTATTTCTCCAAGAGCCATGCGTGGTCGGTCAGCGGTAGGAGCAATACCGTCAAGAGAACAAAATTTATTTGCCTTAGCCATTAGTCACACATATCCTTACGGATGTCCGTAGAAATCTTATTAGCCTCAGTAGCGTTACCGTTAGCCTTGATGGCTTCTTGCACTTTCTCTCGCGTGTTTGGTATGTCCGTCAAAGAGTATTCTAAATCATCTAGCGAGTTCTCTAACTTACGGATTTGTTCAGTAACGGCTTTAATACTAGCCTGATCGTTTTGAGCACGGAGAGCCGTGCGGTTCTTTTCCAACTGGCTGATCTGGTCAAGCGTCTCAGTTACTTGTTTAGTAAGAGCAACCTGTTCTTGTGCAGGGCGGGAGGATATAGCCGAGGCCAGCCCATCCATCCCAAGTTCTTCCCGCAAGTACGTCATCTGCTCAGCCACCTCTGGGGTGGGTTCAGGCATTAGGCTAGACGGGGCTTCGGCAGTAACTTCTGGTGCGGGTGCGGCAGCGGCTTTTTCTGCCTGTATGCGTGCCACTTCCTCTGGGTTATTTTTAATGTACTCGTCTTTGGCTTTATCAAACTTAAATAGCAAGTCACCAGACTCTCGGTCAAGCATCTGCCGTTTTTCTATCAACTCTTGTTTTCTTTTATTGTTGGGAGAACCTCGTTTTGTACGCCCAATAGTCATTATTTCGTTTTGCGCTTCGCTAGATTGACGCATTAAGTCGTCAATTTTTTCTTTCATGGCTTTAACAGCCGTGTAGGCTTCGCTGCGTTCACCGGCTTTAGGTGCGGGTGTAGGTCTAGCCCCCGTGGGTTTACCAAAGATCTCAACGATCTGATTCCCTACGTGCGTATTGGCTGTACCATCTGGATTGTAAAGTTTTTCTATTGGGGATAGACCTACTTCTGGGTCTAACTTAGCAGGGTAAACTCCAACTGCTTGATTTGTATTGTTATCAATTACAGCAACAACAGCGTTTGCGCCTTCTGGGATTTGGCTAACTTCCGTTACAGGTTTAAACGTGTTATCTAAAACATACCCCAACCGAACCGAATTGCTTTTTTTACCTGCGGCTTTGTTCATAGAGCCGCTCTGCATATCCCCTAAAATACTTTGGGCATCTTTTGGATTGACGTATAAAACAGGATGCGGCTCGTAAGTAGTGCCTTGCCCTTTACCTTCAGATAATTTAGTACGGGCAGTTTTACCTTGTTTGTCAACTGAATACAAACTACCCTGTGCAGTTTTAAACCCTACAGCAGATACCCGCAACGCCTGCATTTGGGGTATAAGAATTGCTTGACCAGTCTCATCATAGGCTTTTAACTTATACTGACCGTCTATAAATTGAGGATTTACCGTTGTATCTAGTTTGACGGGTGTTTTCTTCCCATCTGGGGTTGCCCAAATAGCGTCTACAGTGCGAGGCGGAGTTGCAGCCTCAAATTCCTCTGCCTTAGCGGCTTCTTGTTCAGCAATCTTATCCGCAGACTCTTTTACCGTTTCAGTTGGCTCGGGTACAACCGCTGTCTCTGCTTCTGTTTCTGCCGCAGCCTGAGTATCTGCCGCTTTTTGTTGGGCTACTTCTTTAGTTGCTTGAGCAAGTGCCGCAGCCCGATCTGTAACGACCCCCTTAGACATGAGTTCATCTGCTAAGTCAAACACTCGACCAGCATCATCTCCAAAGGATTTCTGGATGTCACTCTCTAATACAGCAAGTGCATCGTCAGGGGTAGGTTTAGCCTCTGGTGTAACACCAGCGGTAGCGGCGGCTTTAGCCGCTTTGGTAGCCTTACCCTTCTCAATTGCAGCCTTCATCCGTTGCTGCGTAAAGGTTTTAAGACCCGTAGCCAATTGAGAATGTAGGGTAACTAAATCTGCCCGTTCCTCATCCGTAATATCTTTACGCTGTATTCCCTCGTTAGTCTCTTTAAGTTTTGCGTTAAAGAACTTTTGGAGTGTAGTCATAACACCGGGATCGGTGGCTGATTGACCAACTATGTCTTCAATTGGCGTACCCATGATTGACTTAGCCGACGGGTTAACACCTAGCGTAGACAAAAACTCTGGGGTAATACTAATTACATCGCCCTTCTCATCAAGGAGCGATATGGGTTTAGCCTCTGCTAGGACAGCCTTTCTAGCGTCTTTATTCCACTCAGTCTTGGGATCTTTGCCACCACGGATAGCGTCGGCTAGGTTTTTAAGCGTGTCTTTACTATAGGCATCGTTCTGATAGTTAGACATGACGGTAGAGACACCACCAATCGGGCCACCGAGTAAGCCACCAGCAATAGCAGACTCAAAGTATTCTTTGATTGCCTCGTCACTATCAAGTGCCAGCCCAGCGCCATACCGCTCTAGTAATTGCTGGATGGGTTCTTGTGCTGCTTCAACAGCAGCACCGTATGCAGCACCCTTGAGAACAGACTGTTTACCAATTAACTTCTTAGCGGCTGCTTCAGCGCCTTCCTCAATAGCAGTCTCCAGTATGTCGTCGGCTCGCTGCTTAATCATTTCTTTACCGCTTAGGCCAATCAACTCACCCAAGGGTTTAAAGAGTCTAAAGCCAGCATAGTCAAGACCAGCCTGCCCAGCGGAGGTAAGCAACATCTTAGTTACTTCAGGCATCTCCGGGGCCTTACCTTCTTTAACCCGTTTCTCTTGTTCAGCAGCCTGACGACCCGCTGTATTGCTTAGATATTGAGCACCTGCCGTACCTAAAAATGCTGTTGCGGCGGCTATTGGTTTAGCGGCACGACCAACAAAAGGAAGAGAAGCAGGTGTAGCAGCGGAAGCGGCCTTAGCGGCAGCGACGGGAGCGGCAATAAATCCAGCGGCCTGTCCGGCTTGCTCTTTGATAAACCTGCCTACGTCCCCAACCCCACCAATCTCAGAGATTTGCTGATACTCATACGGGCTTTCGGTAGTGGCAGCGGCTTCTTTCCGTGTGGCTCCACTAGGTTCATATAGATAACGAAGCGCTTCGGGTACGTTACCTAGCGTGGTAGCACCTTCTCCAAATGCTTGAAAAAAACTAGGAGCCTCTTTAGGTATAGGCGGTGCCTCCTCTACAGGAAACAACCTATCAGCAATTGCGGCGTAGATGTCCTCTGTTGGCGTCCCAGTAGGAAACGTCAAAGGTTCTTTTAAGCCGGGGATGCGGACAACGCGGGGCATCTCTTAGTCCGGTTGATCTTCGATAGAAGCGCCTTGCAGGAGAATACGAGCCTGAGTAGCCTTAAGCACTTTTAGTTGTTGCTCATACATTTGCCGTTGTTGCGGAGGTAGTTTGGGATCTGCCAACAAACTTGTAACTTCCTGAATAGATGTGGCTAGTTTGGCAACATCAGCACCTCCACGGAAAGCGCCAGACGCTTTAGCCTTAGCAGCGGCAATTGTGGCATCTGTGCGGCGAATCTGCTCGTCCAGAGTTTTAAGTTTGACCGTGTTATCAAAGATCTGCTGTTCAGCAGTTTTAGCCATCTTAGTAGCATCAGACACACGACCACGCTTATAGAGATCTTCAGCCAACAAGAGGCGCTCTTCACCCTCAGTAACTTTATCAAGTGCTGTGTCTTTTTCACGGCGTAGACGAGTAGCGGCTTTACCAGCACCACCAACCGCTGCGGCAAGTGCGCCAAGGCCAGTCAATCTCTTACCTCCACCACCAGCAGCCTCAGCGGCTTCTAGGAATGTCTCAGAACTAATACCTTTTTGGAACCGCTCTTCTGCCTCACCCTTACGCTTGCCCATTGACTCACGGACTTTCTCACCATAAGCGCCGAGCCCCATCTTCTTCAGTAGGGCATCTTCGGCAGCAATAAGTTTCTCGGGGTCTGTTTCAACTTTAGGTAGGGCAAGGGCTCCGATACCAGTTTTGGAAGGAGCGGCTTCAGCAGTAGATTGAGGAACTCGATCCTTCGGGCCTTTTAAATACGAAGCAGAGCCACGGCGTGACTCATCAGGATAGGTTGCACTTGCGGCAGTAACCTTCTTATCTTCCGCTACGGCTTTACCAATATCTTTGGCAGCACCAGTCAAGTCCCGCAACTCGCTAAGGCTCATGTTGTTTAGGCGGCCCATAATATCTTTAGCCCGCTGACGTTCTTCGTCCGTCTGCTCCATAAACAAACCACCAAAACCACCAGCAGTCCCATATTTTTCTGCTAGTTCTAGTTGGAGTTTCTGTGCCTCAGATGCCTCAGACGGACTCAAAGCCCCGCTACGCTGAAATGCTCTCTCAATTGGGGTTCTACCACCCTGCTGGAACGCAACAATCCCACCACCAGCACCTCTAAACATGCCCTCGCCAGTATCGGCAACCTCAGCGCTTTCAGTACCCTCGTTAGCCATACGCTGTTCAAACTGATTCACAACATTGGGTATACCCATGCGCTCATCACCAGCCATGCGCTCCATCATCCGGTTACGCATCATCTCAGCAATAGAGGCATCAGCCATAGTGCCAGTCATGCCCTGCTGATTCTGGGCCATCTTCATCATCTCAGCGCGGTTGCGCTTGTCAATCTCAATGAGGGCTAAAGACCCAAAGGCTGAGTTAACTAGACTTTGTAATTTATCTTTACCTTCAGGCGTATTAGGGATACTACGAAGTTCCGCAGCCTTTATAGCGTAGATGCGGTTGGCATCGTCCGTGGGAGAGAAGTTCATTTGACCTATAGCCATAATTTACCCCAGTGCCTTATAGAGACCTAGCCCACCAAGACCTAACTGCATCAAGTTCTGAGTTGTAGAGGGGGGAGACTGATAGACCGCCGAACCACCCGTACCAGCCAGATTGCCAGAGCCACGCAAAATGTCAGACATAAAGCCCAACTGTGCGTATGGGTAGCGTTGCTGTTGTAAGAAGTCCTGATAGGCAAGGTCAAGACCAGCCTGTTGTTCAGCACGACCCAGACCACCAAAGGCTTCTTGTGCTTTAGCCAACTCTAACCCAGTCTGTTGCTGACCGATACCTAACTGACCTAATGTAGCACCGGCTTGAGTTGCGGCTTGTGTGCCTTGTATACCAGCCGTAGTGCCAAACTGCATCGCTTGTTGTGCGCGGTCAAAGGCGGACTGTGATCCCGCAGATTGAATCTGGGCTAGTTGTTGCCCAAGGTTTCTTTCTCTTTCTGTACCAGCAAGAAGTTGCCGAGCGCCACCATAAGTACCTTGACGGGCTGCGCCAAGGTTTTGCATTAGTTGTCCTTTTTGCGCATCCCGAATAGCCTCTTGCTTTTGAACATCAACCACGTTCTGCATATAGGGGGACATAAAGGCTTGTTGAGCGCCCGGGCTAGTAGCCATGCCCATATACTGCTGACCTGCACCTAGCGCTCCAATACCACCTAATGCGGCTAACTCTGTACCAGCACCAAACTGCCCGGGGGCTTGCATACCAGCCACGGTTTGTCTTGCAGCCTGTTGCTCGGGAGTAGAGGCAGCGAGCCGTTCACCACCATAAGTTTGATAGGGCGCCTCTGTTAATGCTTCGGCTTTACCAAGAGCCCGCTCGGCATATGGTTTGGCATACTCAGGAATTGTCGTCGTAGATGTAGAAGTAGGCTGAGGAGTTCCTCCGCCACCACCGCTGCTACCACCCTCAAGAGTCATGCCATAACGCCCCCGAGGCTGAAAAGCCCGTTCCGGCAGCATCGAAAAATGATCGTATCTCATAGTTTTGCCTCTACTAATATGTAGCGTTCTCTAAATCCATATCGCTTCCACAAGCGGGCTATAGACTCTCTTGCCACGCCACGAATCCTTGTTGCTCCAAAACTCTTAACCAAAGTACATAACTGCTCGTAAGTCTCTGGGCTACTAATAAGTTTTCCACCAATTGCTACAACAAAAGCAATCCGAGCATTAGGCATGTTGTACAGATCTATTGCCGCAGCACCATGAATTACTTGTTGCTCATCTACTGCCACTACCAACATCCATTTACCTTCGGCTATGTTTTGCCGTGCCTGCTCAATTGTGTAATCGTCCTCGCCCCACTCTAATGCATCTTCTATAAACTTCTCAACTAAATGCCATGTCTGATGTATTAACGACAAAGGTACAAGTTGAACATTAAGCGTCATGCAGGCACGTATTCCATAGTATTAATTTCTGGGGCTTGTCTTTTCTTCCCCGTCTTTGCTTTTCTAATTCTTTCCATCATTTTGTACAGACGCTCAGAGCCTATTTTTTTAGTTACTTCTGGAGAGATATAAGCCTCACCATCGGCAACACGGGCGGGTTGTTTGCCCCCAATTGTAGTAGGTATTGAGTCGCTCATACCATCGCCGCTACCCTTAATTGGCTTGGCTTTCAGGGTTTTAGAAAGAAGCCGTAGACCAGCATCGGTGCTCCCGTTACCTAGGTGCGCCACAACATCGGCAGGGACTACAAACCCACCGTCTTGCAAGCCACCAGCCTTAAACGCCGTCAGACCACCACCAGCGTACTCGTCTTGCCCATACTCGTCGTCAAACGACCGGATGTTGCCGTTTTTAACCCCTTCTTCAATATCCCCACCCATTGCGTAAGTGCCATAAGCAGGTTCAGTACCGGCCTTAAAGACGCCAACGGGGGTATATTCAGAACCAAAATAGCGTTGCTCTGCTGTGGGCTCGCCTCGCTCACCAGTACGGTAACGGAAGTTTGCATCTTCTTCAGCGGAGGGTCGGGCTCTATATTTGAATGGGCGAATATATTGAGTTTGATTTGGCATACCGGAGGGTTCTTCCCCCATACCGCCAGCAAGTATTGGAGCGGCAGCCATACCAACAGTTTTAATTGCTCCCAGACCCCCACCTAGACCCGTGGCAGGGGCAGTCTTAGTTGCCGCCGTACCAATCATCTGGTCAAAAGTCCCGGGTTTGGTAAATAAGTTTTGAACGCCTTGACCCATTTGGGAGACGTTCCCCATAAAAGTTGAAGGAGCGGGGATAGTAGACAGGGCAGCAGGGGCCGCTGCACTACCAGCAGTTGAAACCCCTAAACCGGGAAGTGCTGATTGGAGGCTACCCGGCGCCGCAGACATAGCGGCTTGAGGAGTAACAGAGGCGGCTTGAGCAAGTTGAGGAGTAACTGCCTGACCCGCCGTACTAGCGCCAGCCCCCATCAGAGCCGAGCCTATACCAGCGCCACCATAAGCACCCAATCCAGCCATGATGCCCCCCATAAGACCTTGTTTGGGGTTCATTAGGTAACTACCACCACCCACCAGCAACGCCGCCATAGGGGCACCAACCCCCGTAGCAGCCAGAGCCGCACCAGCGACCATAGGGAGAATGCTTTTTAGGAAGTTAGCCTCTGGGAGGCCAGTCTGGGGGTTAATAGTAAGTGAGCCACCGTGAGCCATAGCCAAAGCCTGTAGCCCACCAACTTCTTTTGGTGTCATGTGGACAAGCATTGTATCCTGACCACGGCCTTTTTCTTGAACCTGATTGGCTAGGGAGGTAATACCACCTTTAGAATAGACCCCGCTATTTTCCGCTCCATCGCTAGGCGAATCATTAAACCCAGCGCTCATCATATTGTCTACGTTCTGGGAAGATTCGGTAAACCCACTGTCACTGAACATACCGTGGTTTTCCTGACCAGCAAACTGTGCAAATGGGTTATTAGGCCCACTATCTACACCAGCGTCATTTCCAGTTCCAGTGCCACCAGTGGCAGCGGAGGCGGCAGCGGCATCGGCGGCAGTAGGGGCAGAAACGGCATTCATTGCCGCACCCTGTTCGGCGTCTTCAGCATCTTGCACCGCACCCATAACTGTATCGGCAAATGCAGTGGCAACTGCGGCAGGGCTAGTTGTTTGTTGCTGTTGGGTTTGCTGGTTCATAGCCGCTAAGTTAGCGGTCTGAACTGGGGCTATTGAAGTAACTTGTTGATCGGGTACAAAATTTTCTATGGGGGTGGCTAGGGTAGGGTTAATACCCTGAGCAATGGTATGCGACTGCGCTACACCAATAGGATCTATAGCGTTTTGTAACTTACCTACAGACGTTAACCCAAGAGCATTTAACCCCGTTTGGGTAACAGCCGCCATTGTTGGGTTTGCAGCGTAATAAGCCGCCTGATCGGTAGGGGTCATCTGAGACCAGCCCGGATTTGTATCCGCCGGGGTTCCTTCCCCAAAACTACCGTACTGACCACTAGGGTAAACCCCACCATCTGAACCTTGCGTTACTGGTGGGGCAGGGGGAGCAGGAAAATAACTAGGAACAAAATACCTTTGCTCAGTCGTAGTTTCTCCACGGGTTCCAGTTCTAAAAGGAACACCCGTAGGGGTCATTTGATAGAGGGAGGCGATACCGTTCATAGGGGCATTATCCTGAATTTGTCAAGTCAAGTCTATGGGGTTGTGACGGTTACTGTACCCACCTGACCGTATCCGTAGACTGGGAGAGGGGCTACTCGGTTAACGGCGGGGTGTTGGGCTGAAATATGCTGAACCGTCACAATTACAGAGGGGGTAGCAGGGATGGCTGGGTTTACGCCGGGAGAAGCAGCCTCGGCAGCAAATTGCTTAATAGAAACGTCTAAATCTGACGGGTGCCACATAATCTGCACCTGATCCCCATTTGCTACCACATCAACTATAAATGGCGTTACGGCTATTAGTTCACTTGGTACACCAGCACTTTTTCGTTGGGGTAAACCAAATCGGCTATTGGAACTTGCAATATTAGAGCCTTCATACCTAAACCAAATATCTACGTGTTGAACACCAGCATCTGCATTTTGAAATTGAATACTGTAAGTAATTAAATAAATACCTGCTTCAGCAAAAGTAATTTCAGAGTTATTTACAATACTGATGCCGTTTGGAAAATCATCAGCGTTCATGGTTATGGCGTATGCCGTACCTAACGCTCCAGCAGTCTGATCTTGATCGCTTGTAAATTGATTGTATGGCGTAACTAAATATTGCCCATCCCCATAGAACATGCTGCCGTAGAAGTTAGCCGCCATCACATCTTTACTAACAATGCGATTGTTTAAAATAGACTGAATACGGGCATAGTTAGTTGATAAGGTGTTGATCGTTGCAGCCTGTATGTAGGCTTGTATCGTGTTAAGAAGATCAGTAGTGACAGAATCCGCTACGACATCGCCAGTTAAATCTCCAATAAACTCCCCACCATAAAAGTTATCGGCACGGTACGAGTTGGCTTGATTGGGGGTAAGCGAGTCTAGTTGGTTAAAATAGAGGCGAAGTATACGAATCAAATCCGTGTGGTATCTCTGGTCGTATTCAACAGGCGGTACCGGTAATGCTGGCGCCTGAAACTTCTCAAGTGCCATTAGCGCTTACCATCCACACGAGCATCTAGTCTAGGCACACCTAACTGCCAGTTAACCCCTAAATCTTCGGAACTAATCTTAAACGCCATCTGACGGGCACGGGCACGGATAAACACCTGCTCTGTATACACATCCACAGAAGTCTCAATTACCGGCTTGGAGTCCGTCGTGCCTACAGGCTGGAAACCCGACCCGGGGAAGTTACGGGGGCGGATTTGTAGTGTTACCTCTGGCGTAGCGGCAGTGGACTTGGAAAAGTTAATATCAGGAAGCATACGACGGGTCAACATAAATTGCTCACCATCAGCAATATCAAAGTCAGATGACTGAATGTAAGCCGCTATTGGGGCACCGTCGTCATCTAAACCATTTTCTTGATCGTAGAGAACCCCAATTTTGCTTCCGTTAGGCGTATTAACTGCCATAGGATATTCACGCAACGGACTATCTAACCAACCGGTGCGGTCAATATTCCCGTAGTACCAAATACGCTCAAGGTAGTTATAGATTACGTAGCGATTTGGATAGGCAGAGTTAGCACTGGGGTACATCCACCAGACTTCGTTCCAACCTTCGTTTGTGCCACAAACAATTAAATCGGCTTGAGTATAGTTAATGTCTTGATAAACAAACTGACGCAGGGTACAGGGGAGAGTCTCAACCCGACCTGAATAGACATAGAACTTGTCATGCCCCATCCAGTAAGTGACGTTATTTACAGTTATACAAGCCCGTGGACTAAGGATAGAAATGTTATCTGCTAGTTCTTGTAGGCCAAATACATCTGTGGTTCCAAGGAATTGAAAGGAATAAAGGTGCGATTCTGTCCACACCAAGATCTCTTGCCGGGTTGGTAGGGCACGAACAATCCTTGAACCCCTAGAGACTCTTATAAATCCCGCAGAGTTGGTAGGCGTCGGAGTCCATTGACCCGGATTATCCTGATCAGCCCACCTAATAAGAAGGGGGTCAAAATCAGCCAAATTAGTAGAACCAAAAGGCACACTCCCAAAAGCGAGAAGATGCTTGTCGTTTTGCGATACAAGAATTTGCATGACCTTGGTTGGTACTGCGTTTGCACTGTATCCATCTGCGGTAGCCTTTGTTGAAAGAAGGATTGCATTTGTTTCAAGCGCCGAAGTTGCAGTTGATGCAGATCCCCTAGCCCAATAGTAAACAGCGCCATCTCTAAGATTAGCGACTAAATCATTATCAAAGTTGTCATACCACCAATCGCTGGCATTTAAAAATACTGGGGTTGTACCACCAAGTCCCCACTCACTACGCCCCCAAGTATCTGTGCCCCAACCATAACCAAACGTACCAATTGGGGTTCCCACAGGTATTTGGTATTTGCCAATCGTTGAAGCCCCACCATTACCACTGTCTGATGCGTTGGCTGTAACTGGGACAACAATTGTGTATGCGTTAGCGTTAACTACAGTAGCAATCTCAAAGCCTTGGTTAATATTTAAAATTGCAGCCGTGACGTTACCACCCAAAGAAACAGCGCCAGTAAATTGAACATAATTACCTACCACTGCTGGATTACCTGTGTCTGACACCGTTATAGTAGATGAGCCATTAGAGGCGGCAAAAGTTACATTCCCAGCGGCTGTTGTTTCTTGAAGTGGGGTGATGTCATAAAAGTTACCACCAGCCTCTAAGTACAACTTTAGGTTCGTCCCAACGGCTAGAAGATTATCCCCAAAAGTTGTTACATAGTTAAATAGTTGTCGGCAAGTGCCAAGGAATGTATTAGGGGTCTGCTTAAGCCAGCCACCAATCTTTTGGGGGTAGCCCGAAAGAAAGCGAATTTTGTCGCCCTCGAACCAGCCACCCTCGTTAGAGTAGTTAGTTTGATCTCGGTTTATTCCCGGCTTAAATCTAAGTGCTATGAATGGCATATATCACCCAAAGTATTCTTTCATGCGGGGCACAGGAAAAACTGCGTTTGCTTGATGAATGTGGATTTGTCTCATAAAAAATATTAAAGTTAACCGTGCAGAATCATCTTCATCCCCATAAAATTCATTTGCACTGTGTAATAAATGACCATCAAAAAGAACTAAACGATTGTATTCTTCTTCTATGTTAACTGTTGGTCTATATTGTCTATTATTTTCTAACCTAAAATCTTTAGTACTTTCAATTAAATCTGTATTCTTAAAACTATCTGTTTTTTTATTCCCGTTTTTTATATTAGCATTTATAGGGTCTATAGGTCTGTATATTGTGGTGCCACATTTGTTTTTTGATTTAGATAAATAAATAATTCCGGTACATATAGTTTCATCATTATGAACCCAACCTTCTTTATATTTAGCATCTACTTTTTGAAAATATGCGCTAGTACTCCATTGCACATTTGTTTCTTTTAAGTTGTAAAATAAAGAAATAATTTTATTTACTGTGTTATTAAAAAAAGTAGGGTTTATTTCATGTAAAGGTTTAGTTCTTCTACCGGGCCATTTATTTTCAAAATCTGGTAGATACTCTTGCTGTAAAGCAAATTCTCTTACCTCATCAGGGTAATCAAAAAAATCATCAACAACGGTAACAGGAAAATGCAAGGTTTTCATTAAGCAATCAATCCGGGTAGATACACCGTTTTACCGTCTCGCTTAGTAGCAGTCAAGTTCTGCTTCTTGAGATTAGCAGGGTCGTAAGAGACATGAACCCAGCCTGAGTCTGGTACGCCGGGGGTGTAAAACTCAAGGATCAACTGGGTGTACTCAAGGTTGTCCATGATCCACACGGCTAGGTCTGCGTTGGGGATTCCGGGGATTTCGATGTCCGCCGCTTGGCCTCTGCAATGATCACTGGTTTTCGAGCCACCGACTTTTGCGTTGA
>Ga0247844_1004807_pt1 | contig 17887 bp, 14 predicted proteins | sample LaCtaG_FD_192421 | JGI IMG/M metagenome (GOLD analysis project Ga0247844, IMG submission 192421) | Freshwater microbial communities from meromictic Lake La Cruz, Castile-La Mancha, Spain - LaCruzMarch201714.5m_1 | ecosystem: Environmental > Aquatic > Freshwater > Lake | place: Spain: Castile-La... | reverse complement strand
TTCTATATCTCTTTCCTCATCCGAGCTACAGGTATATTTAGTTGCTCGCGGTATTTTGCTACTGTTCTTCGTGCAATTATATAGCCCTTTGTTTTAAGTACTTCCACCAATGCGTCGTCATTCAGCGGGTTGGATTTTTCCTCGTTATTCACACACTCCAATAGTATTTGCTTTATTTCGCGCGTGGATACCTCTTCGCCCGAATCGTTTGTCATGGATTCCGAGAAAAAGTATTTTACTGGAAAAACTCCAAATTCCGTTTGAATATATTTGCTATTGCTCACCCTGGAAATTGTAGATATATCATAGCCTGTAATGTCTGCTATGTCTTTCAAAATCATCGGTTTTAAATAGGTGTCGTCGCCTTCGATAAAAAATGCTTTTTGATAGTCTACTATTGCCATCATGGTGGAAAGAAGCGTTTGGTGACGTTGTTTGATGGCATCAATAAACCAGCGTGCAGAGTCAATTTTCTGTTTTACAAACATGACCGCATCTTTCATTTCTCTGTTTTGATTCTCCTTGTTGTTGGCAAAATCCTGAAACATCTCGTTATAAGTGGTATTTACCCTTAGTTCAGGTATATTGCTGTTGTTCAGCTGTACAGTGAGTTGGTTTTCGTTGTTTTCAAGAATAAAATCGGGCACAATGGTGGTCATCGATTTTTCTAGGATATTGCCACCCCAGGCATTTCCTGGTTTCGGATTGAGATGAATGATTTCGTTGAGAATTTTTTTGAGAATTTCATCGTCGATATTCAAACTCTTCATTATTTTATCATAATGTTTTTTTGAAAACTCTTCAAAAAAATCGGTAATGATACGTTTTGCAAGTTGCACAGTTTTATTTTGCACTTTGCGCTCCAGTTGCAAATTTAAACATTCCTGCAATGTCAGTGCTCCTACGCCTGGAGGGTCAAAGCTTTGAACCAGTTGAATAGTTTTATACATCTCGTTGTCCGATGTTTGAATGCCAGATTGGAACACCAAGTCATCTACCATCGCTTCGGCTGTACGACGAAGATATCCCTCCTCGTCAATGTTGCCAATAACATATTCTGTCAGTGCTCTTTCCTTTTCGGTGAGCAGTAATAAGCCTACTTGGTCTAACAAAAACTCATGAAAAGTCATGCCAATAGAAAAAGGGATATCCTCATGTTTATCATCCTTTGAGCTATTGTTGGCGTTGAGCTTGTAATCGGGTATGTCGTCGTCGGACATATATTCATCTAATTCAATAGTTTCATTGCTACCCTCATCATTTATCGGATCCAATTCCAATTCGGCATCGTTGCTATCATTCTCCACGCCTTCTTCAAGGGCTGGATTTTCTTCTAGTTCTTGTCGTATCCTTTCCTCTAACTCAAGCGTGGGTACTTCGAGCATTTTAATCACCTGTATTTGGGCAGGCGAAAGTTTTTGTTGTAACTTTTGTTGTAAATTTTGTTTCAACATACTTTATTACTCAAAATTGTACTTTATTATTTATATTTTGTTTATTCAACATCGTAAATAGAACTAAACGAAATTGTTTTTTATTGTAATTCAAGTTCAGTTAGTTGAATTGACTTACAAAGATACTTCATTCTGATAAAATAACACTTCACCTCAAATGGGTTTTGTGTTTAATAATTTTTACAATAGTTGTTATTGTAAATTAAAATCAAAAGGTAGTCTGGCTTGTAATCCTTTGATTTCTTTAATTTTACGCACTTGTTTTATTAGGCTGTACTGTTCGCCAAACTGATATTTTAAGAACCTAGTTTCTACATCGTCCGACATGCTTTTTAATAATTTTTGCTCAAAATTTTCTTTTTCGGGATAATCTTTTGTGCTATACGATTTTAATTTGGCCAGTTCTGCAGCTTGTTTTATGGCGTCATTCAAACCTCCAATTTTATCTACAAGTCCTATTTTTAAGGCATCTTCGCCCGTCCAAACTCTTCCTTCGGCAATAGATTTTATATTTTCAACGGATTTTTTACGTCCGTCTGCGCACCGTTTTACAAAAAGTTCGTACCCTCTGTTTACGTAATTTTGCATGATGTTTTTTTCTTCGGGGGTAAAGGGTCTATTGATAGAAATTGCATCGCTCATTTTATTTGTTTTTACACCGTCAAAGCTTAAGCCTATTTTGTCGTTAAGACCTTTGATGTTCGGTATCACGCCGAAAATACCTATTGAACCAGTGATGGTGGTAGGTTGCGCCACTATTTTATCAGCCATACAGGCAATATAATATCCTCCCGATGCTGCATAATCGCCCATGGATACAACCAGTGGTTTTGATTTTTTTAGCAAAGAGAGCGCTCGCCAAATTTGTTCAGAAGCATAGGCGCTTCCTCCTGGCGAACTGATACGAAGTACCGTTGCAAGTACTGTAGAGTCTTTTTCTACTTTGTGAATTGTTTCAATTAATTTCTTTGCAACAATACCATCACCAGCATCGTCCGAGATTTCGCCCACCGCATAAATTATTGCAATGTTTTTACTTGTGTCATTTTTTGTGTCATCCAAATTTTTCATGTCCGAATGTTTCACAATTTTCATTTTGTCATCATTGTTCAGTTTTTTAATTTGCGATTTTACAATATTTTCCACTTGATCAATGTAAACCAATGAATCAGCTAAGTGCGTTTCTATCGTTTTTTCAGCGGGTTGAAACATCATCATTTCATCTGCATAGAGGTTTAAGTTTGTAGTTGAAATTTTGCGCGAATCGGAAATTTGCTGCACCATATTTTTCCATATTGATGTCAGATACACTGTCACTTGCTCACGGTTGGCATCACTCATTTGAGTGTTAATCAGTGGCTCTACTGCCGATTTAAATGTGCCTACTTTTACTATTTGCATTTCCACACCCAGCTTATCCAGTGTATTTTTTATGAACATTGTTTCTGATGATAAACCTTTTAATTCTATCATACCCTGTGGGTTAAGAAGGACTTTGTTGCTTACGGACGCTAAATAATACATTTTTTGTGTATAATTGTCGGCATAGGAAACAATGAATTTTCCTGCTTTTTTGAAGTCCAGCAGTGCGTTTCTAATTTCGGTTACCGAGGCCATACCTGCTTGCAAATTGCCACCTCTTAGATAAATGCCCACAATATTTGGATTGTTTTTGGCTTTTTCAATATTCGACAATAAATCATCCAGCCCAATTGTGTTTTCTGTGTCTTGTTTTCCCATAGCTTCTGAAATTAATCCGTCCAAAGGATTGTCCTCCGAGCGATCCACCAAAACGCCATCTAAATCAATCTGGTAAACCGAATTATTTACAAGTTGGGTGCTTTTGTCCGCGGAGCTGGTCACAGCACTAATTAACATTATTAGAATCAAGAATCCCATTAAACTTGTTAGAATTATTCCTAAAATGGTAGCAAAAGTGAATTTTAAAAACTGTTTCATTTTGTTTGAAAATTTTTAGCCTCCTAAGTAGCCAATTTGGTTAGTGGAGAGATTGGAGAATTATATAAATTAACATGTATATCCGCTTATTACCTAAATTTTATTTTTCATCTTCAAATCAGCAAAAAGAAACTTTTCCGAAGAATTTTACCAACTATTACTTTTATTTAAGTGGCTGGGTGATATAATAGATATGTCAACTAAATTTCTTAAAAGCAATTTTCAAGAGTATAGACCTATTTAGAAAAACTGAAAGTTTTTCTCTTTGTGTCCTTTTTCTAATAGTTTTTGATGTCTATTAGCTGTTTTTTTATTTTTGATAGAGTTTTAACTTTGAGTTTCTTTGTGTAAACTTTGTGATTCTTAGTGTAATAGCTATGAAACAAAGTGTCTCAAAGTTTACACAAAGAAACACGAAAATAAAATCAAAAAAATATTTTAAGAGCACAAAGTGAAAAACTTACAGTTTTTCTTGGCGACTTTGACATACGCTAGTGCTGCGTTGAAAATACTATATCAGTTAAGTGGCGTTTAATCAGTTAATTTTTCATTCTAACATTTCAGAATTAAAAATAATAAACCTAATAAATGATGACAAATTTTTAGGTGCTAAAGCGGATACTTATATAAATTAATGCCCAGATTATCTGTAATTCTTATGCAAATATTTTATGCAAATTAAAGCTTTAATTTGCTGATAAATTTTAGTTTTGTGCTATTAGTTTTGTATAAATGCTCTATTTATTCGTTCTTGTCTATATTAAAACCACAAGAGTTGCAAAATGGTTCTACAGTTTTGTGTTCCGCAAAGCCTTTTTTTATTTTTTGTGCTTTTTCCGTTTCAATTATTGAAGATAATTCTTCTTCAAATATGTTGCCCAGTAGTAAGTTGGCATCGGCATCCAAACAGCAGGGTACTACGCTTCCATCAGATAATATGGCAATGTGATCTTTTAAAGCATAGCAAGTTTTTGGTTTTGTAGATGTTTCATTGTCTTCATTTGGCCATTCAAAACGAGGTGCACTTTGCAGAAAAATATGTTCATTTAATTTTACACCATTTTTTTTATTTAGCATAAAATCTTTGTCTGCAATAATATATTTTTTTGCAATTGCTGATAGACATTGCTCGTCAAAAGGCAAACTATCCGCATTTGTACTGTTCCAAAGCCGTAGAGAAACATAACTTTTGGGTGTTGCCAGTGCTGTAAAATTAAGTACACTATCAATATAATTGCCCCATTCTGACGGTTTTAGATTTTCTTCGGCGTCGTGGAGTGATATATTGTACTGTCGGATAGAATGATTTAACAGAATTTCTTTTTTCTTTTCCAATAAACTGCCGTTGGTCGTTATGTTGATCTTTAAATTTGCTTTTTCGGCAATGCTCAGTATATCATCTAGTTGCGGATGCAAAAGTGGTTCGCCCAGTACATGCAGGTAAATGTAATTTGTATGCGGAACAATTTTATTTATAATCAATTGAAATTCATCAGGCGTCATAAATTTTATGGCGCGCTCTGTTTTAAAACAAAAGCTGCAATGATAGTTGCAGCTGTTTGTTATCTCAATATAGATTTTTTTGAATTTCAATTTTCAATTTTGTTAATGGGCAATTTTCTTGTAGCAGTTTGATTAACTTATATTGATCATCTAAAATGAATAATATTATGAATAGATAAAATGCCGACTACTTTGTTGTTTTCTAAATTGTCAACTACGGTTAAAGAGGTGATTTTATTCTCGTCCATCATTTGCAAGGCATCGCTGAGTAATTCCTCTTTGGCAATTTTTTTATAACCATAAGTCATAAAATCGGCTGCAGTGAGTTGTTTTATCTCTTCGTTTTGCTGTATGGCACGTCTGATATCTCCATCTGTAATAATGCCAATTGCTTCATCATCAGAATCATATACCAATGTAATACCAAGTCGTTTGTTGCTCACTTCGTATATCACATCTTTAAAAGCTGTGTGTGCATAAACTTTTGGTATGTCGGTGTACATTTCATCTTTAACCCGAGAAATCAATCTTCTGCCTAATGCTCCACCAGGATGATAAACAGCAAAATTTTCTGCCTTAAATCCTCTTTTCTCCATTAAGCAGACCATCAGCGCATCGCCCATAACCAAAGTGGCGGTAGTAGATGTGGTGGGAGCAAGTCCGAGTGGACAAGCCTCTTTTTCAACGCCTACATTCAGCGTTATATATGCTTCTTGTGCCAAAATCGAATGTGGATTGCCCGTCATAGCTATAATATTGCACCCAATTTTTTTTATTGGCGGAATAATGTTCACAATTTCTGACGTACTACCGCTATTGGAAATTAATAGTACTACATCGTTTTTGCTCACCATGCCCAAATCGCCGTGCATGGCTTCGGCTGCGTTTACAAAAATGCTTTGTGTGCCAGTAGACGCCAATGATGAGGCAATTTTATGACCTATAATGCCAGTTTTGCCCACACCCATTATTACTAATTTGCCAGTGCAAGAGGATATTAGTTCAACGGTTTGACTAAATTCTTGCCCAATTTTTTCGGAAAGTTTTTGTAGCTCTGTAATTTCTGAATGAAAAATTTCCTTTCCTCTTTTTATAAAATCCACAGTGATGATTGGTTTGTAAGTGAGATTGTACTTAACGATTTTTTATTATCATTTCCACAAATTCGCGCACACATCCTTCGCCACCTTTTTTGGTTAAACGTATGATGTTTGGAATTGCTTTTATTTTGTCTAGGGCATTGGCAGGACAGGCTGCTACTCCAACTGCTGACAATAATTCAAAGCAGTTGATGTCATCGCCGATATAAGCAACTTCTGAGATTGATATTCCTTCTTTTGCGCATATTTCAATCGCAGATGCTAATTTTCCACCATCACGTTTGCCTTGGTATAAATAATCGAGCTTTAGTTTTTTGTATCTTCGTTCCACCATTTGGGTGTTTTCTGAAGTTACAATGCCGGTTTTAATCCCTTTTTCACGTATAATTTGTAATCCCATCCCATCGTGTGTGTTGAATTTTTTTAACTCATCACCTGTTTCGGAATAGTACATGCCAGCATCTGTGAGTACACCATCTACATCGGTTAGAAAAACTTTGATGTTTTTGAAGGGCGATGTTTTAGTTTCATATGTTGCAGAAATAGTTTGTTTTTCTGCAACTGTATTTTTGTTGTTGTTTGACGTTATACCTTTTGTAATGTTGTCAATAGCAATGGCTTGAATTAGTATTTCACGTATGTTGGATAAGTGAATTTGATTTGGACCATCGGAAAAAGCATTGTCCGGATCGGGGTGTACTTCTGCAAAAATAGCATCCACGCCCACTGCTAATGCCGCACGCATGAGGTAAGGTACCATTTCTCTGTTGCCACCTGTAGATGTTCCTTGGCCTCCTGGTTTTTGTACAGCATGTGTGGCGTCGAAAACCACAGGAAAACCGTAACTGCGCATTTCTACCAGTCCGGTCATGTCCACTACCAAATTATTATACCCAAAGCTAGAGCCTCTTTCGCACAAACAGATATTTTCGTTACCAGAGTCGCGAAGTTTGTCTACTACGTTTTTCATATCCCACGGTGCCATAAATTGTCCTTTTTTTACGTTGACAATTTTTCCTGTATTGGCAGCAGCTACAAGTAAATCGGTTTGACGTGATAGAAATGCCGGGATTTGTAGCATGTCTGCTACCTTTGCTACCTCGGCGCATTGCCACGTTTCGTGTACGTCCGTTACTATGGGTAGATTGAGCTCTGTTTTAACCCTTTGGAGGATGCGGAGTCCGTTTTCCATGCCCACGCCTCGTGGCGATTTTACCGATGAACGGTTGGCTTTATCAAACGACGACTTAAAGATGAGTGATATATCTAGCTCTTGGCAAATTTCTTTTAGTTTTGATGCCACTTTCATTGTCATCTCTTCAGTTTCGATGGCACACGGGCCTGCTATAAGAACGAATCTGCTTTTACCACCAATGTTAAATTGGTTGCAAACATTTATTTTTTTTGTTTCGAGCATTTGAATTTTCTAGATCTTATTCTTTGATTTGTAATCATTTGAAATTGACAGACTGACGAGTTTTTTTAGTTGGCGTAGACCCTTACCCAGTCAATTTCAAAATTTCCAGTACTTCCTTTTTGTTTTTCCGAAATGAATGAATTGAATCCTAAATACATTTCCTCTTTTGGTAGATTCATGTTGGTGCGATGAATTTCAACATTGTTGATGTACCATACCATTTCTCTTTCTGTCCACATCAATGAATAGATGTAAAATTCCGACGGATTAATTCCTGTTATCTGAGCGCCATCAACTTTATCTTTTGTGGTGTTGCCTACGGTAATACTTTTGCCATCGAAATGAAAAATTGAGACAAAAGGTAATTTGTTTTCGGCACCAAGCCAAAAGCAATGATGTAATTTCCCACTGCATTTGATTTTGGCCCGTATTACACCTTTTTTCTGGTTGAATTTTTTGCCAGTTTGCAATACATCCGAAGTGTATTCATATTCTTTTTGTATGAATCCTTTTTTAGGATGCCATGCTTTAGATGTGATTTTTTCTTGTTTAGTGCTTATTTTCAAACAGCTATGTTCTATTGTGGTGTTTTTTCCAGCATTGTTTGCATGTTTTTCGTTGGCAAATGAATGGTGTTGTATAAATGCTGGATTTTTATAATTAAATCCTGATGACCATTTTGATTCGTCAATTTTCGCACTGTTAAATTCGTCTTTAAATGTTTGATTTACAGTTCTGTAATTTGTGAATCTTTCTGCCTTTTGATTGATGTAAAATTTGACATCTTCATTGTCTTGCAATTTATTGAACAATACTTCTGTTTGGTACTCAGGGGTTTGGTGCCATCTGTTATTGTTTGCCCAAAAATCATTGGATTTTACAAATTCAGGAGATGTAACTATTGCTTTCAGTTTTTCGAATTCACGTATAACAAATGAATCGTGAAACCGAACATAGGTTTTGTACTCATTGGAGTGTTTAAATGCACTCAGTTTAGTTAGTTTTTCGGATTCTTTCACTTTAATTTTGTCGCCCAAGTCCTCAAACTGAGGTGTAGCCGAAAATGCTAAGTATTGTTCCAATTCTTTGGATTCTAGTACTTTGTAATATGTTTTAATGTCGTTAGAGTCCTTTAGCTTATTGTATTCGGTTATGCTTTTGTACTCTTCGGTATCCTTGTATTTTCTGTTTTTAAGAATATTTCTATTCTCTTGAAAACCAGCAGATTTTACAACGTGAAACAGTTTGTAATACTCCTGTAATTGAGCCGATTTACCAATTATATCATATCGCTTCATGTCTTCAATCAGCTCTGCTTCTTTCTTTTCAAGTTTAGCAGTAGGAGTTATTCCTCCAAAAAGTTTTTTCCAAAACAGATTCATGATTTGTGGCTATTAGAATGATTATTTGATAATCAGTTATATTATTTTTTTATTTGAAATTTAATACTACCTACAATTGAGTTTGCATGGTTGTAGTATTGGTTGATTTATTATTCATGTAAAAAATGCAATTGTTCGATATGAATAATGGATGTGCATTGATCTAAAGTGCTGACTATTATAGGACTGTATAGCTCTTTTGCAGGGATAAAAGATTCCTTTTGCATTAGTTCTATTTGTTTTAATAAATGATTGTAAAACCCATCTTGATTAATTACAATTATTTTTTTATTGTGCTCGCCTACTATTCCCGCCGAAATTACGTCCATCATTTCGTCCATAGTGCCATAACTGCCCGGTAGAACAATGAAAATATCCGAAATGGATTGCATTCGCGCTTTCCTTTCGCTCATATTACCTACCTCAATTATTTGTGACGGAAATGCACTTTGTCTATTTAATTCGATGATTGATTTTGGAATAACTCCAATAATTTCGCCGTTTTGGTCATGTGCTCCATCCGCCACAGCATCCATCAGGCCACCAGTAGCACCTCCATATACCAGTACATGATTATTTTGAGCTATGTAATTGCCCAAAGAAAATGCTAGCTCCTTGTATTTTTTGTTGATGCGATTGCTCGATGAGCAGAAAACAGCAATATTCATGTGTGAAAATTATAGCCCCCTAGCCCCACCTCACTCCCAGCCCCTCTCCAAAGGGAGAGGGTAGCAAGAGAAGATAGGGGGAACAGAGACAAGTTTGTAAAAACTCAAACATTAATTTTGGTGTCAAATCAAATTTAACGATACTTAATGCTGTTCCTGATTTTTGTCAACGGATTACGGTCAATAGTTTATTGTGTATTTATTCACTTTAAACCATTGACCGTAAAACTTTTTCTAAGCATCTATTTTTGCATAAGTTGCATTGTCTTCTATAAATTGTCGTCGTGGTGCTACGTCATCGCCCATCAGCATGGAGAAAACGTGATCTGCCATGGCTGCATTTTCTATTCCTACTTGACGCAAAGTTCTATTTTCGGGGTTCATCGTTGTGTCCCAAAGTTGAGTTTCGTTCATCTCTCCCAAACCTTTGTATCGTTGAGTGTGGATGTTACCCTCCGAACCACCATGTTTTTCGATGAAAGCTTGTCGTTGGTGCTCGTTCCAGCAATACTCTTCATGCTTGCCTTTTTTGCACAAATAGAGTGGGGGAGTGGCTATGTACAAATATCCTTGCTCAATAAGCTCTTTCATGTGGCGGAAGAAGAATGTCATTATCAGCGTTGCAATGTGGCTACCATCCACATCGGCATCGGTCATGATAATTATTTTGTGATAACGTAATTTGGCTATATTCAATGCCTTGCTATCATCCTCTGTACCAATGGTTACGCCAAGTGCTGTATAAATGTTTCTTATTTCCTCGCTTTCCAACACTTTGTGCTGCATGGCTTTTTCTACATTCAGAATTTTACCGCGCAATGGCAAAATGGCTTGAAATTGACGGCTTCTGCCTTGTTTGGCAGTACCACCCGCCGAATCTCCCTCGACAAGGAAAAGTTCGCATCTTTCAGGATCTTTGTCGGCGCAATCTGCTAATTTACCAGGCAATCCACCACCCGAAAGTGGAGATTTACGTTGTACCATTTCGCGTGCTTTGCGTGCAGCATAACGTGCAGTGGCCGCAAGAATTACTTTTTCTACTATGGTGCGTGCCGCTTTGGGGTTTTCTTCCAAATAGTTGCCAAGTGCTTCGCCCACAGCCATATCCACTGATCCAATTACTTCGTTGTTACCAAGTTTGGTTTTTGTTTGACCTTCAAATTGTGGTTCGGCTACTTTAATGGAGATAACTGCTGTAAGCCCTTCGCGGAAGTCGTCGCCACTAATTTCAATTTTAAGTTTGTCCAACATTTTACTGTCTTCGGCATACTTTTTCAGCGTTCTGGTAAGTCCGCGTCGGAAACCTGCCAAGTGCGTACCTCCTTCAATGGTATTAATATTATTCACGTAAGAGTGAATGTTTTCATTGTACGATGTGTTGTATGTCATGGCAATTTCCACTGGAATACCATTTTTCTCGGTAGAGATATGAATCACATTGTCAATAAGCGGTTCGCGTGCTTCGTCGATATATTCAACAAATTCTTTTAATCCCTCTAATGAATGAAAAACTTCCGATTTAAATGTACCATCTTCGTTAACAACGCGTTTGTCAGTGAGTGTTAGCGTAACTCCAGCGTTAAGGAAGCCTATTTGCCAATACATCATATTTATAAACAGATTCGATAAAAATAGAACTGTCAGGCAAAAAAGTGATTAAAGTTCCGTTGGTGGGAGAAGTGCCAATTTCTTTTACTGGAAATTGTGGTGCGCCACAAGAATATTCTTGCATGTATAATTTGCCTTCGCGAGCAACTTCTACGTGCAAAAATGTAGATAGTGCATTTACACAAGATACCCCCACACCGTGAAGACCCCCAGATACTTTGTAGCTACCTTTGTCGAATTTACCCCCAGCATGTAGTACTGTAAGTACCACTTCCAATGCAGAGCGACCCTCTTTTTCGTGAAAATCTACAGGAATACCACGTCCATTATCAACTACTGTAATTGAATTATCCTCATTGATGGTAACATGTATTGTATTACAATGTCCCGCCATAGCCTCATCAATTGAGTTGTCTACAACCTCGTAGACCAAATGATGTAGCCCTTTAATTCCAATATCACCAATGTACATGGCAGGACGTTTACGCACTGCCTCTAAACCCTCAAGTACTTGAATGCTACTTGCACCATAATTGGCACTCGCTTCGGCTCTAGCTTTTTCTTCTTCGTTCATTTTTATAGTAAGTTGTTAAATTCTAAATGTTTATTCCTGATTCTGAGTTTAATTCAATTCTCAAAAATTTTTGCAGAAAAACAGACAAATTTAGCAATTTTTTTTGATATAAACGTTATCTTTTTTTATAAATTTTGCAATTTGTTAATTGGAGGAACTTATTTTTTTAGAACAAAATATTTGACCATTGAAGATATACGATTTACGAATGATGTTTTACTAATGGTAGTTTGTCATTTATCATAAAATCCTTTGTTGAGATTTAGTCTGTTAATGGTTTTTGCAATTCTGTCAATTTTTGTTTTATCGGTTTTTGCCGAATAAATCCAATCTATACAAGCTTTTTGTTCGCTATTGGTGTAAGCTTTAAACCTTGTTAGTGCGTTGGGTTCGGCACTTAAACAATCCTCAAGTTCAGTAGGAATTTCTATTGCTAAGTTATTGGTGTGTAAAATTATATGAACAAAGTCGCCGGCTTTTTTCTTGATGCTCTTTCTTATTTCTGCTTTTACTGATAGAAATAGTGCGCCATTGCCCATGGGCATTAAATGAAAATTGCTTATGGGAAATCCATCTATGCTTCCACTCACTTTTACCCAGCCAAAAGGATTATTGGTGCTGGGTTTTATTTCAGGTATTTGGGCGTAAGTCCAACCGCCTTTACCTTCAAATTTCTCTAGTAAACAGACTTTGTCCACAAGTATATTTTCCATAAACAGTTACAAAAAAAAGGAGTTTCTACATCAATAATTGTAGAAACTCCTTTTAAACAGATTTTGTTCTGTATTTTGATTTACGAACGTTCTTTTTTGGTGAACAACACCATTTTTACATTTAGCTTGTTGCCAATATCGATGACACTTACTACGTCTTGCAAGTTCAGCGATTTGTCAGCCTGTAGTAATACAATCATCTCCTCTTTCTCTTTTTTCTTGGAGAGGATGGACGCTATTTGTGGTTCAATTTGTTCAAATGTTACCTCCTTATCGTCTACAAAATAATGACGATCTGCGGTAATCGTTAAGTTGATATTTTTTTTAATAACTGCGTCTTCCGAAGTTTTAGCATTTGGCAATAGCACCCTGATGGTGGCAGGTGTTGCCAATGTAGATATTATTAAGAAAAATAACAGTAAAAAAAACATGATGTCGTTCAGCGATGCTGTGTAAACCTCTGCTGTTCTTTGCTTTCTGCGTTCTATTTTCATTGTGTGTAAATTATTTGTGTGCTACTGGACAATAGCCAATTTGAGCTTGTCGAATTAAAATTGTTTGCTTAGCCTGTATCGCATTTTTATACAATTTTATTGAACTTTGGTGGCTCTTTTGTAAGCTCTAATTTCTTTCAATATGTCATTAGAGTATTTGTCAATTTTCACCACTATTTCATCAATACGGCCATTAAGAATATAGTAACCAGCATAGGCAATTACCCCAACAAAAAGACCTACTCCAGAGCTAATCATTTTTTGGTATAAACCATCAGATATGTTGGCAATGTTTAAGTCGTTGGTAATGGAGATGTTATAGAAAATCTTGATTACTCCCAAAATTGTACCCAAAAATCCCAACATGGGAGCCACCGATGCAGTGATTCCTAAATAGCTCATCGTTTTTTCAAGTATTGATATTTGCTGACGAGCTTCGCTTTGCATGGTTTCTTGAATTTCATTGTCGTCCAATTCAGCATCTTTTAACCCAGCTGCCATTACCTTGGCGTAAACGGATGGGTGCTCTTCGCATAGGCGGATGGCTTTGTCAATTTTTTGTTCTACTACCAACTCGCTCACCCTGCCAAACCATACTTTGTCGTTTTTGCTCAGAATGTTTATTGCCACCCAGCGCTCAATGATGATGTAATTTGCTGCTATAAAAAGAATGGAGAGAGGTAGTAATACCCATCCACCTTTTACAATTAAGTGTAAATAATTTTGATCAGCAACAGGTGCTGGTGTGGCTGGAATGCTTGTGGCTACTTGGAGAAAAATTGATAGTAAGCTCATTGGTTTGTTTTTTTATGTGTTGAACTGCTTTATTTGGGTTGTTTCTACCTTTTTTATATACGTTTTGCAAAGTTACTTTAAAATTTTATCATAAATCATTATTCTTAAAAATAATTAACGAAATGTTTTGACGTTAATATTGTAACAAGATGTCCGAAAATGGAGAAATTAATCTTTACCTTTGTGTCACCGAACTTTGATGAGTGATTTTAAGCGTATTTTGGTCGAATTTTATTTGTAGTTGTGCTTTGTTTTTGCTCAATATGCAGCTTTTATAATAACGCATCAAATCATTATTTATTCTATTTTTCTTTTTAAAACAGAGACTTTTGTAAACTATTCATTCTTCATAAATCGCAAATAACTCTCTATTCTCATTTTCATTTTATACGCATTCCTTTTGGAGCGAGGGTGATATTGGGCTTAATTTCATACTGATGAAACGAACTTTAAAAAATAATTCCCAAATGATTGCGGTGCTGATTTCTTTGGCATTGTATGGAACTATTTTTATATTGTTGAGTTTATCTACCCTCATGGATTTTTCAATGCCTGTTGCAGAGGAAAAGCTCGATGAACAGTTTATGATTGATGTAGAAAGTGTTTTGGAAGATTTGGATGCCACGGCATTGAAACAAACACCAAAAGGAAATGTGGATGTGGCTGATAAAAAAGAACTTAGTTCCAAATCGCCAAAAGTTAAAGATGTGGTGAGTGGTAGGCCAAACTTTGAAAAATCTGAACCTCTTACTGCCGAGGAAAAGCAAGATTCTATTCTGAAGGTGGAAATGAAAGATGTGGTTAAAGAAGTAGATATGGCCATTGCAGAAGATACTGTGGTGAGTCCAGAGGTGAAACAGCTAATAGAGGCTGTAGCCACAACCAAAAATCCTACAAAAAAGGGTTTGACAAAGGAGGAGTTGGATTTTATAAAAAAGAATTATGCTGCAATTGTCACCATCAAACGGTTGTACCCGAGCGTGCTGCGTGTGCGTGCAATTTTAGAAAATCTAAAGACACAGGTGGCCAATACTGAAAACAAAAGGGAGAAACAAAATTTGATAAAACAGGCTGAAAAAGATTTATTTGCACAGTTTGAAAAAGAGATTAGAAAAATGTCTTTTTCGCAAGGCAAGTTGCTGGTAAAGCTGTTGGCCAGAGAGACAAATCAAAGTGCTTACGATATTATTAAAACCTACAAGGGGTCTTTTTCGGCATCATTTTGGTACAGTGTGGGTTTGGTTTTTCAGGAAAATTTGAAAACACAATATGATTCTATTGGCGAAGATGCTGGTCTGGAACGGATGTTGAAAATTTATAAAACAAAACTCTGAGAACAATTACTGTCCTTGACTAAATCGAATGGTTTTTTGAACGCAAAAACCGCAAAAACCGCAAAAACCGCAAATTTCCGCAAATGAGATAACGCAATTTATCTCAGACTTTCAATACCCATTGCTGAATATAAGGGCTTTGCATTACAGAGAATTCGCAACCTGAAAATCTACTTTTTCAGGTGGCCGCTAGTAGTTTCTGTAAATCAGGGATTCTAATTTAAATAAAACTAAGGAACGCAAAGTTCTTAAATTTAGCATTTTGCAAAAATTAAAATGTTTTTATAAAAGCAGATTTGCGAAAATTTGTGATAATTGTGTAATTTGCGTTCCCAAAATATTGCGTTCTAGTTTACGAAATTCATAGTTCTCTGAGATTCAAGTTCAAGAATTTTTTGCAAAAAAAACGCTGAAAATATTTTCAGCGTTTTTTTATTTTCATCGTTCAAATCAATTGTAGCTGATGAGTTGTTTGCCCGTCATTTCTGCAGGTAAATCCAATCCCATAATTTGACAGATAGAAGGTGCTACATCTGCTAATTTACCATTGCTTACTGTTACTCCTTCACGTTGAGTTACATAAATAAATGGCACAGGGTTCAATGAGTGAGCTGTATTAGGTGATCCGTCATTGTTTTCGGCATAATCTGCATTTCCGTGGTCGGCAATAATAATTACCTCATAATCATTGGCAATGGCAGCTTCTACAACCTCTTTTACACAATTGTCTACGGTAGTAATTGCTTTTTGAATGGCTTCATAGATACCTGTGTGTCCTACCATATCTCCATTGGCAAAATTCAGTGCCACGAAATCAAATTTTTGAGTGTTCAATGCAGCCACTAATTTTGTAGCCACTTCTGGTGCGCTCATTTCAGGTTGCAAATCGTAGGTTGCCACTTTTGGCGAGTCCACCAAGATACGCTCTTCGCCATCAAATTCACTCTCTCTTCCGCCTGAGAAAAAGAAAGTAACGTGGGCAAATTTTTCTGTTTCGGCAATGCGCAATTGCTTAAGACCTAACTGAGCAATGTATTCACCCAAAGTGTTTTGAACATTGTCTTTGTCGAATAAAATATGAAGTCCTTTGAAGCTAGAATCATAAGGAGTCATACAGTAGTACTCCAATGGCAATGTTGTCATGCCCTCTTCTGGCATATCTTTTTGAGTAAGTACAATGGTCAATTCCTTTGCACGGTCGTTGCGATAATTGAAGAAAATAACCACATCGCCAGCTTCAATTTTTGCCAAAGGATTTCCATCCGCATCTACAGCTACAATAGGATTGATAAATTCGTCGGTGATACCTGCGTCGTATGATGCTTGCATGGCTGCTACTACATCTGTAGAGGCCTCACCAATGCCATTTACCAATAAGTCATAAGATTTTTTTACACGATCCCAACGTTTGTCACGATCCATGGCGTAATATCGACCAATAACTGATGCTATTTTACCACCAGATTTGGCAGTGTGATTGGTTAATTGTTCCAAAAATCCTTTTCCGCTACGTGGATCAGTATCACGTCCGTCCATAAAACAATGTACAAAAGCATCCTCGATGCCATAATCTTTGGCAATGTCGCAAAGTTTAAAAAGGTGATCCAAAGAGCTGTGCACGCCACCATCGGAAACAAGTCCTAAAAAGTGAATTTTCTTTTTATTGTCACGTGCATAGGAATAAGCACTTTTGATTTCAGGATTTTCTAAAATGCTGTTATCGCGACAAGCTATGTTGATTTTTACTAAATCTTGATACACAATGCGACCAGCGCCAATATTTAGGTGTCCAACTTCCGAGTTACCCATTTGTCCTTCTGGCAGACCTACATCTTCGCCCGAAGTTAATAACTGAGAGTTAGGGTATTTTGCTTCCAACATATCCATGTACGGTGTTGGTGTGCTGTAAATTACATCCGAATGGTTTTTGTTTCCAATACCCCAACCATCCAAAATCATTAATAATGCTTTTTTACTCATATTGTTTTTTGTTTGATATTTTTTTGTTGCTCACGAATCAATATTTTACATATATAAATAAAATATTCGGAGATTATGTGCAAAATTGTGAAGCGAGTTTTGTGCTTGTACCACTCCATCCTCTTTTGTGCCACAAAGTTACTATTTTTTTTACATTTTATTTGACGTAAGGTCTATTTTATATGTTAAAATGAAGTGTGAATTATAGTTCAATAAAAAAATATCGTTTTTTCAATTGATGAAAAATCAGTACTTTTACACTTTGTTTTTCATGTTTCTAGTCCATTTAAAAATTATGGAATAGTTATAAAATTCGGAATCTATTGGCATTATTGATTAATTACCATACATGGGTAAAATGTCAACACATGACATAACCAAAACAAAATATCTTCTGTGATGATCCACTACACTGTTGACATTCAATGCTGTTCGTGGTTTAATTTTTGCAAACTTTTCTCTCTGCCCCCCCCCCCCTTTGGGGGCTAGGGGGTCTAATTTTAAACGTATGAAAATAATTATTGTAGGCACTGCATACCCATACCGTGGCGGTTTGGCGGCGTATAACGAAAGATTGGCAAGAGAGTACAAAAGCCAAGGGCATGATGTAGAGATTGTTACTTTTTCGTTGCAATATCCGTCGTTTCTTTTTCCGGGTAAATCTCAGTTTTCGAGCGATGCTCCACCTACTGATATTAAAATATCCAGGCTTATCAATTCCACAAATCCAATGAACTGGGTGAAAGTTGGCAGAGCTATAAAAAAACAAAAGCCTGACCTGATGATTTTTTGTTATTGGATGGCATTTATGGCACCATGTTTTGGTACTATTGCCCGTTTTGCTCGTAATAGTACAAGCAAAATAGTGGCATTGGTACACAATATGATACCGCATGAGCCCACCTT
>Ga0247844_1004803_pt1 | contig 17901 bp, 17 predicted proteins | sample LaCtaG_FD_192421 | JGI IMG/M metagenome (GOLD analysis project Ga0247844, IMG submission 192421) | Freshwater microbial communities from meromictic Lake La Cruz, Castile-La Mancha, Spain - LaCruzMarch201714.5m_1 | ecosystem: Environmental > Aquatic > Freshwater > Lake | place: Spain: Castile-La... | reverse complement strand
ATTTGCAAAAAAAAGTCGTTCTCTACACCAACGACCCCGAACAGCCCACTCGATCGCTCAATCTCCGCGTTCGCAGTCGGCCGGAATTCCGCTGGATCATGCCGGCTGGGAACACGGTTTCGGTTGAAGATGGTTGGCCGGAAGGTGCGATCTACTTCTTTGGACCGGATGCCGCCAAGTTGGATTGGAAAGACCTGAAAGTTGAAGGCATCGCCGGGACTGCCTCTGCAGAACCATGGACCGGCGACCTTGCCGACGCTGAAATGAGCGAGCCGGTGTCACCGCGAAAGGGCTGGAAAATCAAGCTGGAAGTGAAACCGGAAGCCGTGTTGGGACGAACCTTGGTTACGCTTTCTGTCCCGAACCCAGAGCCAACGAAGGCGCGGATATCTCTACCGTTCTTCATCCAGCGCGGAATTCTCGCGAGCCCGTCCGAGGTGTATTTTGGTGAGATGTCGGTTGGTCGAAGTGCCTTCTTCACCTTGTCTCGCCCGAAGGCTTTTAGTGTCACTGAGGTCAAGTCCGATTCGCCTTCCTTCAAAGTTGAGGTGGTGAAGTCTTCGCCGACCGAGGTCACGTACAAGGTGATCTATCAAGGCGGGCAACTTGGCGATATTCGCGCGAAAGTGATCCTGAAAACCGACGACACGAAGCAGCCGACCATCGTTGTTCCGATTGCTGGAATCGCAGCATGAAGATTGGGCTCTGGCCCGTAGCTGCTGCCGCAATGGTCGGGCTCATCGTGGCGGCGCAACCGGTCGATGAGACCCGCGTGGTCGTTTCTGGCGCCACGCGCGGATACCTGGCGCCTTGCGGTTGCACAAAGCCCATGTCCGGCGGCCTGCGGCGTCGTATGGCCACCGTACGGCAACTGAGCTTGGGTGGTAAAGCGCTTGTCCTTGATACGGGCGAATTCGTTACCGGAGCAGGGCCGCAAGATGTTCTGAAAGCGCAAACCGTTGCTGCCGCGATGCGTACCGCTCCGATTGACCTGATTTCGTACACCCAAAGCGAAAGCCGATTAGGTGCCGCGACTGCCACTCAGCTTCAGGAGCTGGTGGGCGGAAAGCTGCGGTCTTCGACTTCACTTGAATCGGCTTTCTCCCTTCCGAGACCGGTGATCAAAGGAAACGTACTTTCCGTTAGCGTCGAAACGGGCGCAGGCCAAGCGCGATCCTGGCGCGAAGTGTTGCGGGAAGTCGACGAGCAAGCCGCCGATGAGCGCCGAGGAGTTGTCGTGCTATTTGGCGGAGAGAGAGAACTGGCAGCAGAGGCGGCAGAATCGTTCACCTCGCCCGTGGTGGTGGTTTACCGGAGCAAGGAAGACGCTCTGACGGAGCCGATTCGGGTTGGAAAAAACTGGCTCGTCACTCCGGGTGACTTGGGAAAGACCGTTTTGGGTTTCTCGTTTGTTTACGGTGGTTGGGAAAAGTACCGGGTGAATCGCTTAGGGCCAGATGTCCATGACGATCCACAGACGTCGCGGTTGTACCGCCAGTACCTGAAAAGGGTGGGAGACGCTGGCCTATTCGAGAAGCTTTCTCGAACGGCTGCGCAAGGGTTCGTCGGCTCGGACAAATGCCAGCCTTGCCATGCGGAAATCTACAAGCACTGGAAAAAAACGTCGCATGCCTCCGCAATGCCGACGCTCAAAAGGGACGGCCACGACCGGGATCCTGACTGCGTTTCTTGCCATTCGGTCGGCACGCATGCTGCCGACGGCTACTTTTCGGAGAAGCGAACGCCGACGCTGGGAGCGGTTGGATGCGAATCTTGCCATGGTCCGGGGCGCGATCATGTTGCCGATTGGAAGCAGAAAACGATATCTCAATCTGCCCAAACTTGCACTCAATGTCACTCCCGGCAGACAAGCCCTAATTTTGATTTCTTAACTTACTGGAACAAGGTCAAACATCCGGTGGGGAAAACCGGGGGAAAACCAAAGTGATAGAAATTTATTGAAAATCGAGGATAACGTCGAAAATCGATGATAATCGATCATATTTGGAGACCGTCGAACCTGGCGAATTCCGATAAACCGCCCTTGACGCCCGATAAATCACCGTGCACAATATGTGGCGGGGGAGATTTCCACTTTGGAAATCGTTAACAGAATGGCATTGCTTAATGAAGAATCATCAGAAGGCGGTCCCAAACTTTCCGAGGTGCTGTTCGATGAGTCAACTTCAGCCACCTCCCTTGCCACGCTAGGTTCAAACTACGAAGCCATCGAGGCAGGACGTCTTTTTTCTGCAGGACACGAGAGCTTTCTCGCCCTCGTAGGTCCGAGCGGTTGGGGCAAGAGCCACCTGCTCGACGTGCTCGCGAAGCGGATGGATTTTGCCGAATCCAACTTGGTTCGGCGATGGACTGCAAGCGACTATTTGCACGCGCCCGGTAAGCACGACCCGGCCTTACCGCTGCTCTTGGACGATGTCCAGGAAATTCTTGGAAGGACCAAAGCGAGGATTGAGCTACGGGTGGTTTTAGAGCGGCGAGTGCGAGCAGGTCGACCAACGGCGCTGTCTTTCACGATGGACGAGCCGAACCGGACCTTGCGGTCTTTCCTGCCCAATTCTCGAAGCTGGTTGATCGCAAAGATTCGCGAAGCAAACGCGCATGAGCGTATCACCCTGATCGAGCGGATGGGCGCGGCCGAGGGGCTTTACATGTCTGGCGCGCTTGTGAAAATCATTGCGCACCACATGAACGGCGATGGTCGGACGCTCGCCGGGGCGCTCAAGAGATTGCGGCTTTCCGGCCATGCGTGGCTGGATACCCGTGCGACGTTGAGGGCGCTGGGAGTGCTCGATCCTTACTTCGCGGATAACCCGACCTGGGACTTGCGCATGCGGATCGCGAAGGTTGGCGGGCAGCTTCTAGATCGGCTCGGCGGGATCGAGGCCTTCGACCTGGCCGTTTACACGATGTTGTACGAGGCTGGTCTAGCCGAGTCTGGGATCTCCGGAACCCTTGGTCTGAAGCCGGTAGAGGTGTATCAGCGGGCTTCCCGAGTTCAAAAGGAGATTTGCGTCAACGACGATGTCCATCGGGCAGTTCTTCATTTCGTTGGCTTAGTCGTTGATTCATTCACTTTTCCGTAAATATTCACGAAAAACGTGTCGTTTTTGATCGACAATATGATATAACCATATATCAGGAATGTCGAAGAAGACTTCAGTGACAATGCGTGATGTTGCGTTAGCGGCAGGAGTGAGCCCGATGTCGGTCTCGAAGGTTCTCCATGGCCGAGGCGTCAACGTTCGCGTCAGTGAAGGTACGGCAGCCACGATCCGCAAAATCGCGTTGGAACTGGATTACCGTCCGAACGTTCTTGCCAGAAATCTCCGAAGCCGAAGCACCCGAACGATCGGCCTCGTGCTCGAAACCGTTCCAGACCTAACCGGCACCGTTCGCTACTTTGCCGAGCTTCTGGATGGCGTCACCCGCATGGCGTTCCAGAACGATTACAGCCTTACTCTTTGCAACAGCCTCATTGGAGCGGGCCCGATTAGCCAGATGAGCGACGGCCGATTTGATGGGCTGCTTTGGTGCCGCGGCAACTACGGCGATGATCTGGTTCAAGCCGCCCGGAGTGCCAACTTGCCGGTGGTGATCATGCACCAGCCAGATCGGATCCTGAATCCCGATATTTCTTGTATCTCTTGGGACAATACGGGCGCCGCGAAACTTGCAACGGAACATCTTATCGGGTTAGGGCATCGAAAAATAGCCTTTATGGTTCCGCCGCGCTCGATGAAAAATCCAGAAGCATGTCTTCGCAAAGCTTCGTTCTTTGAAACGGCAGCAAAGCACGGCGTCAATGCAGGTGAGGCCGACGTTCTCAATTGGTCCGATGATGCTTCGGAGTTTGGAGACTGGTGGAAAGAAAATCGCGAGTACACCGCCATCATGTCTTGGAACGAATCCTGCGCGATCGCAGTCCTCGGACAAGCGCGACTTCACGGGGTTGCTGTACCAGAGCAGCTTTCGGTACTTGGCTTCGATAGCTCAAGCCAGTGCGACCTGACCCAACCACGGCTCACCTGCGTTCACCAGCCGCTTAGCGAAATGGCAACGCGGGCAACAGAAATTTTAATCCACCGGATCGAATCGCAAGATGCAGATCCACAGCACTTCGTCTATCCCAGTAGCCTGGACATCCGGGAATCTACTGCTCGTCCGCCTCAAGGTTGAGGACATTGCATGAAAAAAGCATTCACACTTATTGAACTTCTCGTCGTTATCGCGATCATCGCGATTCTCGCCGCTATCCTCTTCCCAGTTTTCGCTCAGGCGAAGGCAGCCGCGAAGAAGACCTCGTCGCTCTCGAACATCAAGCAGACCGCTCTCGCGACCTTGATCTACTCGGGCGACTATGACGACGTGTTTCCTTTCGGCTCCGGCAACGACTGGTACTACCCGAACGGATCTTGGATCTGGTCCACCCAGCCATACATCAAGAGCTACCCAATGCTCGTTGACCCATCCGACCCGAAGAGCAAAGCCTTCTGGCCAACTTGGTTCCCAACGAACGCTCTTTCGATCTCCTACGCGGCAAACTCCGTGATCAAGTGGAACGGCACCGGCAACCAGGTCGTTGGCGTTATCAACATGCAGCAGTCTTGGTACGGCGGTCCTTACACGGTCAGCCAGACGCAGGTCAACCGAGTTGCTGACACGGTTATGTTCGCGTCGCACTACTACGGCAACAACATCTGGGGCATGGGCGGTCTCATCTGCGGCGCTCCATTCTGGGACTTCGCTGGTCCTACGACTCACCCACAGGGCACGCCTCCTCCAGGCGCTGCTGCTCGAAACGGCTCGCCTTACACGGTGACCGGCGTTAACGGCAGCACGGTTGTTGTCAACAAGGACAACCGATTTGGTTCGGTTGCGGTTTACGAGAACCAGGGAATCTTCGCATTCACCGATGGCCACGCAAAGACCATGAACCCGATTGCGACGAACCCGGCTGAGCAGTATCAGCCGAACCTCGACACCCAGAACATGTGGAACTACACCCGAGATTGATGTTCAAACTGAACTCACTTCGAAAAAACGCGTTTCTCGCGCTTGCTATGGCCGCCGTAATGGTGGCCGTAGGATGTGGTTCAGACACGGGGACCACGGCTGCGGAAGAAGCGACCTTTAAGGACGGCAAGAAGCCAGTAGTCAACATCCCGCCGGACGCTAACAAGCCACCGGCGAACTTCAAGAGCAGTCTTGATACCGGTTCCGCTCCCGGAGCGCCACCGCCAGGACAGTAAGAGGGAAGGTTTCCTTCCTTCTGGAATGCCAAATCAGGGCTCCGTCAGTTTGACGGAGCCCTGATTTTCTTTAGCGTCTCGGTTGAGGAGCGGTGCGAGGGCGGTCGTTCTAGGCGAACTGTGAAAAAGTTCGAGATTTTTGAAAAAAGTCAAAAAAAGACTTGGAATTTTCGATGCAATCCGATATAACCGTATATCAGGAATGTCAATGAAGACGTCTGTTGTAGCTTGCGAATTTGGATTCAAGCCGGGGTTGCCATGGGGCCTCTGACCCGTGGGGTCCACTTCTCGCTTAGAAAGCCTGCGTACGGCACCGAACCTCGCCGTCGCTTTCTTCATCTGCGCAGTAGTAGAGCTCGTCCATCGATTCCACGGCAGCCTTGCTACCACGGAACATGCGGTTAGACGATCCGGTTCCACACGTTCCAACTTGTCGAGCGCTTCCCAAGTCGATCGGGTTGCCAACCTTCGTACGATTTCTAACGGCTGGGTTCTGTCTTGCCACACGGACCTGAAGCACATCTTCAATCCCAGTATCCGGAGTGTTTCCGGGCCTACTGCCTGTCCCCCTCAATGTTGAGGAGCATCATGAAAAAAGCATTTACGCTCATTGAACTTCTAGTAGTCATCGCCATTATCGCGATCTTAGCCGCTATCCTATTCCCGGTCTTCGCACAAGCTAAAGAAGCTGCCAAGAAGACCCAAGACCTTTCGAACTCCAAGCAGCACTCGCTCGGAATCATTCTCTACGCCACTGACAACGACGACACCTTCGCTCGTCAGGTTTATAAGCGACCGAACTCCGCGGTTTGGGGCTGGAACACGCCATTTACGTGGCGTGAAGCTGTACACCCATACATCAAGAGCGGACAGAAGACGTACGCAGACGGCACCAACAGCATCCAGCTTGCAGAGGGCGGCCTTTGGGATACGCCAGCGAAAGTCGGCGCTCGAGGTGTTTACAACTCGAACCGAATCCTCATGCCAGGGCACTGCTTCTGGAACGTGACCAACAACTCTTGGACTTGCGACTCTTCGGATGATGGAATTCGCAATAACAACCCAGTGATGCCATCCGTCTCGGCTACATCGCTAGATGCACCTGCGCAAATCGTTACCGAATGGACCGTCGGAGTTAATCCAGATTGGAACGCTTCGGGCGACTTCGCAGAAGTCTCTTGGTGGTGGTTCGGTGGCGCGCAGTTCCCACCAGTCTTCACTGGTCCGACCTCCGGTCAGAAGTGGGACGCAGACTCAAATGCATCTCCAAACTGGTCCATGCCACGCTACCGATACGCGGGCGGCTTGAACAACTCGTTTGCCGACGGTCACGCGAAGTTCGTCAAGAAGGGCGCGTTCAACTGGTGCAGCATGGTCTACGTGAAGGGAATCACTTCCGACTACGGCGACAACTGGGATTGGCTGTTCAATCCTGGCAACGCTTGCGCTGCGTTCGCACGATAATCGGATGAAGTATCTTCTCCCGATTGTTGCTGGGATCCTGCTCGTGGCCTGTTCCGGATCGGATGATGGAGATGTGGCGGCAGCAAATAAAGCTGCCGCCGAAGCTCCGAAGTCCGCCGACGAACTGCCAGCGGAGATGTCACCTGAAGCGCGTAGAAGCGCTGAAGCTGCCATGAAGCAGTCCGAAGCCATGAGACAGCAGATGGACTCGCAGGCCGCTGCGATGAAGAAAGCCCGCGAGAACTCGCGGTAAAAGAATCGGGTCACGCTTCATGCGTGACCCACAACCCATGAAAAATTTTCTCCTTTTAGGTGCCTTCGCACTCATTTTGGTTGGATGCCAACCTTCAGACGACTACGTTGAGCCTGAACGAAAGGTTGTTTCCTTCGAAGGCGCAACGGATGATCGGCTGGTTGGAGCATGGAAGACCGCTGACGGTAAGGGTGAATACAACTTCAAAGCAGACGGTAGCTTCGCTCTGATGTCGAAAGTCACGACTCCAAGCGGTGCGATTGACTCGAAGTCAAACGGTCAATGGAAAGTGAAGGATGGTCAACTGTTGATCAAAAACCAAAACGGCAATGTTGTTCCATACAAACTGACCGTTGCTGATAAGTCCGTTACGTTGGCTCTCACTGGATCGCTAAAGAACGAAGTCAAACTTAATCGTAAGTAGCTTGACTCAAGGGACTTGTTGATTGAAGTTGGGAATGTACTTCTGATTGAGTTGACTCCAGATGCAGCCCTAGCGAAACTAGATGAAAGTGCCTTAACTGATAATATCAACTAAGCTAGTCTCCAAGCAAGGGGCCAATCTGCAACCCGTGATCATGTTCCTTAACCGCCCGATGATCCGGCAACTCTATGTAGTGGTTGTTGAGTTGTGCGGAGACGAGAGCCCCGATCTATTTGATTGCCAAGTGGATTGAAACGTAAGCAGTGGATGACTATAGACAGTCATATCACGTAAAAATTATGTTCTAGCTATTCTTGGCAAGGAGATGTAAACTCTTTAACGGTGTCAACGAAGCCGCCAATTACCATACGAGATGTAGCAACTGCCGCAGGGGTTAGCCCTATGGCCGTGTCGAAAGTGTTACACGGCCGCGGAGTGAACGTGCGGATCGGTGCGGCCACGGCCGAGAACATTCGCCGAGTTGCCGAAGAGCTCGATTATCGTCCGAACGAGATTGCACGCAATCTGCGCTCAAAGCAGACCAAGACCATCGGACTGGTTTTTGATGAAACACCGATGTTCGGCGGAAAAACTCGATACTTTTCTGATCTCATGAACGGGGTAACTACAGCTGCATTTGCTCTGGGTTATAGCGTGATGCTCTGCGACTCACTCATCGGCCCTACAGATCGAAATCGGCTCTCCGATGGGCGATTCGACGGGCTAATGTGGGTCCGAATGACTGCGAGTCAGCAAATACTTCAGGATGCGGTTCGTCTTCGCTTGCCCAGCGTGATGTTCGCGGATGAATCCCTGGTGACTGACCCGTCTACATCCTATGTGAGCTGGGACAATCGAGGTGCCGCAGCGCAAGTTGCCAAGCATCTGTATAGTCTTGGACACCGCAAAGTCGGTTTTGTCATCGCCGCCCATTCGATTGTGAATCCCGAAGCGAGGGTCCGTGCCGGACACTTCCGCGAAACATGGATTCAGTGTGGTGGAGAGAAAGATCAGGTAGAGACCTTAATCTGGGATGCAGGGGCGACCAACTTTGACGATTGGTACGCAAATAGAAACGGCATCACCGCGCTGGTTTCTTGGAGTGAGTCGGGCGCAATCGCCATCCTGGAGCGTGCACGGGCCCTGAATGTACAGGTGCCGAAGGATTTATCTGTAGTAGGATTTGACTCCTCATCACACTGCGACCTGACGCAGCCACGCCTTACCGCGGCGTGCCAACCCGTTGACGAGATGGCCGCCAAAGCGACAGAGTTTTTGATTCGGTTGATTCAATCTCCAGACACGGATCCGTTGCGCTTTGTCTTCCCGAGTCGCTTAGATATCCGGGAATCTACTGCCAGCCCCCTCAGTGTAAGCGGTCTCGAAGAAAAGAACATTTGCCTGCATTAATTGCTAATTGTTAGCGCAAACATCCTTAACTTCGCACATCGATCGTTGACAACGAGTCCTGCGATTGATTCAAACGAATTAGGACCCGTTTGGTACCGGTCACGGCGCGATTGCCAATGAACGGCACGCGACTAACCAATAGTCGTAAACAAAGAGTGGGCGGACCAGATAACTGGTCCGCCCACTCTTTTGTTTTACTGAAGTTGCGACGCTTTAGACGTGTCTTCCCAAGGGAACTTGGCGTGGCCAAAGTGGCCGTTTTCGGCGGTCATGTGGTAGTTCCACCCGCCTTCCGGAGCGTCGCCAAGGGCAACCTTGCCTTCGCTCTTCAGCTTCGCCAGACCCGGCGACAGGGCACCCGCAGTTGGTTTCAGAAGGCTCAGGAGCTCGATGATTCCCGATGGCGTCAGGTCGTAGGCTTCTCGGACTCGGCGAGAAATCTCCGCCGGATCGACGGTCTCGGTTCCGAAGGTCTCGATGTTGATGGCAACTGGTTCGGCAACGCCGATGGCGTAAGCAAGCTGCACGACACATCGGTCAGCAAGGCCGGCAACGACCACATTCTTCGCGATGTAGCGTGCGACGTATGCGGCCGATCGGTCCACCTTCGTTGGATCCTTTCCGCTAAACGCTCCGCCGCCGTGTGGCGCCATGCCACCGTACGTGTCAACGATGATTTTTCGGCCGGTGACGCCGGTATCGCCCTGGGGACCGCCGATCACAAACTTGCCGGTTGGGTTGATGTGCATGATCGGATCGCCATCAACGTAGTTCGCAAACTGCGCAAGAACTGGGTTGATAATGCGCTCACGAACCATCGCCTGAACCTCTGGCAATCGAAGCTTTTCAACGTGCTGATGGGACAGAACGACGGTGTTCACGCGGACTGGCTTGCCGTCTTCGGAATACTCCACCGACACCTGGCTCTTCGCGTCAGGAAGCAGGAGAGCATCCTTGTGCAACGGATCAATCTCCTTTCGCACCTTCACCGACTGGGCCGTGAGGGCATGGGCAATGGCGAGGGGCAAAGGCATCAACGACTCGGTTTCGCGAGTTGCGTAGCCGAACATCATGCCTTGGTCGCCCGCACCGATCTTTTGCTGAGAGTTGGTATTGGAATCGACGCCAAGCGCGATGTCGGCGCTTTGCTCTTGAATAGCTACCATCACTCCGCAAGTGCGGCCATCGAAGCCATAATCGGTGTGGACGTAGCCGGTGTTCGCGATGGTTTCGCGCACCACTTCGGCAACGTCAACGTAGCTCTCGGTTCGAACTTCGCCAGCAACAACGGCCAGACCGCGGGTTAGCAACGTTTCAATCGCAACGCGCGTGGTGCCACGGTACTGCTCGGGTTCGAGAGCCAGAAACGCATCAAGTAGGGCGTCCGAAATTTGGTCAGCGAGCTTATCTGGATGGCCAACGCTAACGCTTTCGGAGGTGTAAATCTTCATTTCTTCTCTAAAAGCGTACCCGTGCGGTGCGAAAGATCAGGAAATCCGAAAGAAGATTTCGGGAGATAGGGATGGCAACAAAGAAAGTATTGCCCCGACGGGAGTTGGTCTAGTAGAAACCAACTCCCAATCGTGCAATCGGCCGGTTCAGCGAACCTGGATTCGATTCTCGGTGAGGGCTTGGAACACTTTCACCGGAATGAACAGGATTTCGTTTCGCTCAACCGAGATGGTCGAAAGACTCTGGCGCTCGCCATTGATGCGGAACCAGATATTGCCCTTGTCGTACTGGGCTTCTCTTCCGCGCCAGCGAATCCACATTCGCTTGCCATCTTCGGTCCGTTCGAAGCTAGCTCCAATCCGACTGGCCAAGGCACGTGCCGGCACGAGCAACGTCGAACCCTTGACGATCGGCCGCTCGTCGCCGCTGAAGCTCAGGCTTCGACCGTCGTAATAGACCTCTTGAGTGTTATTGGAGTACTCGTCGTCGTTGTTGTTTCCGCCGCCAAACAGTCCGCCGCCGCTGCCGTTGCTACTCGTCGATAGGTTTCGGCCTGCAAGGGCTTGGAAGATTTCGATTGGCACGAACAGGACTCCGTCCCGCTCCTGACTCGAAGTTCGAAGGGATCGGCGCTCGTCGTTCAGGCGGAAGTAGTTGGCACCCTTGATGTACTCAACTCGGTCGTATTCCTTCCAAACCGAAATGGTTCTTCCGTCGCTAGATCGGTCAGTGTTGTAGCCCAGTCGATCACCCATCGCACGGAACGGCACTTGAACCGTACCATTGGATCGATAAGGTCGCTCGTTACCGGAGAACGAGAGAGGACGGCCATTGAAGTAGACCGATGTCCCGCCATTGTTTGATCCGCCGTTTCCGCCGAACAATCCCCCGTCGCTGTCGTTATCGTTGAATCCATTGTTTCGGTACGAAACCGCTCCTCCCGTCAACAGTTCAAAGAACCGGACCGGGATAAAGAGAACGTCATTTCGCTCTCGGGCGGGTCGGTTGATTTTGTTGACCCGACCGTCGAGAATCATCTCGTTCGTACCTTTCCGATACGTGCCGGCTTTGTTGCGCCAGGTGACGCGGATGGTCGCACCTGAATCCGACCGCTCGAATCGGGCTCCGATCCGGTCGGACATTGCGCGGAATGGCACGAAGATCACGTTTGACTCGACGAATGCGCGCTCATCGCCCGAGAAGGTCACTCGGTCTCGGTTGTAGTAAACGTTCTGAGCGAAGCTGGAAGCGGATACCGCTCCAGCCAAAAGCATCACCACGGCGTGAATTCCAAATTTCTTCATATCGTTCTTTAGAACCTTCACAAACTTTACCGTTACTCCCCGTCCTACTACTCTCGGTCAAACCAGCGATCGACCGGGGTTTGATTGGTGTAGAACTGGGCAAGCTTCCTTTTCGAAGCATGCGAATCAAGCCAGGTAACGGTGGCTTGCTCAAAATGGATCGGGTCTGGCCGGCCCCAGCAGTCTGCCGTCGGCCAACTCGGTGGCAACATCAGCTTGCCGTCGTCCCCACAGAAACTGGTTTCCGGGAACAGGCTGCTTCGTGCCGAGGAGAACAGGACTGACTCGCTTGGAGCGGCAAAGTCCGATGGGCTGAACGCCGTGTGGTCGTTCGCGTTCGAGAAGTCGATTGAGAAAGTGGTGATGTAGCCGACGTTGTAGCCGAAATGGCTCGTGATCGCTCCCGTTGTGTCGGTCTCTTTAACCTGGCTACCCGGGCAGTGCCAGATCTGCTTGTTCTTCACGTAGGGATCGGTGAGATCGTGCCACAGCAGGAAGGCGGTATCTGTTCCGTAGGCCGCGAGGGCAAATCGATCGTCGTAGTCGTTCTGGTACAGCAACATCGCCAGACCGAGGTTGCGCTCGTTCGACATGCACTGGGTTTGCTTCGCGCTCTGTTTTGCTTGCGCGAATACGGGGAACAGAATCGCCGCAAGAATGGCGATGATGGCAATGACGACGAGGAGTTCGATCAAAGTAAACGCCCCGGATCGCTGGATCCGAGGCGTTGGGGCGCGGAGTATCACTTCTTAATAGACGCTGTCTGGGAAGTAGTAGTTCTTCGCGTTCTCAGGAGTCACGAGTTCAACGTCAAGCAAGATGTGCTTGGGCATGAACTGGCTTCTTTCCTTCGCCTTTCCGTCTCGAAGTGAAGCGGCGGCAAGGTGCATTCCAACCGCGATCATCGACGGTGGGTAGGTGATGTCGGCAGGGAAGAGAGGATCTTTGTCCATCACTCGCTTGATGACGTCCTTCATGCCGGCTCCGCCGAGCATCCAAACGTTCTTGCGGTTGGCTTCCTTAAGTGCCTGTTCGGCGCCGAGGGCCATGTCGTCGTCGCTAGCCCAGATCGCGTCGATCTCGGCGTGCTTGAGCAGCATGCTTTGCGTGACGTTGAGCGCCTTTTCCTTGCTCCAGTTTCCGGCCTGAGAGTCCAGAATGCTGATTCCAGGGAATCGCTTCATGACTTCTCGGAATCCGGCAACTCGGTCGCTATTAACCGTACTCGGGATGCCTTCGAGGATAACGATTTTGCCCTTGCCGCCAAGCTTTTCCGCCATGAATTCGGCAGACTTTCGGCCGAAGGCCTTGTTGTCGCCTTCGACAAAAATGTCGGCGACTGGCTCGGTGAAGCCGCGGTCAACGTTCACAAGGAAGATGCCTTTCTCGTGGATCTGCTTTGCAACCGGGGTGAGCGGCGCGGATTCGGTGGCAAGAACGACCATGCCATCCAGTCCTTCAAGCATCATCGTTTCGAGATCCTTGATCTGCTTGTCTGGGTTCTGTGCGGTCGTGATCTTCCACTCGACGTCTGGGTAAAGCGCCTTGGCTTGCTCAGCCCAATAGCCAACGCCCGCCGTCCAGCCGTGGTCGGCCGCCGGGATCGAAACTCCGATCTTCAACTTCTTGCCGGTGGTTGCCGCTGGAGCTTCCGTTCCGCCGGTCGAAGAAGCCGCGTCTTTGGTTGCCGTTGGGGTGCACCCGAAAAGCGCACCGAGGAGGCCGGCTGCCGCAAGAATTTTTGTTGTTAACTTCATAGTTAGTTCCTTTAGTCGCTTCGACCGCGCTGAATGAGCACGGCAAGCAAGATAATAACTCCCTTCACGAATCCTTGCCAGTAGACGGACACGTCCGAGGCAGTAAGAATGTTCGTGATGATCCCGAGCATCAGGACGCCGAACACCGTTCCGGTGATTCGAGCGTAGCCTCCGCTCATGCGCGCGCCGCCGATGACAACCGCGGCGATCGCGTCCAGTTCAGCGTTGTTGCCCAGCTGACCCGAGGTGACGCTGTTCATTCGCGAGCTCACGCAGAGGGAAGCAATTCCCGCGCAGAGCCCGACGATGATGTACGTCCAGAGCTTGATTCGGTTGGTGTTGATGGCCGAGTATTTCGCTGCCTGCTCGTTCGCGCCAACGGCAATGCAGTAGCGGCCAAAGGGCGTTCGGTTAAGAACGAATCCAACTGCCGCCGCCATGACGAAGAAGATGAAAACGGGCCACTGAATGACCAGCGGCGTGGTGATCCAGAAGGGCAGGGCTGGGATGGTAACGCCGTCCTGGCCAAGCGCAGCGAAGGTGCTTCCAACTGCTCGCACTTCGCCGCCATCGGCAAAAGCTTGCGCCATCGAACGGAATCCGACGAGTCCGGCCAAGGTCACGATGAACGGCGCAATTTTGCCGCTGGTGACCAACAAGCCGTTGATGAGTCCGGCGATCCCGCCAATGGCGATACAGCTGGCCGCTGCTACCCAGATTCCTTTGGGATCTGAGGCGTTGGTACCAAGTGCCTGGTTCATCCATTGAACGCCAAGGACTCCGGCAAGGGCCATGAGCGAGCCAACGCTCAGGTCGATGCCTCCCGCGACGATGACAAGGGTCATCCCGAGGGCCAAAATGCCGATGCTGGCGTTCTGGTTCAGGATATTGCGGATCGATTCTGGCTGGAGAAAGATTCCCGGCTTCCAGAGCGCGCTACCGATAAACAGGATGAGGAAGGCGAACAACGCGCCGTTGCGCTCAACCGTGGATTTCATGGACTGGGTGTTCATGTTAGGCTTGCTTCTCCAACCCTGCGGCGGAGGTCATGATCGTTTTTTCGTTGAGCTGATCGCCGGCTAATTCGGCTTCACACGTGCCATTTCGGAGCACAAGAACGCGGTGGCAAAGGCCAATGACTTCGGGCAATTCGCTGGAAACCAGAATCACCGCGAGACCCTGCTTTGCAAGATCGACGATGAGGTTATAGATCTCTCGCTTCGCCCCAACGTCGACGCCGCGCGTAGGTTCGTCGAAGATAACAACTTTCGGATCGCACTGGAGCCACTTGGCGATGGCGACCTTTTGCTGGTTGCCGCCGCTTAGTGATTTCACTGGGGCGTGAATGTTTGAAGTCTTGATTCCGAGCTTCTCGACCCAACCATTGGCGATCGAATCCACTTGGGTGTCGTTGACGCGGAAGCGGTTGGCGTCGGCCAAAGTCGGCAGGCTGGCATTCTCCGAGATCGCGAGGGTGAGATGCAGTCCGCGACCTTTCCGGTCTTCGCTCACATAAACCAAGCCGCGCTTTCGACGGTCGCTTGGTGATAGTTTTTCAATCGCTTCGCCAGCAAGTTTCACTTGCCCGGTGGATTTCCGGAAGCCCGCGAGCGCCTCAGAGATTTCGGTTCTTCCCGCACCGATGAGGCCTGCCATGCCCAGGATTTCGCCTGAGCGAAGTTGAAAACTGACTGGCTGGTTGTGCGGCGTTGTGCTGAGGTTTGTAACTTCCAGAACAACTTCGTCCGACGTTCTCGCTCCCAGCGGAGGGAAGACTTCGCCAAGCTCGCGACCGACCATGCTCTCGGCCAAAATTTGTGGCGTTGAAGTTTTAGGGTCAAGCTCCCCGACAAATTCGCCGTCTCGCAAAACTGAGATGCGGTCCGAGATCTCCAGAATTTCTGGCAGCAAGTGGGAGATGTAGACCACGGAAACGTTGCGAGCCTTGAGGTCGCGGATCAAAGCAAAGAGACTTCGAACTTCCGGTCCCGTGAGCACCGCGGTCGGCTCGTCCATGATCAAATACTTCGCGTCGTAGCTGATCGCCTTGGCGATTTCCACCAGCTGCTTGTCGGCAATGCTCAGTCCCCGCACGCTTGTGTCCGGCCCAAACTTAGCGTTGACTTTTTCGAGCAGGCCAGCGCACTCCGTGCGCATCTTCGCGTAGTCGATCGCCAAACCTTTTCGCGGTTCGCGACCTAGGAAAACATTTTCGGCCACGGATAGGTCGTCAACGAGATTGAGCTCTTGGTGGATCATTACGATCCCGCGGTCGATGGCGGATTGCACGCCTTTCAAGTTCACCGCAGTGCCATCGAGGCGGATTTCACCAACGGTGGGCTGCTCTAGTCCGCTGAGCAGTTTCATCAGCGTGCTCTTGCCCGCGCCGTTTTCACCGATGAGGCCGTGGACCTCTCCCGGACGGAATTGAAGGCTCACGCCGCGAAGGGCGATGACCGTGCCAAACTCCTTGCGTACACCGACGACGTCAAGCATTCCCGTGATGTTGGCGAATTCGGGGACAAAATTGCTAAGGGATCGGAACAATGAACGTCCTGATTTTTACTAAAACCACTGGCTATCGCCACTCCAGCATCGAATTCGCCGTAGCCCGTTTGGTTGAAGAACTCGGAGACCTTGGCATTAACGCCGATCACACCGAGGACGAACAGACTTTCCGTCCCGACTCGCTGTCCAAATACGAAGGCGTCGTTTGGCTCAATACCACCGGAGAAGTCCTGGACGACGAAGGTAGAGCCGCTTACGAGGCATTCGTCCGAGCAGGCGGTGCCTGGATCGGCGTTCATGGCGCAACTATCACCGAGCCGAACTGGCCGTTCTATCAGGAACTCTCGGGTGCCTACTTTGCCGGCCATCCAGAAGGGGAGCACGAAGCCACCGTGCAGATTGAGATTCTCAGCCATCCAACGATGGCGGGAATTCCATTCCTTTGGAAGTTCAAAGACGAATGGTACGACTTCGTCGAAAACCCACGGTCTAAAAAGGTCACGGTTCTAGCTACCGTCGATGAAAAATCGTATCCCGGCGGCGGAATGGGCGAAGATCACCCCATCATCTGGTGCCACGAAAAGTTCAGCGGCAAGGCCTGGTACACGGGTCTGGGCCACCTAGCGGAAGCCTACGAGGATGAGTTCTTCATGAACCATCTCATCCTAGGCATCCGCTGGGCCATCAACGTTTGAGCCGTCCTAGTTGGCTACGCTGCCCTTGACGACCACCGTCGGCGTGTTAATGCTGAACTCTTTGCCGTCGATGCGATACCGTACTTCGGCAAAGACCGCGACGTTCTCGCTTGGCATCAATTCTTGGAGAGGCATAAACTTTGCGGATGCCGCACCGGGCTCCAACCGCGCGGATTGAGCTCGGTAAACCCGCTGTCGGAAGTCCGTGGTCACGCTAACCGCGCTCCAGAATTTTACGCCAACAACATTCTGCGGCTCAAACCGAACGGTGTACTCGCTTTTGCGAGCATCGAACGTGCCCGTAGGGTTTGTCGGAAGCGACTTGCCCTTTGCAATCGCTCGTGCCATGGCGCTCACCGATTCGATGGCTTGCACCTTGTTGCCGAGGCTGTGACCTGCGTTCGGCATGGTCACGAGCCATTTCGGCTGCTTGAGTTCGTTCCAGTAGTAGCTCGTCGCATCCGCTGCCCAGTAAGCGTCGTTTGCACCGTTTACGATCATCGTGGGAATCTTGATGTTTCCTCGGTACTCAAACGGATCCACCATTTTCTGAAGCTGCTGACCATCCTTGGTGGCGAGTTTCTGTTGCAATCCGCGACGGGTGTAGTCCTCAATCTGCTCGCTATAGGCGCCCCAGTGCTCCAACTGGTGCGACATTTGCGGAGTGAAGTTAAGGTTGTCGAACACGAGGGGAGCAATCCCGACCACGCGCTTGTCCCTTGTGGCGGCGGTGAGCCAAGTCGTCCAGCCGCGCTTGCTCGCTCCGGTGACGATGAACTTGGTTACGGGATGTCCGGCCTTTGCGGAGAAGTCCTGAATCGCGTCCATTGCCTTGATGGCCGACTTTGTCATCGGAAACAGCAACGGCCAGGTTGGGTCTTTCGTTTCTAAATACTTATTGAAGGTGTGGGCAATGAGATCGTCTTCCTTCATATCCCAAAGCGGCTGGTTGGGAACATTGAAGAGCATGTAAACGGGAAGTTGGGTTGCCCCCGCAACTAATCCGAGGTCAATGTTGTCCCCCGGGCGCGGTCCGTCGCCAGTGATAAAGAGAATTGCCGTATTCGTCGGCATGTCTTTTGAGCCAGCTTGATAGAGCACGTTGTGCTTCCAGGTCGTTCCTTGCCACACTTGTGAGGTGACCTCGAGCTGCGTTCGAGGACCGGAAGTGTCCACAACTCGGTAGGAATAAGCGGGTTCGGGCCTTTGAATGTACGCCTCGAGGGGCGAAATCGCGGGCGCAAAGAGCACAAGTGTCACGCATGAACTCAGCATCGAACGGGATTGTACGCACGTCCCGTCATTAAAAAGGTTAAGAAATGGCCAGGAAGGTTGACAACCAACGGCCATTATGAAAGAATGTA
>Ga0247844_1004802_pt1 | contig 17908 bp, 14 predicted proteins | sample LaCtaG_FD_192421 | JGI IMG/M metagenome (GOLD analysis project Ga0247844, IMG submission 192421) | Freshwater microbial communities from meromictic Lake La Cruz, Castile-La Mancha, Spain - LaCruzMarch201714.5m_1 | ecosystem: Environmental > Aquatic > Freshwater > Lake | place: Spain: Castile-La... | reverse complement strand
GATTCGTCTGGATAGTGTTTATTAAATTCATTTAGTTTCATAACCTTATTCTTTTACAAAACAAAGCTACAACCGTGTAAACGTAATCTATTTATGTTCTTATTAGGGAAAGTTGCGGATAAGCATTAAAAATAATTAATCTTTTTCTTTGAAAAGAATCTTTAAATAATAAAAATTGATCTTACAAGTAAATAAGAGTATTATTATCTTAATCAGCAAGATAAGCTAATCATGCTTTGAAATTTTTAATTGATTTTCCTAAAGCTGTTAAGTGCTTCCATTTGTTCATCCAATTAGAATTTTCTGATGAATATTTATTAAAATCTTTTAATAAAATGTAGATTTGTTGATTATACATTTTAATCTTGAAAATTTTAGGAATTTCCTCTTTCTATCACGATTCTGCAATATCACTTATTGAAAATGGTGAAGTGATTTTCGCTATTCAAGAAGAGCGATTATCTAGAATTAAAAATGATTTTTCTTTTCCCCTACTTTCAATTTTGGAAATGATTAAAGAAACTGGAATTTTGACAAGTAATTTGGATGCTGTTATATATTACGAGAAACCTTTTTTGAAATTCGAGCGACTACTACAATCGCAATTGAACAACCCACTAAGGGTTTTTCCTCAATTCATGAAATCTACTCCTGTATGGGTTAAGCAGAAGTTATTTCTGAAGTCAAAAATTAAAGAAAGTTTAAAGTTAATCGATCCTCAAATTGACTGGAATAAAACACAATTACTCTTTTCCGAACACCATCTTTCACATGCATCATCTTCATTTTTTAGCTCTTCATTTAATAACGCAACCATTTTGACAATTGATGGCGTAGGTGAATTTGCTACTGCATCTATATCTGAAGGATTAGGAAATAAAATCACCAAACTAAGAGAAATGCACTTTCCAAATTCTATTGGTTTGTTTTATTCTGCAATGACAGCGTATCTTGGATTTGAGGTGAACAACGGTGAATACAAAGTAATGGGATTAGCTCCTTATGGTGACGAATTTAAGGATGACGTTCAAATTTTAGAACAAAAACTAAAGGAAGAACTATTAACAATTTTTGAGGATGGTTCGATTGAGATTAATCAAAAATATCTCAGTTACGAATGGAGTAATTCTATGTTTAACAAAAAACGTTGTGCTTCTCTTTTGAATTTTCCACCACGTCAGCCAAACTCCGAAATTGAAAAAAATCATTTAATCCTTGCAGCTGTTATCCAAAGAATTACAGAGGAAGTAGTCATAAAAATGGCGAAATATGCCAAAAACTTGACACATTCTGAAAATCTTTGTCTTGCTGGTGGAGTTGCTCTTAATTGCGTTATTAATGGGAAATTAAAAGAACTAGGAGTTTTCGAAAATATCTTTATTCAACCTGCCGCTGGTGATGCTGGAGCTGCCTTAGGAGCTGCACAATTGGCGTACTATAATTATTTTAATAATGAACGAACTATCTTAAAGACGAATGTTTTTTATAACAGTAGATTAGGTTCACAATTCTCTTCTTTAGATTATTTTCGAACTTTAAAAAAATTCAAATTAGATTTTCAAGAATTAAATGATATTCAGTTAGTTGAGGAAACTGTTAAATTATTGATAGAAGGCAAATCAATTGGCTGGTTTCAAGGTAAATCTGAATTTGGTCCAAGAGCATTAGGTGGAAGAAGCATTTTAGCAAACCCACTTATCGAGAGCACTCAAAAAGAGTTAAATCTTCAAGTTAAAAACAGAGAAAGTTTCAGACCTTTTGCACCAATAATATTGAAAGAAGATTTTAAAAAGTACTTTAATCAAAATTATGATTCACCTCACATGTTGTTTGTACATAAATTAAAGGAAGAATTTCGTTTACCTAGTAGTCTCAATAATGAAAATTGGTCTACGAAAATAAATGAAAAAAGATCCCCTTTTCCAGCAGTGACCCACATTGACTATTCCTCAAGAATTCAGACAGTTACAGGAGAAAATGACTTGCTTCTATTTAATTTATTAACAGCATTCAAAGAAAAAACTGGTTTTGGAATTTTAGTTAATACAAGTTTTAACGTAAAAGACGAACCAATTGTTAATAGCCCAGAAGATGCAATTAAATGTTATCTTTCAACCAAAATTGATATACTTGTTTTAGGTAATTATATTGTTAGAAAATGGAATTCTTAAAAGATTTAATAATGTTCTTGAAAGAACGAAAGAAATGGTGGCTTTTACCCATAATTATAAGCCTTATTCTTATTGGTTTGTTAGTTGTACTCTCTGAAAGTAGTGCTGTTGCTCCATTTGTTTATCCCATGTTTTAATGAAACAAAAGGATATTTATCAACTTTACATTTTGTTGCTTGGGATTTTTGTATTCTTTGAAGTGAACGATATTATTTTCATACACCCAATATTAATTGTTCTTGTATTTGTAGTTCCTTTAATTTCGGAGAAAGCAGCAGAATTAATTGTATTCCCTTTTTTCCACCTCGGGAGATCGTTTTCAATAATTCAAAAATTTATTGTTTTAACTTTAGTTTATTTTATAATTTTTTTTCCTATCTCCCTTATTTACAAATTTTCAAATCATAAAAAAGAAGTTTCTAACACGAAATGGAAGGCTATTAATGAGAAAAATAAAATAAATTTCAAAAATCTTTGGTAGTCATTAATTTACTATAAATTACATCAGCTAAGCTCTTGTAACCTTTAGCATTAAAGTGCCCATCTATTTCCCATGATATTTTTCTCCAATTTTCTTTTGTTTCAATTAATTTTTCCAAATCATTTCTAAGAGAAAAGGTCTTAACGCAATTCAAGTTCAATTGAAATGCAAGGTTTTCTATATAATTAAAATTCAAACGTGAATCTAAATTTTTGTAGTATTGTTGAGGTAGTGGGTGAATAAAAACCAATAATTTCCTATTGTCTTCTTTGCACTCTTTATCAAGTTCAATAATGGTGGTAATAATATCTTCTAATATCTTTTTGAGTAATTCCTTACGATTTTTTTTTTGTAAAAACATATAATCTTTTCCTAGCAAGAAATGATTGTAAAATCTATAAAGATGCAAATTCTTATATAAATTAATATTCACATCACATTTTATTTCCTTTGAATGTCTAAAACGAAAATCAGCAATATCAGAAAAATTCAAGAGAACTATGACTTTGTCAACATTTATATTATTTCGAATCCTTCGATATTCATTAAGATAAAAGTGTGGGTCACTTCCAATCTTTCCCGCATTATATATTGTTTTGTCGAGTTTTTGCGAAAGAAACTTAACCCAGGTACTATCTTGATGCGTACCCATGCCTTCTGTAAATGAATCTCCAAATGCTAAAATTTCAGCATCTTTAGAAAGATTAGATTCATTTCGAAAGCCAAATTTATCATATATGTGTCTAAAACTAAATTCTGTTGTGTTTATTTCATGTTCTGAATTTGCTTTATAATGACCTTCAAACTTTTGTTTAAAAGGATTAATAAACACATTTATTGTTTTTTCAGTATGCGTAGCATAAAATTGTGATAACCGCAATATTAACTCTGAGGAAACAAAGAAAAGAAAAACAAATATGAGGATCTTTTTTATCATTCTCAAAAATTATTCTTTAAATACTAAATCAAAATCCTTTATTAGAACAGCAATTTGGTTTCCTTTTGGAAATAATGTCTGACCCTTAATAAGAATGTTTTTAGCCTTATTTCTTTCCTTATTCAAAATATAAGATTTACATAAAGCGATATACGCTGCTTCCTCAGGTGCATTTCTAACCCATTGACTAGCTACAATCTTCATTTCATTTGCATTTTTATTCATCTCATAATATTCACATAGCAAGAGGTAAGATTGATTGTAAGATGGATTATATTGAATTGATTTCTTTAAGCCGAAAATAGCATCATTATTTTCACCAAGAATCATAGCGGTTCTTGCAAAGTCATAATAAGCATTTGCAAACTTCGGGTAAATTGTAAAAGCATTTTCGAAATGCTTTTTTGCTTTTTTGAAGTAGATTTTTCTAGTATTTTCATCTTGTTGGGAATCTGCAAAGCTTGCTAATTTCAACGCTAATAAATTGTTAGCTTGGGCAGAATTTTGTAAATGCTTAATATCTTTGCTCATTAGAGTTACAGCATCCTTCCAATCTCTATTACGGTTGATTGTTTTAATTGAAAAAAACAGTAAAACGGTAACAACTATTAATTCGATAATTCTAGGTTTTTTCAGGGTAAAATCTGGCTTTAGCCAAAAAACAAGCGCAGCCACAAAAATTGAAAATCCTGCACTTGCAGTAAAAGCCAAACGTTCACCGACCATTCCTGCTACAAATTCTACCCAATTGCTAAAAAGTAGGATAGAAACAAAATACCAAAATAATCCAATCGAAATTAAGGGTTGTTTTTTAAACCTCCAAATGGCCAGAACAATTAATCCAAGGTGAAATAGTAAACTTAAAATAACTTTCCAATCTGTAAAATCAGTTGTTTTAATTTTAGAAAATCCATAATAAAAAGATAATTCATTTGGGAAAACCATTAATCTAAGATATTCGCCTAATGTATAAATTCCAGTTGCGATATTTTCAGAAGGTGAATGAGGATTAACAAGGGTGTTTTCAATATAGTTTAAAGCGCGTCCTTCTCCTTGATATTGAGTGTCAGCTTGATTGGTATTAACTGATTTTAAAGTTTTATAGCTATACTCAATTGGCATTTTTTTTTGCTGCTGAATTAAATTAATAAAAAAACCAGCAAAACAAAGGGATATTAGTAGAAAATTAAAAACTTCAACCTTTCTAATAAGTCCTACAATGTCATAAATCGAAATAATTAAAAGTGATAATAGAAAAAAATCTACTTTGCCATTTTCTAAATCTCCAAAAATAAAAAAAGCTATTGGAACCAAAACAATGGAAAACCATAATCTAAAATTTCTAAGAATCAAAAAGAAAATGAATGCAAAATATTTAGCGAAAACACCAGAGTCAAAACCACTTTGAGAGGTTTCAAGTGCTAAGGCTACAATCAACATAACAATATTAATTATCAATGCATGCTTAATGAACGCTTTCTCCTTTAGTTGTTGAAATAAATATAAACTAGGAATTATAACCGAAAGAATAGTGTATTCAAATTGTCTGAACAAAAAATTGAATAACAAAAATGCTATTGAAAAAACAATTATTCCAAGCATTTGATAATTTATTATCAAAAGAAAAAAAAATGGAAAAGCTAAAAAAACAAGCCATTGATTTTTAAAATAAACAGATAATATTACAATTATAAAAATCGAAATCGTCAAAAAGAACTTGTTTTTAAAAAGTTCTTTTAAAAGAATACTAATGCTTTTCTCTTTTAATAATCTAAGAATGTAAAATGAAAAAATACCGAACGAGAGGGTAGCAAATGAAAGTAAGATAAATATTTTCCATTTCATATCAGAAGCTACTATTGCTCCTGGAAGGACTAAGGCTATTAAAATTAAAAGAAATTTATTCAGGCGCAAGGAAGAAATTAAAAATAAGGACAATGGAAATACAAGTACTAAAGGATAAATACTCTTTTTGGACAACATAGCCAATAAAAAGAAGAAAGTAGTGTAAAAAAGCACTAGCCAATTTGTATTATTCGTTTGTAAAAAAGTGATTAAGCAATTTGCTGAGATTATTGCAAAAAGGAATCCTAATATCTCATCACGATTTTTGATACTTGCAACAACCTCTGTATGAACAGGATGAATTGAAAAAATAATAACAGCTAAAACAATAATCTTTAAATATTTGTCGCCAAGAAGTTTATGCAAAAAACGAAAGAAAAATAGAACTGATAATACATAAAGAATTACATTGAAAAAATGACTTATCTGAGGATTTTCTCCAAACAATTGATGCTCAATTGCGAAAGAAACATGCACTATAGGCCTGTATCCATAGGAGTACCCCATATCATCTTCGTAATAAGGAGAAGAAAAAATTTCACCTATTGCTTTTATTCCCTGGGAGGTTAAGGGGTGGTTTTGGGTGACGATTTCATCATCTAAGTTGTAACCGTTACTTAAAGTATTTGCAAAGATTAAAAAGGTAAAAAGGCCTAGGAGTAAATATATCCAATTAATTGAATTCGACTTTTCAGCTATTAATTGTTCCTTTTTTAATTGAGTCTTAGCCTTTTTCATACTTTTTTTTTTCTATCCAATGATACAATTCTGTCATTCCTTAATTTAAGGAAATTTTAGGACTCCAACCTAAATGATTTTTAACTAATGTGTTATCAGACATTCTCCTTTAACTCCAACGTGTCCATCTATTGAATCGATACAAACTTCCTTCTTTGCGATTACCGAAATTAAATTAACCAACTTATTTATAGAAATTAATTCCTCAGAACCGATATTATAAGATCCATTATACTCAGATCGCATTAGCAAAAGAATTACATCAATACAATCTTTAATCTGAAGAAATGTTCTAGTTTGAGAGCCATTCCCCAAAATTTCAATAGAATGACCACTTTTTAATTTGGAAATTTTTCTACAAATTGCAGCAGGGGCTTTTTCCCGTCCATTTTCATAATCGCAATGTATACCATAAACATTATGTAACCTAGCAATCTTCAAATCGAGACCGAAATTTTTAGAATAGGACTGAAAAAGTCTTTCTGCATAAAGCTTTTCCCAACCGTAATTACTATCTGGCATTGCTGGATAAGCAGTACTTTTTGTACATATTGGGTTGAAAGGATCAGTTTGATTAAATTCAGGATAAACGTATGCCGAAGAGGCAAAGAAAACTTTTTTAACTTTTTTTTCGGCACATACCTTATCAACATTTAGATTTATTAATGCTGAGTTAGTTAGAATTTCTGCGTCATGATGACCTGAGAAAACATAACCTGCACCACCCATATCCGCTGCAAATTGGTATAATTCATCACAATCGTCAAAAATCAAATTTCGTGCAAAGCTTAAGTCTCTTAGATCTCCTATAACAAATTTGTCAGCATAAGATTTCTCATACAAGGGAAGTTTTATATCAATTCCAAGTACTTTGTTACCTTCTAATTTTAGATGTTTTACTAAATGCCCACCGATAAAGCCTCCAGCACCCAATACAATCACTCTTTTTTTCAACTTGTTCTTTTTTCAAATAATCTTACAAATTTCCATCTCAAGTAATAAATATATGCAATTATTTTTCGTTTAGAGAAATTTGAATTGGTAAAATTAAAATTGTTATTCCACTTTAGAATTTGATTTTCATACACTTTGAATAATGGATTAAAAGGAGAATCAATCTTTGAGAATTCTTTAATTGACAATTCAGCAAAATGAACAAAAGTTACAGTTTCTAAGTCAGGTTTTTTTAATTGTTTCAGTCTATTTTCAAAATTCCAACCTGCCAAATTGCAACCTGAATCTTTTACTATTTCAACATGATCAAATATTACAGGAACTAAATCTAAATATTTTTGATCATCAAAAAGTCCACGCCAAAACGATTTCTTAACATTATACAAACAACAATCTCTCCACCAATCTAACATCTGTGCTGCATTTTGATTTACACCAATAAAACCCGCATTGTAAAGACCAACTCTGAAATTTGCCTCAAACCAGTTTTGATTGTTTTTTGGATTCGAAGGGTAAAAATGAGGCGTTAAAAGTATGGAAGATTTATTTAAACGTTCAAAAAGAAGAGTAGGTGATTGAAAAAAATAAATGTCGTTATCGACATAAATCACACGTTTGTAGCCTCTATCTAAAAGGTACTTTAAATAAATTGGTTTTAATAACCAGCGTAGTTCATCACCCTTATACTTTTGAATGATTTCATTTAAATTACTAATATCTAACTGCTTCAAGTTTTCAAAAATTCCTATATTTTGTTTTACAACCTTAGTGATGTCAGTAACTAAACAAAAAAGATCTCCATCAAAAAATGAAACTAATGAAGAAAATAAAGTATTAACTTTAAATAGATGGCTTTTGGATGAAATTGTACACAGAGCTGTTTTCAAAACACTGATTAGTTAGGAACGTAAAACTATGTATTCTCTAAGACCAATGCAAATTTATTTATATTTGTTTTAAATTAATTGAGATACTGTGATTAATATAGAGGTTCTTGAAAATTACAATAAAACTAGAAAAGCAAGTGCAAGAAATTTAGTTTGTCATGCACCTTCGGTAAATTTGAATTTCGAGCAAAACGGAAATGTAACTGCATGCTGTTATAACCGCTCTTTCGTTTTGGGCAGGTATCCAGAAAAAAGTATCACTGAAATTTGGAACGGCGATAAAATAAAAGAACTAAGGAAATACATTTCAGAAGGGAATTTATCAGGCGGTTGTTCAGCTTGTGAGGAAGTAATTAATTCTGGGAATTTTGAAGGTTCAAAAGCAAGGTATTTCGATGAGTATGCCGAGAAACAATCTTCAGTTTGGTATAAAAATTTATTTTTCTCCAACAAAAAAGAACTGACTCCGAAAGTTCTGGAATTTGAAATTAGTAATAGTTGTAATTTGGAGTGTTCAATGTGTAATGGTTATTTTTCATCTGCAATTCGAAAAAATAGAGAAAAATTACCTGCATTAAAAAACCCTTACGATGAAAAATTTGTAGGCCAAGTTTCTGAATTTTTGCCTAATCTTTCTGATGCTAAATTTCTAGGTGGAGAACCCTTTTTGATTGATTTATACTACAAAATTTGGGATAAAATCATTGAAAACAATACAAATATTCGAGTTCACATAACAACCAATGGAACAATTCTAAATACAAAAGTGAAGAATTATCTAGACAAGCTTAACGCTGGCATTGTTCTATCAATTGAAACACTTAACAAAGAAAGGTTTGAGACAATCAGAAAAAATGCTTCCTATGAAATAGTTCTTAAAAATATTGAATATTTTAAAGATTATGCAAAAAAGAAAAAAACCTATTTTGCTTTGGCTGTTTGTCCTATTCAACAAAATTGGATGGATATCCCAGAACTTGTTGAATTTTGCAACAGAAATGAAATAACTATCCATTTTAACATTGTTTGGACGCCAGACACAGCGTCTTTAAAATTCTTTGATAAAAACCAGATTAAAGAAGTTATTGCATTTTACAAACAACAAATATTCTCCTTTAAAGGTAGAACGTTTTCTTTAAACATAGCTAGATTTAATCAATTAATTGATCAACTCGTTTTTTGGGAGAAAGAACAATTGGAAACTGGACAAGAAAACAACATTCAAGAATTAATTGGATCTGGTTTTGGCGATTTAGAGATTTTAGATATTAATACTTGTCTTGTTTTAAGATCTCTCCTAAATGAATACTCTAACAAAGAACTTGTTTTCTTGAAAGAAAAAATTACTGAAATCCTTATAAACCACAAGGTAAAAGAAACAAATTTTTTGAAACTCGCAAAGATAATTGGTTATAATAATAGTCTTCATTTTTTTAATGAATGTATGAAATACTTTACGATAAACAACCAATATATATCACAAAACTTTCAAGAAAAAGTAGAAATAATTACTAATAATTATCGAAGTTTGAGCAATTCAGAGTCAATGGATTTGGTAATTCAACTTAATAATGCTGGACTTTTTTATTCTATTAGCTACATTAACAAACTGAGTTTTGAAATGCTATCTGAATTGATAAACAAAAGTAAAAATTAGTATTCTGTTTGTTAACAAAAAAATGAGCAAAAACAAATTCTAATGATGAAGTTAATACGACCTTTCTTTTTTATTGGACTATCATTATCACTCATTTACATATTACTTTTTATTTATTATGAGCATAAATATGGTCTTTTCATCATTCGTTGGCACTCACACCTTATGATTTACCCAATCGCATGGTACATTGGTTATTACCTTATTAAATTATTCAATTTATCAAAAAAATATTCGAGCACCAAATATTTAATTCGGTTTTCACAAATTTTGTTAATCCTGTTCTGCACTGAACTATTCTTTGTTCTTACAGGTTTAAATAAAACATATTTAGAAAAAGTAAACGGTAATTATACAAGTTATTACGAAACTGTAAATTCATACTATCATAGTTGGCCGACAAATCAAAGAAGATGCTTGAAAAGACCAGAATCTAACTACTGTTATAAATCGAATTCTCTAGGTTACATTGACACTGAATGGGAAATAAAGAAAAAAACCAAAGAAATAAGAGTACTTGCTTTAGGTGATTCATTTACAGAAGGTGACGGTGCGCCTTTCGATTCAAGCTATGTTGCAATTCTTAGGAATATACTAAAAAATCAAAGTGATAATTATTATGTGATGAACGCTGGCGTTTGTGGAAGTGATCCATTCAACAATTTTGTAAACTTTAGAGATCGTCTTTTGAAATATAAACCAGATATTGTACTGCAAACTCTTTCAAGCTATGACCTTACCGCTGATATTGCAATTAGGGGAGGATTTGAACGATATCAAGAAGACGGAACAGTAAAACACCTTAATGCCCCTTGGTGGGAGCCAATTTACGCTATAAGTTATCTAAGTCGAAATTTATTTCATGCTCTCGGTTACAATCATTTGTTTTTAAAAGAGGGGCTTACAAAAAATCAAAAACGAAAATTTGACAACTATATCATAAAACTAATCATTGAATATGAAAAATTATGTAAAAAAAACAATATTCAATTAGTGTTAATATTAAGACCTGAAAAAAATGAGATTTTTGATAAAAAATATATGTACAATTTTTCTGAAATTTCCAATTACATCAAATCTCGGCACAAATTGAAATACGTTGACTTACTTCCGAAATACCTTAGCTACATCAAAGAGAATGATACCAACTTAGATAATTATTTTTGGAAAAAAGATGGGCACCATTGTTCATTAGGATATAAAATGATGGCAGAAACTATTTTTGAAGAATGTTTCGTTGAAGATATGAACAAGTAATATATTCGAATAGGTATGTAAAAGAACTAACTCATAGTTTTAAGAGATTTATATTTATCAAACAAGAACTCTGGAGTTTCATTGATTATAATTTTAAAATACTGATCAACGGGCATTTTTAATAAGTAACTAAAAACAAAATCCATTTCATTGTTATCACCTACAATCGTCTCAAATTCATTCCAATTTCTCAGGAAAATTTCATATTCCTTTACTGTATTTTTTTCTTTGCAATAAACCTCAACCTTGTGCAAAAAATTATCTCTATAATTTTCTTGGTCATTCTCAATTTCTACACGACTCATTGAATCCTCCAACCATTGTTTTATTTGATTGTTTACTAGGTTGTAATAAGTTCGAGTATTATAAACAAATAAAGAGTTTGATGTTTCACCTTTATCAAAACTTGCTCCTTTCAAAAGTTGAAAAATCTGATTTAACTCATCAGAGGAAAGTCGCCAAAGAGATAAATCTTCTGGATGAACAATTGTATTAAACCATAAATGTACGTTATGATTATTACAAAAGTTTACAAATGCGGGCATTTCCTCCCAATTGTTTTTCATAGGGTTAATCATTACGCATAGACTTCTTTTATTCGAATGACAATAATCCTTGAAAAAAATGAAATTTTCTAAAACTTTTTTCAAATCGCCATTAACACGAATTTCACTATACCTTTCCTCGATTAATGAATCAATAGAAATGTTTAAATGAAAGTTTCCTCTACCCAATATGTTCTTTACCTTATCAGTCAAAATAGTTCCATTTGTTGCAACAACAATTTTACATTTTGGATTGATTCTTATAATTCGTTCCCAAATATCATAGTAAATTCTGATTAGAAATGGCTCTCCCCCATTGAATCTAGCTTCATGTAAATAAGGAATAAATTCTTCTAACTCCGAAACAAATTTAGAACCATAAGGACTTTTTAACTTTGGTAATTTTTCCCTATTAGCACGAATTGATGAGGATAAAAGTCCAGTACACATGGTACACTCCAGATTACAAGTGTTAGTCAATTCAAACTCCATCATTGTTGGATAATCACTTAATGGATATTCGTTATCGTAAGCTTTAGCTAAAGCATTTGTGTGATTACCGTTATTGATATAATTCAAACAGGTTGAGCATCGACTTGATAAATCAAATTTTTTTATATTTTCTCTTAAAGTATTAAATTTTGCTCCAAACCAAATATCTTTTATTGTTCTTTGCTCAGAATATTTTTCCGGGTCATCAAAAGTCAACCAACAATTTGCAACATCTCCAACGGAATTAAAATACATGTTGTTAAAAGGTGCGTGACACAAAAAACGAGTGTCAGTAATATCTCTTGATTGATAATAGCTTTTGATTTGGTCAGTTGGAAATTTCTTTTGACTATTTTCAATTCTTTTGAGTTTAGTTTTGATAAACTGAATTATGCTCATAATACTAATTTTCCTTCTTTTTTGGATTTACTTTTTTACTTTCCAAAAGGACAGCTTTATATAATTCTTCAACGGTTTTTGCAAGTAGAGCATCAACAACAACGTTTATTGGAGGGAAAAGAACAAGTTTGAAAAGTAATTGTTTTTCTTCATCAGATTCAAAGCAATTCTCCAATTCATTAAACTTTTTAATTAAGTCAATTGTGTTTTCAGGGAAGTTCGTTTCTAAATATTGTACCATTTCTTGACGAAACAATTCAATGGTTTTTTCATTTTGAGACTCACCATAACGGTAGTCTACATAATTTTTATTCTTATTTTCAATATTAAAAATTAGAAAATTAATGAAATCTTTGAAACATTTGAAATTATGTCTTTCTGCCCTTGTAAAATTTGGGAATTTATAACCTAATAGTTGATCTTTAATCTTGATTAACTGATCTTTATCTAAAGTAGAAATTGCAAATTGAACAGGAGTTTCTAGATAGCTAACAAAAAGATGGGCATTTATTTCGTTTGCAAAATTTATCATTTTGGGAAACTCTAACCAATTTTCATTTTGAATAGTAAAACTTAGTGTTAGAGATGTACCAACTTTATCAACGTATTTTTTAAAATTATAAATGTTTTCAATAAGGCTCTCTTTATTTATGTTTTTTCTTATTTTCTCTAATAATTCTTTATTAAGCGCATCAATTGAAACAGCGACATCAAATTTACCACCGTAAATTGCATTTTTTACTTTGTCATTCCAAATGGTACCATTTGTTATTACAAACATTTTAAGTTTAGGATTCAACCTTCTAATCATTTCCCAAATTTTATAATATTCAGGTATTAAGAAAGGTTCACCCCCATAAAACTTAGCTTCGTTTAAATGAGGAATAAACGGTTCAAGTTGACGAAAAAAATCATCATTATAAGGATTTTTGATTGGTGGTAGTTTATCTCTATTTTTTCGGATTGCTGACGATACCTCTCCAATACACATTTGACATTCTAAATTGCAAGAGTTCGACATCTCAAATTCAAGAACCAAAGGAAATTCTTTTTTAAAAGTTTTCGCATATTGATCAAAATTAAGAGGCTTCAAACTAGTATATTTTTCACGATCCACAAAATATTTACAATGACCACAACCAAATTCCAAATCGTTGTTTGCAAGGTGTTTTCTCAGTTTGATTGCATTATCACTATTCCAAATTTCAGAAATCGAATTTTCTGGATATTTACCAAGCAATACTTTTCGATTATAACTACATGCGTAAACTTCACCTCTAAATGAAAATGTTAAACTTGTTGAGGGAACGTAGCAAAAATATTTTTGAGCCCCAAAAGGTCTTACCTTATTGTATGATTTCAGTTTGTTAATATCAATACTATTAAAATCTCCTTTTGAAGTTTCAAAACTATTTTTTTTAAAAAACTGAACTAATCTCAAAGTTATATAAATTCTTTTTCGTAAACAAAGCTATAAGAAATCATTAACTTTTTCCATAAATAGTTTAAATTTTAAGTTCTTATCATGTCGTTTCATATCATTCAAACTTAATTTAGGTATCAAACTATAATTAGATAAAAGCATTCCATAAGTCGAAAAATACATTGGATCTACTTTTGAGAAACCATTCGTTCGCCAAACTTCATTACACCAATGTAGAAAGTACCAGTCTTCAGGAAAGGTTTTGAAATCTTCTACAAATTGTTTTATCAAATGCCATTCGTCACTATTATTTACATCCTTAACTATATACTTTTCTAAATTCAAATCAATTACATTCTTTACCAAAATTGAAATTGGTTTATGCCAATCACGATTATTCTCGGTGATTTCTATTGTCGCTTCTTCATAGCATCGTTTCATTAATAAGGAGCCTTTGGGAGCTTTCATAATATTTCCAACAAGAGGTAAATTATGGTGACTTCTAAAAAAATAAGGTGAGTCCACATCAAAAGGTTTCAAACATGTAACATCCATATCCACCCACCAACCTCCAACATCATGTAGTAATTTGTAACGAAAAATATCTGAAAATCCCGCATAACTTCCTTTACCTGTGCCGAATTGTGAAGAATATTTGTATTTGAAAACACTTTCCTCTGGAATAATTATATTGGCATCACACAAAATACAATCTTCTGGCAAGCTTGTTTTTAAAGTTTCATAAACCCATAGGTGAAAATGATATCCATTCGTTATAAATGAATTTATGGTCAATAACTCCATTGGTGAGAGCTCGGTTCCTATCCATAAGCCATGAACATTCTTTTCATTTATTTTTATTGAATTAACTACAATTTCTTTCTTAGATTGACTTAATGATTTTAATTCATTTCTTTTTTTTAAGTCAATTCCTACTAATAGAAACGAATAGTATAAACTATAATTAACAATGAAGCTAATTATTCTACGATTGAAAATATAAAAGCGAATTAAAATAAACCAAAGCGTTATTAATGTGCTCTTGATTTTAATACTTATTGATGGAATTAGTAAGAAAAGCATTAGAAAAAGATTTTCAAATTCTTTGCTTATTAGCATTGAAATAGTAGTAACAAGAACTCCATAGTATATCACAGAAAATTCGGGCAATCCCGACAAATACTTTTCATTTTTGAAAATTACATAAAAAGAACCTTTAGTAAAAAGAACGAGAGAAGTGACAATAAAAAACACTTTTGTTGTAAGATTGAAATTTTCATTTACAACTGAAATTGTCGCAATTAGAAATATTATTATTGAACCCAATATTGAAACTATTTTTAACCTTTCAGCTAAACGCCGGTTAGTTGTTGAAAAAGTTTTTGTTTGGGTAATTATATCATTATCAAAATCTTCTAATTGATGATTTAAAATATTGCTAATTCCCAATACTAAGCCAAATAAAGGTAGGAATATCCAGAAAAGAAATTGTACCTCAGTAAAAGAAGATAAGAAAGTTAGCAAAATCAAAGATGGAATAAAATAGGCGTATAAACTGTCTGTAATGATTCCGACAAAACCTCTTTCTTTTAGTCTAAATGGAGGGAATGAATAAATTAAAAGTAAAATATATTCTAAAATAACTAATACAGAAGTATTTGGACTAAAAAAAATTATTGGAAAACATCCTATCAAAAAAAGAATAAGAATTAGTGTAAATTTCCATCGCGCAGATAAATTTGTTGTGACATTTATTTTTCCGGCTTTTTTATCTGTATTTTCATCTGAAATGTCATTTATAAAATAACCAAAAAGTCCAGTTCCCAGATAAAAAGAATAAAAAACTAAAAGATTCAAATAATAGTCAGGATTTTTGTATTCAACAGATTCATGGCAAATAGTAACATAAAAAAATGAAGTAAAACTTATCTTTATTAGGAAAGGGCTTAATTTTTCAAATAACTTCATTTTAATAACAAAGTTTTAATATTTGTTTTTGGTTTATTATTTTGATTGAACTAAAAACTTCTCCAATAAATTGGGATAGTCTTATGGGAACATTTTGTGATAAAAAAAATAGTATTCTTATTTTCATCCGATTTTTGGAATAGTTTAAATAATTATTCTAAAACATTAAATATAGCTATTCTGGGAAACACTTTTAATTTAATCTAATAAATTATGGGATTTTTCAGACATTGATGTTCTATTTTAAATTACATAACATTTTGAAATTTTATTCAATTTATCGTTGATTCGAGTTAAACAAAAAGAAAATTTATGAAATTAAATTACTTAATAAAATATCATGTTGTTTTAAAAAAACCTGATAATCTTTTCACATACATATTCTAATTCAGTATCTTGTATACCAATGAAAAAAGGTAAACTAATAATCTCGTTAGCAATTTTTTCTGCAACAGGGAAGTCTCCAACCTTGTAGTTTAAAAATTTATATGCTAGTTGCAAATGTGGGGGAATTGGATAATGAATTAATGAGCCTATGCCATTTTCATAAAGATACTGAAATAGTTGGTCTCTATTGTTTAATCTGATGGTAAACAAATGATATACACTTTGATAATCGGGAGGAATAGATTGAAATTTTACTTCATTTAAATTTTTCAATTTTTCATGATAAAATAATGAAATCTGTCTTCTTTCTTCATTTTGCTTGTCTATGTAGGGTAACTTGATTTTTAAAAATGCTGCTTGTAAAGAATCCAAGCGAGAGTTCACACCTTCTAACTCATGAAAGTATTTTTGATTTGAACCATAATTTCTTATCATACAAGCTTTTCGAGCCAGTTCACTATCAGAAGTTGTAATTGCCCCTGCGTCGCCCATGGCTCCAATATTTTTACTTGGATAGAAGCTACATGCATTGATATGACCAAAGCTCCCAACTCGTTCTCCTTTATAAGTTGCCCCTTGAGCTTGAGCAAAATCTTCAATTACATATAAATTCCTTTCCTTAGCAATACTCAAAATAGCATCCATGTCGCATGGCAAACCGTAAATATGAACAGGAATAATAGCCTTGGTTCTTGGGGTGATTTTATCTAAAATTAACGTTGGATTGATATTCATAGTATTCTCACAAACATCAACAGGAACGGGTACCGCACCGACTTCTGAAACAGCAAGCCAAGTAGCAATATAGGTGTGGGCAGGTACAATTACTTCATCTCCATAACCAATCCCTAATGTCTTTAGAGATATTTTCAAAGCATCAAGTCCATTTCCTACACCAATCGCAAAACTGGAATTGCAAAATTTTGCAAAACTTGATTCAAACTGTTCTACATCCTTACCTAGTATGAAGGAACCATCATCAACAATCCTGTTGAAAGCATTAATAAACTCTTTCTTTAAAGGTTCATGGACTGCTTTCAAGTTAAAAAAAGGTACTTTCATGTATTTATTTTCTTAGATAGTTGAACTACTTTCTTGGAATTAACTTTGATATTTTATCGATTGTTAGGTAACAACTATGTTTCTTTAACTACTTTAAAAGCACCTAAATACAATACGTCCATGCCACTTGCAAAAAATGTTGCAATTGCATCTCGTGGACTGCTTACAATTGGTTCATGAGATAAATTAAAACTTGTATTTAATACAACTCCATGACCTGTCAGTTTCTTTAAAGAAGAAAGTAGTTCGTAGTAAAGAGGGTTTTGGTGTATGTTCACTGTTTGAATTCTTGCCGTTCCGTCTATGTGGGTTACAGAAGGTATCTGATTTCTTACTTTATCTTTAACTTGATATGTTGTTTTCATCTTAGATAAAGTCCATCGCTTTCCATCAAAATACAAATCATTATCCTCTACCATAACGCTTAGTGATTTCATTTGAAAAATACCTTATAAAAATAGGTAAATGTATTTATTTAAATTTGGTTATAACCACGTCTAAAAAAGAAATCAATAATCGTTTCTAATCTCAAATGAACTAATCGAATGAATAATTTTCGAGCGAGATTCATTAAATGTAGTGGAAAAAACGGTCAAATTGACCACCCAATTCCAGACTAAATTGACCACCTATTTCGGAGCAAACTGACCACCACTTTCCAGTTCAAACTGACCACCTTGTTTCGGTTCAAATTGACCACCCAAA
>Ga0247844_1004801_pt1 | contig 17909 bp, 18 predicted proteins | sample LaCtaG_FD_192421 | JGI IMG/M metagenome (GOLD analysis project Ga0247844, IMG submission 192421) | Freshwater microbial communities from meromictic Lake La Cruz, Castile-La Mancha, Spain - LaCruzMarch201714.5m_1 | ecosystem: Environmental > Aquatic > Freshwater > Lake | place: Spain: Castile-La... | reverse complement strand
ATTTATTAGTTGTATTTATTAGTTGTATTTATTAGTTGTATTTATTAGTTGTATTTATTAGTTGTATTTATTAGTTGTATTTATTAGTTGTATTTATTAGTTGTATTTATTAGTTGTATTTATTAGTTGTATTTTTCTTATTCGTCATCTTCCTCATCTACTTCTTCATCCTCTTCATCTACTTCCTCCTCTACTTCTTCATCATCTTCATCAGATAAGTGACGTTTATTAGATTCTTTCAAACGAGTCGACTCGTTTTTAGTTGTTAGAGAAACTGGGAGTCGATGTTTGAAATTAAGTCTCTTACATTGTTCCACCTCCTCAGAGGTCAAATCTACAACCCCTCCTTCTGTCTGACGCCCATAAACTTCTTTTGTAACCTTGTCAAAAACAAACTTTGTTTCGGGGTGTTCATAATTTCCGTGAGAATTTCTTTTCATAACGTATGCTGATTTCCCCTCTGTTAACTTCTTTACTACAGAAGTATCCCTTTCAGATTCTTCATTAACCTTCTTTACTGCTATACGTGAAGATTTTTTAACACTCTTGTCTACAGCTTCCTTTCCTTCTTGTTCTTTATGTTTTCGACAAAAGGTAGAATCGTCACCAGACACCTTTGCGGTACACTTTTTACCCTGATTTGCTCCTTTCTTAAACTCATATGAACAACAAGGTGTATCATCATTGTCTTCTAGGGACTTTACCTTCTTTTTAATAACAGTCTTCTTTTCTTGTTGCGGGAGCGGTGTACCTCCACACTTCAAATCAGAGGAGACATTAGAGTTCCAAAGTTCAAGAACTTCTTCATGTGACAGGTTGTATTTTGTAGAAATAGCTTGGGCAAATTCTCCCACAGCTTGGGAAATAACTGAATAAAGAGTTTTTGACAGTGAGTCCATCTTATCTTTTATCTTTTATATTCTTTGTAATATAGAATACTTCTTTTAAGCTTTTATTCATCTAACTCAATTTTAAACTTCGTTAAAAAGGCTTAAAAGAGGTGGGTACAAACTAGTCAAAAATAGATATATTTAAAGAGAGAAGAGACTGGGATGACTGGGATGACTGGGATGACTGGGATGACTGGGATGACTGGGATGACTGGGATGACTGGGATGAGTGTTCCCAGTGTATTTTTTAATATTATCAATAGATAGACTTATATATTTATAGATACTATCTGTTATTTTCCCACTATTTATAAGATTCCCAACATTCCAGTGGTTACTACCTTCACTTCCACTTGTCTTGTAAGTTGAATAAGAATTAGTGTTAGTGTTAGTGTTAGATTTAATCGGTATGGGGATAGGCATACTGGTAGAAAATCTATCTTGATAATTCTCTAATACCTGTATTCTTCCACTAATCTTTTTTGACGCATCATCAACAAGGGTTTTATAAGTTAATCTATCACCAATATATAAATCTTTTAATTGATCTTCAATAACACTATCATTCATTTCAATAGTTTCAAGCATATCTACTCCAATAGTCTCATTTTCAGTAAACCATCGGTGGTTAAAGAATTCGTCCCAAGATAGTCTGGATGAAGGGTCACGATCTAACAACGATGAGAGTAAATCGTGAATATTTCTTGTTAATCCTTCTCTTTCATTTTTTAACGGAAATTTTAATGGTTTAGAATCAATATTCTTCATCAATTCTAGAATATTTTTTGGTTTCCCAAATGGAAAATATCCATAAACAAGTTGAAACAATATTACACCAACTGACCATAGATCGGAATTGATATAAAACTTCTTTTCGTATACAATTTCCGGAGCAATATACATTGGAGTTCCACATAGAGTATTATCCATATCATCTTCATATATCTCCTTTGCAAGACCAAAGTCTCCTATTTTTAGTTCGATAGAATGGGGATCTGCACGATCAATATTTTCTTTGTAATGTACAAATATATTATGAGGTTTGATATCTCTATGATATATATTTTTTGACAATAGATATTCTAATGCGTTTTTTATCTGTATCATGTAGATCTTAACTTCTTCTTCTGTAAAATTTTCAGGAAATCCTCTATGTCGTTCTATAAAAATTTGAAATGATCCTCCATTACAGTAATCTGTAATAATATAAATACAATTGGAGTCTGTGATCACATCTCTATATCGAACTATATTAATATGATTTAATTTCTTCATTAATTCAATCTCAGTATGGATTCGTTCCATTGAATTTTTTTGTAATGAAACCTTTCTCATTTTTTTAACAGCCACAACTGAACCAGTTGAACTATGATATCCATAATATACTCTAGAAAAAGCTCCCCTTCCTATTGCTGGACGACAGTAAACATATTCTCCTATCTTAGTTGAAATTTTTGTACAATCTTTATTTGTTAGAGAAGAAGAAATATCCACATTCATAAAGGATTTATATAAATGTAAATTTATTTCTTTAGTAATTAAAAGAATGTTAAGTAGATCACCTCGTCGGCTATCACCTCGTCGGCTATCACCTCGTCGGCTATCACCTCGTCGGCTATCACCTCGTCGGCTATCACCTCGTTCTCTTCCTTCCAACAGAAAATTATATACCTTATACAAGTCCACAAATTCATTAAAAAAGTTTGATATATGGATAGAACTCTCAACTGGAAAGGTTAAAAAAGTATCATTTGGAGGAGCAGGATACGAAGATTACACTACTCATAAAGATATTGAAAGACGGGAAAGATATAGAACTCGTCATAAAAACGACAAGATACATGACCCGACTAAACCAGGATTCTGGGCGTATTGGATTTTATGGGGGAAAACAACCGATAAACAGAAAAATTTAAAAAATATATTAAAGAATTTGTAAAGAAGAGTAATAATTATTAATAAACCCCTGAAAAGTTTATTAATTAGAAAATACATTACATTGTAACATCGGTGATATTTATTTAATTGTTTTGTATTGTATTGTTTTGTTTTATTTTATTTTACCTGATATTTTATTGCGAGATTTCTTCTCCGATTCTCGACTTCCCACGCATCTGACTCTCTCTCTATTCTATTTAAATATCTGTATTCCTCATCTTTCCTGTCTTGACTATATCCTTCTCGGTATATGTATTTGTCTCCTTCTCTATATCCTTGTCTATATCCTTGTCTATATCCTTCTCCCTCTGATTCAGTCTCGCTTAAAAGATTTTGGTGTGTCTCACTGTTAACTTCTTTAAAAACGTCATTGAATTTTGGAATGGCGTCGTCGACCTCTAAACGATAAAGGTTGTATAATCCTTCCACATCCTCTAAATAGATTCCAATATCAATTAGATTTACACGTGTTGAATATCCAAACAATTTACTAAAACATGCCGAGATAGCAAAGACTTCGTCATTCCTATCTCCTCCAATATATTCTGAATTCGTAAAAATCTGAACGAGTGGCTTCTTTCTAGTATTATTTTTAGACGGGTGAAAGTTGTAGTTTTTTAAAAGTATTCGAATGTTTGGAAAAAAATAAATCATTCCATTTTTAACTACAAACGAATCGTTCGTTGTGATGAGATCGACACACCATTGAACAGAATCTTGAATATTCTTTTTTGGTATAATAAGTCTCCCCTTACCATATCCTAATTCATCTGGATACGTGATCGTCGCAATGTCCTTCTTGAAGTCTTCAACCGAAATCATCTCGTTCGTTTCACTCGTTCGTTTCACTCGTTCGTTTCACTCGTTCGTTTCACTCGTTCGTTTCACTCGTTCGTTTCACTCGTTCGTTTCACTCGTTCGTTTCACTCTTTGTAATGTAAAAATCCTATAAAAATGGGTGTAAAATTCATTTTTGTCCAGGATTGCTACGTTGTAATCTGTTTGAGAATAGCTCTGGATATTTCGCATACAACTTAAAAATAGCCTCCTCTTTACCTTTTGCTTCTACTTCAAGATCAACATGGATACCGTGGTCCTCAATAATATTAAAAAGATCATCAGGAATTTTATTAATAAAATCACTGTGATGTCCTACTTTTCCTTCTCCTTGTTCGCTGACGTGCATTAATACCTGTCTCTCTCCCCAACTTTCAATTATTTCTGGAGCCAAATCTAAAATATCTTCTTGCTTCCCATTTTGAAGAGTATCCCAGCAATCGTAATGGTGAAAGTCAAATACAACTGGAATTTTGCATGCCTGTGAAATATCTAGACAATCTCTAGTATTATATTGTCTCTCACAATTTTCAATAATTAATCTATCCTTTACTTTTCTAGGAAGATCGTCAAATCTCTCAATCCATCGTCGTTTGGTAGTGTCCTTTTCTCCATAAGTTCCTCCTCCGTGAACAATAAGAACACCGTTTTGATCAATTCCCATTCCATCTAGAATATCAGCATGATGAGAAAGATCTCTAATTGTAGATTCAAACACTTTTTCATCTTTTGCTCCAACTTGATTGTATTGTCCCGGATGCATTACTATACGATGTCCTAACGAATTAGCAAGATCTCCTGCCTGTTTTAAATCGTTTAATACAAAATCCATACTATAAGAGTCAATTTCCTTGTCTGTAAAGTGAGGAAGAAGATCGCTCCCGACTCTAAAACATCTAATACCGTTATCTCTGTTCCATTCAATAAGAGTTTTTATATCTTTTACATTTTGCAATCCTCTCTCATGTGCGAGTTCAAGAGAAAAGTTTTTACGAATACAAGTTCTCCCTGCAAAAATAGGGGGCTTTTTCTTTCTCAAGGTATTGTTTATACAACATAACCCAAGACTTATCTTTCCTCGAAGTTCTTCCCAATCTCTCTCAAAAATAATGTTGGCTGTCATATTGAAAATTTGTGGAGAGATATGGTCTTTTGTACAATTTATCACTTTTTATGACTATTTACACTTTATCTCTATTATTTACACTTTATCTCTATTTGCAATTACTAATCATTTCATACCAAGTATCAGGGTGTGTTAGTGTGTATTATTAATTTAAATGAGACTAAGTAAAAATTTAGTCTGATATTTATAAGAAGTCATGGGTGTTATTATGTATATCGTCAATAATCAATACTTCTTCATTTAAGTCGTGAGGTTCCAATAATTTATCTAATTCATTTCTTGGTAATATTAATAATTTACATAGAGAGTCATAATCACCGTATGATATTATATATTTATCATCATCCTTAAAGTCGTCCTTATTAAAACTTCCACCAATTCTTTCTAAACCAACAGGAAACGTCTGTACAAATGTAGAGCTACCTGGATGAACTATTTTTCCATATTTATATTCTATTTTGTCGATTGTATTTTGTATTGTTTTTTGTTTTTCTGTATCACTATATTCTGGTATTAATAAATCAAAATAGTAAAAAAACCATAAATATATATATCCCCCATAATGTTCGTTTAATTTTCGTTGAGGATTATGGCCTTTTGGTATATCTAAATGTTTATATATAAATTTACTAAACCAAGTGTTCCAATCAGTTTTTGTTATCTGGAGTAAAGAACTTGTATTAAATTTTAAATGACCAACCCCAATATATCTTAAATATTTTACACCTTTTATATTTATTTTTCTATAAGGAATAGATTGGGTGGTTGGACTTAGATATATAATAGTGAATAAGTCTACATCTTTATCATTAGCAACTTTAATTTTCAAACCATCTAAGAAAGGAATTTTGTCGGGGGTTATAGGTTTGAAAGAATTAGAAATAATACAATCCGAAGATAACTCAGAATTATTAATCCTTTTAATCCAGAAGGTACTCGCCCCTAATTGTGAATTAGTTTTAAGTTGTTTAGGTTGATTAAAAACTAATGAATATGTCATATACAACTGTCCTTGAAAAAACCAGATAGACCAATTTTTTTCAAAATCTTGAAAATCAATACCGCAAATATACCCTCTAGGGTATACTGTTAGTTCTAAAGTTCTATAATCCATTTTTAAAAAAGAATATCCTATTTTTGCTTTACCAGTATCCCACGTGTTATAATAAAGTATGAATGTATTATTTCCAGCCTTAATTATTCTGGAATCATTAACTGATGTTGTAGGACCATGAAGATAAGATTGATATCCAATAAAATAATCTATACCATCATTCTTTCTAGTTGTAATTTTTATTTTGTTTATATTCTTATATACCTTACAATTAGATTTAGATATTTGTAATAAAGCAAAACCAGTTCCGTCATAATCTCCTTTCCATGGATGTATTCCATCACCACTAGTCCAAGGATGGTTTAAATTACGTTGTAGTTCTCCTACACTATTCGTTGAATTAATATTATACGTATCATCATCAATGTTTTTATTTCTACCAAATATCCTATAACAACATAAATAAAGGTCGTCTCTATAATGACAAATACCTGGATTGAATTTTATTGTTTTGTGTTGGTGATAACTTAAATCAGATGTGAAATCATGAATGAAATAATCTTTTATATTTTTTCCCATAATTATAATATAAAAGATATAAAAGATAATTATTTTTGGTAACATACATAATTATCAACGAAAGAAAATGGTGGATTTACATTCTTAAATTTATCCTTTGCTTGAATATCTAAAGGAGAAAAATTAGCAAGAAGTAATGAACGTTTTTTATCTGTTTTATTTATTCCTGAAGAATGCCATAATGATGAAAAATACATAATTACAGTACCTGGAGGAACTGTTAAACATTCGTAATGTTTTGGTACAACTTTTGGAAATCTCCTGTATTGATGGGAACCTTTAACGAACAGTGTAGAACCATTATCGGGTGTAAATTCATCAATAGTTATATTTACTTGTACACCAAGAACTCTGCTTAAATCATATGGCTCTTGTAAATTGTGATATGGATAATCTGTATGCCAAGAAATATCATTATTATCTTTTGTAAGTGTATTTGACGAATATGTAGATAGATGGAATTTATTACCAAATATCTTTCTCAATAACATTATAATATTACTATCATCTAATAATTGAGATGTATACGATATCTCCTTACCGAATAGATTAGAAATTCGTTTGTGAGGAGAGTTATGGAGATATTCTCTTGTTTTATTTATAATATCCATTTTATTTTCCGATAATTTAAAATAAACTATACCATCGGCTAATAATTTTTCGTATAAATCTGATGGATAAAATAACTTTAATGGTTCATCGTATATTCCTCTTGAAATCCTTGGTTTAAAATATAACAGACCACTACTTTTAGACATACATTCCCCAATTGATAAAACATAGTTATCCTTACATATATTCATATCCTTGATATAGAAAATTGTAGAGTCATCTACGTTATCGACAAATGATATAGAATTGTTCGCGAATGGATATGATGACATATATTTTCCAAACAATTTTACCCTCACTAACTGTAGTGTATCAACTGTACATATATTAATTATATCTATTGATACCGGGTTTTTATCTTGTTCTAATGAACCATCAATATTTAAGATTTTATCGTGATATCTCAACAAGTAATTAGATTTAAGCATTTTATATGAATAACGATGAACGATGAATGAATAACGATGAACGATGAATGAATAACGATGAATGAATAACGATGAACGATAATTATATTTTACTGAGTAGTAATATCTATAAGAATAATAACCAATATCATTTTTATTTAATTGCTGAGTATTCAAGATAAAAGATTAATAGACACATAGACAGTTTTTACAGTCTTTTTTAAATAAACTTTACAAAAGATATATGTCATCCTTTGTTTTATTGTGCTGTTTAGTTATTTTGTGTCTTTTTTGGAAAATTTATTTTAGTCTTTCTTGTAAACATATCGTCTACGATCCATCTATTACTCACCCAGCGTATCTATAAAAGTCCGATTATTATCTGAATTCTTTAGTTATTTTAGGAACAAAAGGAACAAAAGGAACAAAAGGAACAAAAGGAACAAAAGGAACAAAAGTATTACTTTAATAACTGTTCTACATATTTTCCACTCATTATTCCTACTAATGATCCCACTATCGCCCCTACTATTGTCTGATTTATTGTATGTCTATTTGATAACACTCTCTGTGAAGCTGTCAATATTATTAATAAAACCCCTATCAATAATACTTTTATTGATGGATTTAACATATACAAAAATAATATAGAAAAAGATACAGACTGTGTATGAGCAGATGGCATTCCGTATCTATCTGGATAAAATAACATATTAAATACATTCACTATTTCTTTCGGTCTTCTATGTTTAAAAATTATCTTCAATATACTATTCAATACCAAATTCAAGGCAAATAACAATATAAATAATTTTATATAAATATCTTTTTTCTTATATCCCTTCTTATACAAATAATAGATCGTATAAGAAAATACTATTACTGGCATCATTATTCCTAAAGATTCTACGATTTCTTTCATCCCCATATAATTTATTTGGTTAATTATTTAGTTGGAAGATATAATTATATCAAAATTAATATTCGTTACACGTATCATTGTTATTCAAATGATAATTGATATGTTAAATATTAAAGATTTATTATTTTCAATAATAAATGTCTAGACGATCTTTATCTGTATCTACAACAACTCCTCATCGAACAAGTAAGCGTCACTCGTCTCCGGCTCGTTCCCCTGCGGATCGTTCTCCTGCGGCTCGTTCTCCTGCGGCTCGTTCTCCTGCGGCTCGTTCCCCGAAAAGATCAATTAAAAACTCCTCCATTACCGAAGAAAAGTTAGAAGATCTTCTACGGGAATGGTCGAAGGTCAAAAGACAAATTTCTGAACTCGAAGGAAGAGAAAAATCTATAAAGCAATTAGTTGTTGATATAATGAAAGAAGAGGGTGTAGATTCATTATATACAGACAATTATGGAGTTGTTAAGAGAATTCAAAAGAGATTATCTGTATCACAAAGGGATTTACCTGATGATATTTGGAACAGATACGCAAAGACTTCAGAATTTCCAGTATTTTATCTTAAAAGAGTGTGAGTCAAGACTAATTTTAAACGATTAATTTTAATTTTTACAATTAAAATTAAATATTGTGCACTATATATCTTTTTCATTAGTTTCATTACTTTCATTAGTCTCTGTATCTTTTCATTATATGAGACAGAGCTGATTCATCTTCTTCTCGTTGTTTACATGTTTTTGAAAGATCTGATCCTGTTTGACTTGAAACAGGATGTGAATTTGTAAGACTATTTACTCTATAGATTTTATATTTGTTAACAACTTTAATTCTATACTTAGTCTCGACATATTTTTTAAAAGCCTTTATCTGTGAGTTGTTTAGATTTTTAAAATTCTTGTAAGAAAACAAGGAGAAACTACGAGAAAACATGATGTGTAATTAGATAATAATAATAGTATAAAGTATCCTAGGTTTACCTAACTGTTTCTTTTACTAAATAAAATCGTTTTTATTTACTCGTCTGTATCTTCGTCGACAGTCTCATCTTCCGTATCTTCGGTCTTTACAAAATGAGGTTGAATGTATTGTTGAAGACGGAAGTAGGTGAGTGGAGCAGGCTTACCAGTTTTCTTATCAGTAGGAGGAGTTGCTGGATCATAATTGAGAAGAGTCTTCAACTTATCATCTACAAGAATTTGTCGACGATCTTCAGAGTTTTGAAGGTTGTTTTCGCGAATATACTTGCAAATAAACTTTGTCACATCAACTCGTGAACAAAGTTTAGACGCATCCCAACCAGTAAATGTAGCCATAGCTGGAGTGATACCAACTGGCTTCATAAATCCGGATGTAGAGGAACGAACACGGTTTGTCTTTGGTTTAATCTTCAATACTCGGAGAGAATCAGAGTGAATGACCTTTACAAGCTTGTTTAATGAACGAAGAAACTTTACACCCTTTACCTTTTCGCTACTTCCACGAAGCTTCTCGATTTCATCCTCTATACGCTTTTGTAACAGAGTAAAATCTTCCTCTAGAGAGTCACGAGTAACAACGCGACGAGATCTAGCCTTCTTATCGGAAGGATCGTCCTTCTTAACATCCTTGTCAGAAGTCTTCTTTGAAGCCTTTACATGAACAGTTGGAGCGACATCTTGAACGACTGGAGGAGCTACTTCTGACTTAGTTGTCTTTTTTGAGACAGTTTTCTTTACAACAGGCTTCTTAGTTGATTGCTTTGTAGACATTCTTGTTTGTATACAGTTTATAACTAAAAGACTTTCTTTTAAGCCTTTATATTTGATTTTGTAATTTTTTTAGGGTAATTGAGCCTTTAAAATACTACTTTAAATAGGTAAGGTGACTAAAGGTTTATTTTTTATTCTTTATACAATAAAAAATATTTATTGTATTTTATACAAACGTCCATTATCATCATGAGAAACCTCTCAGTTTCAAGTATATCTGATAAACAATTATGTGAATTAATTTTACGTCTATCCCTCAGGAACATGTAGAAACTTTTGTAAAATGTCTCGTGGATAGTGTTAATAAAATATTTAATGTTAACAGGGAAATGCCGATAACAAATGTTTTATAAGTAGGTATAAAGTAGGCATAAATTATTTTTCTTACATTTTATATCAATAAATTTGATATAAAATTAGTTTCACTCGTTCGTTTCACTCGTTCGTTTCACTCGTTCGTTTCACTCGTTCGTTTCACTCGTTCGTTTCACTCGTTCGTTTCACTCGTTCGTTTCTACAACTAATCTTTCTAACAGATCTCTCATCTCTCTCAAAACCGTACAATCTATTTTATTATACTTTATTATTTCTTTCATATCGTCAAAATCTATCATCTTTCCTCCTCTTTTCAACGCTTCTTCATCGCATTTAAAACACGAAATCATAGCTAGAGATCCGTTTGAAATTTCAGAATTGTCGTATGATGTTTTTATGAGACCATGGGAACAGAGAGCTGATACTAAACTTTTCAATGAAAAATCTAGAGCACCCTTTACTGTGAATTTTAATTGTTTAACAACATCAAAAATATCAATCCACTCTATTTCTATTTCAGGAGGTAATGCGATGTTGTATTTTTTCAAGGATTGTTTAAAGGTTGAAGGTTCAGAAAAACTATAATGATAAAATCTACACTTAGAGGATTTTCTCTCAACACAACTTTTCAAGCAGGATTCTAAAAAATCTTGAATGATCTTTGTTTCATCTCTAAATGTTAACCGAGAAGAAACAAAAGAACAAAACTCGTCATTTTCTCCGTCTCTTAACGATCCGTCTCTTAACGATCCTATTAAAAAAATGTTTCCATCCTCATCTGTAGCTCTAAGGTTATTTATATTCGAAACGGTTTCAAAATCTATAAAAAACGATACCGATGAATCATCTTTCTTCCAATTAATAAATTCCTTATTTGTCTTATCAATAAAAAAGGTACATTCTCCTCTGTTTATTTCTAAAATTTTATCGATAATTGGGGGATTTATGTTTCCCCCTTTTTTCATTAACACTGAGTTACATAGAGGGTCTTTCCAACTAAAAACTTTATTTTCATGGCAAATAGTCCTATCTTCAACTCCGCAATTCCAGACAAGGCTTATCTCAGATAGCTCATGAGCTATCTTTTTCTTTGAATTGTTCCAATCACCGTTTGATTCATTGCACATATTTGGATATAGTTCAGGCATACTTGGAGAGGGGTAAATATTCCAAGTGGAACCTTCATTTTTCAATCTACTAATCCACTCTAGACAAGAATCTACATCCTGTTCTATCTCCGAGTCTCCCCCGACAAAATCTACTATTCCCAATTTATCAAGAGGTTTCATTAAAGATTGTTTAGTTGTATTCCATCCTCGTCCAAGAATATATGCTTTTCTCGGAACAAGATTTTGCATGAAACCAAGAGCTCTGTTATAAATAAAAGTTTGAGCTTTATAAGGACGAACACTCCCCGAATTTAAAAGAGACTTTCCATCAATCTTCATTTTTAAAGTAGAAAATTTTATATCTACAATTCTATAATGCCAATTAGAAGAAAATGAACACCCCTTCTTAGATTTTTCTTCGGAAATAACCCTCTGTTCACAAAGAGAATTGATGTAATCAGAACGAACGATTAAATCAGGATATCCCCAAGTTTTATTTGAAGGATTATAAACAATTCCTTGGTAAATAATATTTTCTCCATTTTTCATAAAATTATAAGTCTGAGAGACTTGATCTTTTATTTTAAGATTAAAATCCCTCACGACAGATTTTACCTCTTTAAAATTATTCGAGTGAATATCCTTTAATTGTGAAACTATTAATTTCTCAAATTCTACGCCTTTATTCATAATAAAGAGACCAAAGTTTAATTCCCTTTTCTTTCCAGTTTCGTCTCTCGAATCAGGAAAGAATCCTTTGGATTCTCCATACATTGCTAACCAATCAAGTAAAGGATCTTTTAACATAAAATTACGAGTTTTCGAAGCAGAAATCCAAGAAGAGTCAATCGCAGGAAACACAAGAGACGGGGGGAGTTCCATATCCGAATCGTAACGATTCTTCTTTCTTGGGGAATTTTTATTTTGATCAGACTTTCTTTTTGATGATTTAGTCATAGAGTAAAGGAATGATTAATACTTATATAAACTACATATAATCTTTTAAATCTCTCAATTAAAGCAACTAAAACAACAAATTCCTCTAGATTTAACACCAAATTTCTGCCATTCCGAAATAGAATATTTGTTACCCATAGACCCGTTACATTGTCTACACAGAGGAAAAAGATTTGATAAAACTGTTTCTCCTCCTTTACTTTCTGGTTTATCGTGTCCACATTCAAAATTAAATACAGTAATAGTATTTTTACACCAATTAGTCGTGCATTTTCCAGAGAATTTTTCTCCTATCCTATTCACCCAGACTTGTTGTCGTAATGCTTGGGGTATAGATCTTTTGATATTGTTACTGTTCATTAGTCCTAGTATATTTAATATTTAATATAAATGTTAGTTTAAATCTCTTAACCTAAAACAAAACTGATTTAACAACAAAGAACCTTTTAAGTATTAATAAACGTACTATAGATGTCGTGCGATGAAGATTTTGACGCAAGTAAATACGAAGAGGAAGATTACTCGTTATTGGAAGAATCGGAGGCTCTTGATGTTGTAAAATACTCGTTATTAAATAGAGATGATAAGAATGAAATATGTCTTCACGTATCAGTTGTAAATGATAATGGTGTAGAAACCTGTTCAGATTGTGGAATAGAAATTTATAAAGAATTATCTCTTGAACCAGAATGGAGATTTTATGGAGACAACGATAGTAAACACTCATCTGATCCCAGTCGATGTCATATACGAAAAATGGATGAAAAAAATATATACAAGGATATTGAAAAGTATGAATTTCCGTTCGCAATACGCGAAACCGCAAATTCATCGTATTCTGAGGTAACAGATGGAAAAATTCGCAGAGGAAACTACAGAAAGGCAATAATTTTTGCGTGTATTTTTAATGCTTACAAGGATTCTGGATGTCCACAAAATCCAGAAGTTTTACGTGAAAAGTTTGACTTATCAAAAAAGGAGATTTCAAAAGGGTTGACTTATTATAATCTGAATAAAAAAGATAAGAATAAACGCCCTACTTATATCTCTCCTGTAAGTTTCATCTCTCCAGTTATGGGTAAATTTAACGCTAATCAATTTCATATTGAAAAAGTATCAGAATTATACAATCGTATACATAATAGATCAAAATTATTAAATCGTTCAAATCCTCAATCTGTGGTTTCTGGGCTTGTTTACTACTATTTTCGTCTGGTAGGTGGAAATATTAGCTCATTAAATTTTAGCAGAATGGTTAAATTATCTGATATTACTATTACTAGAATTTCTAAAAACATTTCAGAGATATTAAAGACTACTGATAAAGTTAAATTAAGTTAAGTTAAGTTAAATTAAGTTAACTGCGTGCGGTGGTGTAGTTGAATATTATTAGTTTACACAGAATGGAAGAAGTCCAAGACTCCAGATATACAAGACTTCCCATCGTCTGGGATATCTGGAACTTTCTCTATAACGACTCTTCCCTTTGGAAAATCTTTAATGTCTCTAAAGATTCTACAATAAGAGAGTGCCATTCCTCTTGAGTCGTTTTGTAATTCACCTCTTAATTCTGAACTTCTCTTGAATAGACACTTTAACCAAGCTTTTAATATCTTATTTTGATAAAATGGAAAATCTAAATGAAGAAACTCTTCATTTACGTCTTCTATAGCTGATGCTGCAAAAATTAATACCCATGATTGACAAAAAATATCTATGGCTTTACTAGAATCTGTACAAACTTGTTGAGCTCTATGAGTACCATAAATTCGTGTTAGAGTCTTTGGTGTATTAATACTACCTATCGTAGTTTTAATTTTTTCTCGTTTTTCAACACTAAAGTTATAGACTCTTTGGCGTTTTGTTTCTTCATCAAAAGAAGGGTCATACCACCAAATGGTATTTTTATCAACAATAAAACAATTCCAATGAACTTCTACGTGTTTTCCATTTGTATGAGCATCTCCAACAAAGTAAATAGTTCTTTTAGTCGTATCTGGAGGATTTGCTTTAAAAAAATCCTCCAGTGTCTTGTAAATGGATTGACACTTTCTTCTTTTTCGACATTTTGTTATAGGAGAAACAATGTCGTGAGATAGAAAATCTATTAATGAATTCATGTTATCCGTATCTGATGCGAAATAAAAACTTCCTCCGTAACAGTAATTCGTGTTATTTTTTAAAAGAGGAGCCATTATATCGTCTCTCACCACCAATTTGTTGTTCATAAGTCTCATAAATTCAAAGTCACAATCAAGTAGGTGGTCTACACCCTTGCTCACTACTTCGGTATAGTTGCTCACTTCTCTACTCATTTTTAGTCTTCTGTAATCGTTTTTAGTTTTTATAAATATAAATTATAAAAACAATTTTATTAGTTTCTTATGATCTTAAATATTATTTATATATATTAAAATGTCATCTCCTATACTTTTAAAAACTCTCATTCAAAACGATAGGTTTCCTTATTTTTTCAAGAATGAAAATATAGATGATAAAATATACATCGTACAACGGGCTTATAATATATCTAACGCATTATATATTATTGATGTCTGGAATAGTGAAAGGTATAACCCAGGAGAGATTGATAAATATATTGATCAGGATATTCCCTATAATAAATACCTGTACAATGGAAATAATAAAATAGTTAAAGAGACTATAAACGGAGGAGATGATAAAGTAAAAGTATTAGTATATAAAAAATATGGAAAAGTTAATGTCGTGGCTCTTTTACCGTTTTAATACCTATTTAAGATATCAGTCTTTGTTTAACCAAAAGTATTTTCACCTGAAATTGTTGTATACAAGAAGCCGTCCTTATCCATATTTTCCTTGTAAATTTGAGACATTAAGGTTGCTGCTCCTGGAAAAGCGTTATTAACACATATAAAAATAGCCTTTTCTTCTGAAATTTTTACTCTCTTACGAATGACATAGACAAATTGACCCATTGTTAAGTCAGAAGGAACTAGGTACTTTTTTTTATCAATATCTGGTATATCTGATCGTTCATCCTTTTCAGCAATAACTGGAATTCTATCAGGATATTTAAGACGTATACGGTCAGCCTCGGATTTTCTCTTTTCAAATGAGTGTTCCTTTTTAAAAGGTGCAGATTTCTTTACTTTAACTACTGGTTTTTCTTCGGGAATGGTTGGGAGAGAGGACATCTATTTTCAATTAATTTAACAAAAGATAATGTTTAATACCTTTTTCATTTTTAAATACACGTATTTAAAAATGAAAGACAGATTGGAATTCTCAACCTTACTCTCCGTCAAAAATTATATCAGGAATCTTCCAAATTTCCTCTATATTTCTTGATGAAAATCTGCACTTTATACAAGAAAGAAAATCAAATAATTTATCAAAGTCGATATCAGTTTCCCAGAATGTCCCGTGAAACTTATCCAAATCACAATTAGTTGGATTAGTTGGATTTACAAGTCTTCCAAATGTCGTGAAGAGTTCCCTTGAATTCTTGTGATTCAAAGAAGATGGATCTTTTCCTGTAGATTCCACATATTTCTCAATTGATCTATATTTTTGTATCATTTTTAAAGCATTTGCCGTTCCCACTCCTGGAATGTTATCTCCGTAATCTGTTCCGCACATTATACAAAAGTCTCTAAACTCTTCCAAATTTAATTGTGTCTCGTGGAGAACATCAGATAGAAGAATTTGCTCACAATCACCAGTAGATGCATTCAAGCCAGAAATATAACTTTCAACCCCGTAACAAAGAATATCACTATCTTCAGTTACCACTGCTTTAACATCTCCAATTGAAAAGAGATAGGCACAAAGAGCCTCGGCCTCTCCAGGACATTGTATAAATTTTCCTCCAAATAATGTAATCATCTTCTTTACATCTTCTATGTCTTCATTAGAAATTTTGACAGCCTGATCCTCCTTCTTCTTTATAAAAGTTTCAATCGCTTCTATATCAATATAACAATCTGAAATTGAGTCGACTTTAGTTCCATGTAACAATCTTCCAATCCTAGTAATATTTGACGACTGCGATGAAATTTTTACCATAGTCTCCTTTAAAAGAGTAGTTATCTCATTTGTCATTTTATATCTATCAAGATCAAAAGAGAGGTTAAATGTCTTTTCTTCTAATTTTGAAGAAGTTTCTCTACGACGCTTACACTCCTCTTGTTTCTCTGGAGGAGGTTTTCCGTCAAAGCAAAATGTACCATGAACATTAGCTTTTTTTAACATACAAATAAACATTTGGATACTATTTAACCATTCGTCAGGATTAACAGCCTTATACTTGTAAATATAAGAGGAGATATCGATAGCAACTTTTTCATACGAGAATCTTGAAATATTTATATTCTGAATAAGAGACTCATCTATAGAGGAAGTTTTGTAGTGACCTCTGATCAACTTCTTGAGATTCTTTATTCCCATAATTTAGTAAAGTTTTTGTTTACTAAATTGTATTTTTTATTATATAAAGGTCAATTTTGTATATCAATTAATATTTATTGTTTGAAGCCTGATGTAGTCGCGAATGGTCATTTGTGTAAATATAAGATCTCTGAAATCTAAATAGAATACAAGTATCATTTCTTTGGTTGTTTATTCTTCGTAGTCTTATTCTTCACAGATTTCGGTCTCGTTAAAGATAATTCTTGCTGTTCTTGGTCTCTTTGATTCTCTTATAATTTTCTCACTTCTTAATTTTTCCATCTCCTTTTTTTTGTTCTTCTTACGGTCGTTACATTCAGAATAATTCTTCTCAAATAGATTCAGTTCATCTATTTTCTCCTTATCGTTGATGGCTTCGTTGTTAATTTTGATACCGAGTTTCATTTTAGAGAATCTAAGTGATCGTGAAAAATTGCTCGTTCTCTTTCCATTCGTTCTCTTTCCATTCGTTCTCTTTCCATTCGTTCTCTTTCCATTCGTTCTCTCAATCTGATATTCGGAATCAAATTCTATTGATGGAAGAACTCTAATTTTTGGCTGAATTGTTGGGATTATTTTTGTCCAATACATTGAAGTAGTATCAATAGTTTCCTCGGTACACTCGGAATTGGTATTTTCTGGATATATTATATTTCTGATGCGCTTTTGTTCAATTAAATGTTCATGATACGATTCAGGGTCAAATTCTTCGTTTTCAATAAATTCTAAATCTGAAAAATCAAGAGTATTATTTATTTTGTCTTCACTATCAAGAGATAATTCATTTTGATTTTTGGGTTTAATTGGTGCATCTGGACATTTACATTGTCTAGAACGGGTTGGAGTTACGACAGACATTGTGACGAGAGAGATTGACGAGAGAGATTGACGAGAGAGATTGACGAGAGAGATTGACGAGAGAGATTGACGAGAGAGATTGACGAGAGAGATTGACGAGAGAGATTGACGAGAGAGATTGACGAGAGA
>Ga0247844_1004799_pt1 | contig 17915 bp, 17 predicted proteins | sample LaCtaG_FD_192421 | JGI IMG/M metagenome (GOLD analysis project Ga0247844, IMG submission 192421) | Freshwater microbial communities from meromictic Lake La Cruz, Castile-La Mancha, Spain - LaCruzMarch201714.5m_1 | ecosystem: Environmental > Aquatic > Freshwater > Lake | place: Spain: Castile-La... | reverse complement strand
TGATTCAATATTTTCTTCTTCTAATGACAGTCTTATTACTTCACGTGTTAATCCATTATTTAATGCAGGATCGACTAAAATACAAGTTAACCAACGATTAGAGTAATATCCTGAAGGGGCTTCTTGGAATTTGATTGTAAATCCAGCGCTGTTATGCTTTGAAAAATACTTTTTATATCTCTCGAAATTGTTTCTCCTTGCTTCAACCCGATCATTTAATACTTCTAATTGTCCTCTTCCGATTCCAGCTAAAACATTCGACATTCTGTAATTATAACCAATATGAGAATGCTGGTAATGAGGAGCTGTGTCTCTTGCTTGTGTAGCAAGAAAACGGGCTTTTTCAATCATTTCTGCATTTTCTGACAATAAAGCTCCTCCACCAGATGTAGTAATAATTTTATTCCCATTGAAACTCAACACACCAAACTCTCCAAAGCTACCACAAGGTTTATTATCTATGTTAGAGCCTAATGCCTCTGCAGCATCTTCAATTACAGGAACCCCATACTCATTTGCAATTGAAAGTATTTCATCCATTTTTGCAGGCATTCCATATAAATGAACAGGAATGATCGCTTTAGGCAATTTACTATTCTGTTTACCTTCTTCCAATGCAGACCTTAACAATACAGGATCCATATTCCAAGTATCGATTTCGGAATCTATAAATACAGGGATGGCACCTTGATAGGCAATTGGATTAGCTGAGGCAGAAAAAGTAATTGATTGACAAAAAACTGTATCGCCAGCTTTTACTCCCAATAGAATCAAAGCTAAATGTATAGCAGAAGTGCCAGAGGATAAAGCTGCAGCATGTCTAGACTTTGTTCGAACTTGAAGGCCTTGTTCAAATGCGTTTACATGTGGTCCAAGAGGAGCGATCCAATTTGTTGCAAATGCCTCGTTTACATATTGAAGTTCACCAATACCAATATGTGGAGAGGAAAGCCAAATTTTATTTTTATTCATTTTGAAACTTTATTGCTTTAGATGGAACGCCAATAGCAGTACAATAATCAGGCAAATCGGTTATCACAACTGATCCAGCGCCAATTACAGACCATTTCCCAATTGACACATTTGGAATAATTGAACTACCTATTCCTACACTTGTACCCTCTCCTATAAAAACAGAACCTGCTAAACCACATTTAGGAGAAATATGAACGAAGTCATCAAGTATGCAATCATGATCAATACAAACACCTGTGTTGAGTATACAATGTTTCCCAATTTTAGCGCCAGATTGTATAATTACCCCAGCCATAATTACTGTTCCTTCTCCAATTGTCACATTTTTAGAAATTATTGAAGAAGGATGTATAATTGTTGCCCATTTTGCTTCACTTTTTTTTAAACATACATTCCTACGTGTTTTGTTATCACCAATTGCAATAATTAAATATTCACTAGAACTGTCGCTAATTGGCCCTTTAATTTTATAACTTTCTAATTGTGAGTCCCATTTATTAATATCGTCATCAAATAAATACTCAATATTGAATCCCGATAATTCAGCAGCATCTATAATGACACTTGCATGGCCTCCGCTACCAAGTATCGATAAACTCTTTTTAGCATACAATTCCGGCATAAATAATTTATATTAAAATTATCGCTTTATAGAAAATTCAATTCTAAAAAACTGAAGAATTTTTGCACCCAAATCAAATATTTTTTTCTCGTTGTTATAATCAAACCACCATTTTTTTTCCATTGTATGATACTTCATAAGTTCATCAACAGATATATCAAGCTTATTGGCTATAAATTGTATATCTTCTTTAATTGTTTCTTGGTTATAAGGCAAGACATTCAATTCTTTGATAGCTTCATCTCTAGTCATCTGCTTTGTAACAATTAAGCTTGAAAACTGAACCCTCCTAGTATCATAACCAAATCTTGTTGGCATCCAATAACCCTCATAAAATTTAGTAAATCTTGATTCGAAATGCTTTTGTGGATATGGTGTCCAATCATATTCTCTAGATAAAATATCAATTGCCAATTTTTTATTAAAAGGCATAAAATTTAATGGCCTTAATACTTCAATTTTTTTAAAATATTTAAGATAAATTTTATGATAATAAATACTACTCCATGGATAAGTTTCCATTTTATTGGTTGAAAATTTTTTTCTAATATCTTTAATTAATGACATGTCAGTCCCGTAATAAATCCAATCGAGAGGATTTCTTACTACTTCTGTAGAGATATTACCGCCATTTAAAATAGTATTAATTTTATGTTTTCTAGCAAAGTGAAACATCGTAGCAAAATATGCATGGTCTTGAGCAATATCTAAATGAGGCGTTCCTGACTTGAACCAAGCTAATTGAAAATCTTTCATTTCCTCCCAATTAATTACTTCAACGAATAATTCAAGATTCAACTTCTTTACTAGTTTCTCAATATTACTAACTGCCAGATCTGTATTCCAACCTCCATCAATATGAAAAACAAGAGGCCTTAACCCATACTCTCTTACTGCAACATGTAAAAGATAGGAACTATCTAGACCACCACTTAAACCCATTATAGAATCAAACTCTTTTCCTTTAGATTTAGATTTAATTTGTTCAACCTTTTTAGCGAAAATCGATTTGCCATAATCATTTGGATGCCAATAGGGCTCGACATTATTTTTGAATGAATTACAGTTATCACATATTCCATTTTCATCAAAAACAATTTTCGGATCAGAAGTATCCATTACGCAATTCTTACAAATTTGATATTCTCTCATAATATATTAATTTTCAAAAAATAGTGCCAACTTTTTAGCTAAATTATCACTAGAATAGTTTTTTTCCCCCAATAATCTAGCATTACGACCCATTTGTTCTAATAATTTCCAATTAGCTTTATGTTCAAGTTTGTAATCAATTGTTTTAATTCCAAAATGATAGCTAAACTCTTCTAATTTATTATAAAGTTGACCTAGGTAACTCTTTAAACTAATTTGATTACTAGCGTTTAAATTGATAAATATAAATTCACCGCACTTTTGAACTTCAAATTCTTTAAGCTTTAAATTATCAATTAAATCACTGTCAAAGGAACTTTTACAACTCATACCAGCAACTTTACCTTCTTTATTATATGTCCAACAATGATATAAACAGGAGGAGACTCTATTACCAGATTCAACGCTGTGAATTTCATTAAATCTATGTAAGCAAATATTTTCAAAAGCCTTTATATCACCTTTGTAATTTTGGATAAATATTTTTTCTCCATAGTACTCGAAAGAAATAAAGTCATTATTTTTTAGAAATTCAGAATTATGACCTACAAGAATCCAGCTGTCATTTCTTACAACTCGACTTTCTAATTCAAAAAACTTGTCTTTGATATAATATTGGTTGCTTAAACTCATATTTCTATTAAATTTGAAATTAGAACGTTATCAAAAGTTACTTTTACAGTTCCCCAAGAAAGACCAACTCCAAATCCACAACATAAAAGTTGTTTTTTCTCATTTAACAATATTGTAGCCAAATTTGTCACAATTGTTAATGGTATGGTTGCAGAAGAAGTATTACCAAAGTTGTATAGAGAATAGGGCACTTTTTCAGTCGGTATTTTCAATTTTTTTACAATCATTTTATTCATCATTAAATTAGCCTGATGAAAAACGAAATAATCAATATCATTAAAGTCAATATCAAATTTCGAAGTTAGGGAATTAACTGTTTTTGGGGCTTGCGAAATTCCAAAGCTAAAAACATCCATACCTTCCAAAACTAAATGACAATTATTTCTTTTTATTCCTGTATCAAAATCTTGGTATTCCAAAGATGCATTATTGATCCTATTTCTAGCACCCCCGTCTTTGATAATGATTGCATCTGCACCTAATCCATCAGAACCAAGATCAAAGAGTAAGTCGTCTGCTTGCTCATCATAAACAAAAGCAGTAGCAGATGCTGCATCACCAAAAAGTGGTAAAGTACTTTTATCTAACTTTGAAATTAACTTAGTGCTGGTATCCCCAACCAACAAAATTCCTTTTCTTAGATTACAAGCATTCATCATACTAGAAATGATTGACATGCCATAAACATAACCTGAACATCCAAGTGGTACATCAAATGCAATACAATTTGTAGAAAGACCGAGTCTATTTTGTAATAATGTTGCAGTAACAGGTAAAATATAATCTGCAGATTGTGACACAAAAATTAAAATATCAATCTCACTTTTATTCCAACCTAAATTTTCTAAGAGTTTTTCAGCAGCCTTGCAACAAAGATCAGAAGTGCAAGTTTCATTATTGACTACCCTTCGTTCAGAAATTCCTGTAGCATCTTTAAATTTTTCAATTTCTTCAGCTGTCATGAATGGAATATTCGCATTCTGTTCTATGTTTTTTGGAACACAACATGCTAAACCCTTGATTGCTATATTTGAGATTGAGAAAGTTGCCACTTTTATTTGTTTTTAATTATATTAAAGATGTCATTCAAGGATTTTGAAGACTTAATATCATCACCTGTTAGTTTTACAGAATATTCTTCATCTACCATAGCAATTAGAGACAAAGCAGTTAGTGAACTCCACTCAGTTAACTCCCTAAAAATTGTATCTATAGAAATTAAGGACACATCAGTATCATCTAAAATATTTTTAAAATTTTCTAAAAATGTTGATTGTTCCATGGTATTATTTTTATTTGGTTTAATAAATTTAGTTTATATTGAATTTAAAATATTAAAATGAATTGTTCAAATATTAGAATAACGGCGAATAGTTCTAAGATAAACTTCAGCATTAGATTTTGAAAATATATCTTGTGATACAATGAATGCATTATTTTTTAATTCGTTATATGCTATCTCATCTTCTATTAGATTGTCTAGCTCTATTTTCCCTTTTTGAAATAAATTCGTATCGAAATTAATACCAAAGTGATATTTTTCTATTAATCTGTATACTTCTGATTTTTTTGTCGAAAAATTTAAAATGGGTAACTTGAAACCGAGATATGAAAATGTTTTACTTGGAACTGAATAATTAGCCATGCTTTCATCTAAAGCCACAATTCCAAAATGACATAAATTCATGACAAAATTAAATTCAGTAACTTCTAACCTATTTAGAAAGTACATATTATCCAAATGATTATTGATTTTATAATTCTCTAAATGATTTTTCTTAGCTCCACTACCTATAAATAAAAAACAAACCTCTCGCCTGGAACTATAGTGTTTAATTAGGGTCTGAAGTCCTGAAAAATCGTGTGTTTCTCCCATATTGCCAGAATAAACAAATATAGTTTTGTTTGATAAAAAATCATATTTCTCAAGATAGTCTTGATGCAAAACTTTATCTAATTTGATAGTATCATCTAAACTAGACCAATTATTTATTATGTGTATTTTATCTGGTTTTGTATAATTCGAAATAGCACTCTTCATACTTTCTCCAATTGTAAAAATTATTTTTGAAGATCTAAAGATCTGTTTATTTAAATTCGACCATAAAGTAATTAAATAAAATGTGTCCCGTTTAATTTTTATTTTTAAAATATCAGGATATAGGTCGTAAACTAACAAATAAAAATCATGCTTCTTAAAAAGGGGTGTTAAAAAAAAAATAAAAGGAGGATTAGATACTAAGAAGATATCTTTATGTTGTTTCTTATTAAAAAATAAAAAAATTAAAGTTTGTACAGAAAACAACAACCATGTATAAAATCTTGAGAGGAAATTTTTTTTATTATAACTTACACCAAAAAAATACTTGATTTTATCAGATCTTAACTGTGTCTCAATATTTCTGCCTGTAAAAACAATAACTGATTCGTTATTTTTAATAAAGTCCTCTAAAATATCATTGGATAAATCCCCAATACTTTGATTAACAAAAATCATTATCTAAAATTTGATTGTAAATCTTAATTGTTTTTTTAGTCGTTATATCCCAACTAAAATTTTCGCAATTCCTGAAACCTTTGTATAATAAAAATTTATTAAAATTTGGATCAAGCAGAGAAATTATGGAATCCTTTATAAAAATAGGCAATGGATCTTTTAATAAAATAGCTGCGTCTCCTGCAACTTCTGGAATGGAAGAAGCATTAGTCGAAATTACAGCACAACCATTCGCCATTGCCTCTAAAATAGGTAATCCAAATCCTTCATAAATAGAAGGATATAATAGACAAATAGCATTTTTATAATATTTATTGAGAGATGTATTGTCTACGTTTGTTAAATGTTGGTAACGTCCAGGGATAGTTGAATCTAGTAATGCTAATTCCTTTTTATTTAAAATACCCCCACCAATAATTTTAAATTCTACCTCTAAATCTTTTAATGCAAGTACACATGAATTGAAATTTTTATGAAAAGAGCGCATTCCCACAAAGAGACAATAAGGTTTTAAAAATTTGTTGTCAAAATTAAAATCATTATCGAATTCAACTGGTTTAGTAGAATGAGCTAAATAAGTTACAAAAATTTTTTTGGGATCATAATTTGGATAATAATATAAAAAATCATTTTTAGTGCTTTCGGAAATACAAATAATTGCAGATGAATTTTTAATAGCCAAACTCTTCTGCATAACATGTATATACTTCTTAATTATATTTTTTTCGAATTTTTCGTAAATAAAATCATAAACAGTAATTACATTTTTAACATTCTTATTTGTAGAAAACCTATAATAACTGCTATGAAATAAAATTTTATTTTTTTCCTCATTAAAAATTTTAATTGGTCTTATTCTTTCAAGTAATCTTTTACTTCTATAAAGCAATATATTATTATCGATCTTGATATCATCCTCGTATATAAGAACAGAGCTTCTGATGTTTTCAGTAGTGATTTTTTGTATTAAATTCTTAAAATAGGTTGATATACCTCCATGTTTCTGTAATGAAAAAACTATAGCATCAATGACAATCATAAATAATTAAATTAATAAATGGTTACTTTAAAGATTTTCGAATACTTTACTTTTTCCATACAACCCTATTTACATAACTTGTATAACTTTGAATAATACGAACAACTTTATGTGAGATATTTATCTGTTCGTAATCCTGTACAGTATTAAAAAGTGTATTGGATGTTTTAGATTGTTCAACCACTATTTTGATTGAATTAATCACATTTTGATAATCTAATCCGCACATAATTAATGTCCCCTCATCCATTCCTTCGGGTCTTTCATGAACTTGTCTTATTGTTACTGCTGGAAATCGAAGAATAGAAGATTCTTCGGTAATCGTACCACTATCTGAAATTACACAATAAGCACTTTTTTGTAAATTAATATAATCTAGAAAACCTAGGGGTTTCATAAATTTAATACGGTCGTCAAGAATATTATTTTTTTGTTCTAATTTTTTTCTAGTTCTTGGGTGTGTAGAAACAATTATAGGTTTATTAAAATAATTTACAATTTCAGATAAAGACTCTAATAATTTATTGAAATTTTCTTCATTGTCTATGTTTTCTTCTCTATGCATACTAACAACAAAATAGTTTTTTTCTTCTAAATTTAATTTTTCTAAAATCACAGAGTTATTGATTTTATCTGCATGTTTTAATAATACTTCTTTCATGGGTGATCCGGTTTTTATGATCATTTCCGGTTTAAGTCCCTCTTGAATCAAGTATCTTCTTGCATGCTCGGTATAGGTTAAATTTATATCACTTAAATGATCTACAATTTTTCTATTTATCTCTTCAGGAACACGTTGATCAAAGCATCTATTCCCAGCTTCCATGTGGAATATGGGAATTTTTTTTCTTTTTGATATAATAGCTGACAAGCAGCTATTTGTATCACCTAATATTAGAATGGCATCGGGTAGTTCTTTATCTAAAACTGCATCAATCTTTATTAAAATATTAGCTATCGTTGTAGCTAAATTTTCACCAACAGCATCTAAGAAATAATCTGGTTTTCTAATTTCTAGTTCCGTAAAAAATATTTCATTTAATTCATAATCAAAATTTTGTCCTGTATGAACTAATATATTGGTCATGAATTTATCCAACTCCGAAATTACACAGCTTAACTTAATTATTTCGGGGCGTGTTCCAACAATTGTTATTACTTTCATTTTATAATAAATTATTTTAATTCTGTTATCATTGATAACCATGATGGCGGTGTGTAATTAAACCTTTTACGAAATAATTCTGATGACAAACTCCTGTTACAAAAAAAATCTTCATCAGCAACAATTTCAATATTATGATTCAATACTACTGATATCATTTTAAGTAAATCATATTTATTGATCGGCTCACTCGATACGTTAAACGTTCCTGATGCTTCGGGATATTTTAAAATCATCATTTCGATAATTCTACCTAATTCAATTGTGGTAAAACCTGAAAATATTGCATTTTTGAAACCTTTAACAGGTCCATTTTGTGCCAAAAACCAATCCAACAAGCTTTTATGTCTAGATAATTCTCTGCCAATAATTGATGTCCTCAGTGTTAAACAATTATCTAACGAAAGTTCACCTAAATATTTTGTACGACCATAAATATCTTCGGCGTCAGCAAAACTATCTTCCCTATACATTCCTGTTTTTCCAGAAAAAACACAATCAGTACTAATATGGACAACCCTTGTATTATATTTTGCGCACTCAATAGCCAACTTATGTGGCAAAATTGCATTTATTTCTAAACTAGGAATTATTTCCTTGGAATCTTTCCTTTGCTTAACTATCCCCACAGCATTAATAAGGATATTGGGCTTGAAGTATCCAATTACACTTGCTAGTTTTTCAAAATCTCGGACATCTACATCACCAAAACTATTGTCATATGTAAAAATTTTGTGCTGAGAATATTCATTAATTTTTTTTCTGAGTGTTACTTTTACTTCAAACTTTTCTTTAAAGTAATTCAATAATTGATGCCCCAGCATTCCATCACCACCTAAAATTAAAATTTTCATTATTTATAATTTAATAGCTCTTGTTGAATATAATCAAGATTAAGAAGTTTCTGTTTTATCTGTTCGACATTAAGTTGTTCTGTATTATGAGAATGATAGTCTTCAAAAGTTGAAATATGCTCTTCGCCTTCAGTAAAATATTTACCATAATTCAAATCTCTGTCATCTGGCAAAATTCTATAATAATTACCAAGATCTTCCGACTTTGCCATCTCTTCTCTTGTTAATAACGTTTCATATAATTTTTCACCATGTCTTGTACCTATAATTTTAATTTCATTATCAGAATTGAAAATTTCTTTAATTGCTTTCGCTAAATCAAGAATTGTTGCTGCGGGTGATTTCTGAACGAAAATATCCCCTTGTTTTGCATTTTTAAATGCATACAATACCAAATCAACAGCCTCAGATAAAGACATTAGAAATCTAGTCATGTTGGGATCTGTAATAGTTATTGATTTGCCTTCTTTAATTTGTTTAATAAATAATGGTATAACAGATCCCCTTGATGCCATTACATTCCCATATCTAGTACAAGTGTAAATTGTATTCGTGTTGTGTGATATTCTCGCTTTTGCAGCCATAATTTTTTCCATCATTGCTTTAGAAACACCCATTGCGTTGATTGGATAAACCGCTTTATCTGTACTTAAGCAAATTACTTTTTCAACTTTATTTTGCTGAGCAGCATTTAATACATTTTCAGTTCCTAAAATATTAGTTTTAACGGCTTCTATTGGATAAAACTCACAAGATGGGACTTGTTTCAAAGCTGCAGCATGAAAAATATAATCTACACCAGCAACCGCTGAATTGATACTGTCAAAATTTCTAACATCACCTATATAAAATTTAACCTTACTACTGTTAAGTTCAATTCTCATATCTTCTTGTTTTTTCTCATCTCTGCTAAAAATGCGAATTTCTTTAATATCAGAATTAATAAATTTATTTAGCACAGCATTTCCAAAAGAGCCTGTACCCCCAGTAATTAGTAAAGTTTTGTTCTTTAACATTATATAAATTTTTTAATTAATAAATTTGATCTTTAATCATTTTTTCAATAATATCTTTTAACTGATATTTTGCCTTCCATCCTAAAATATCTCTGGCCTTTTTAGGATCCGCTTTACTAACAGCTATATCAGATGGTCTATATAGATTTTTATCCTGTATGACATATTCTTCCCAGTTTAAATTAAAATACCCGAAAGCTAGGGATACGAATTCTTCTAAACTGCTTGTCCTGCCCGTTGCTATAATAAAATCATCCGGTTTTTCCATTTGCAACATTAACCACATTGCTTCTACATATTCAGGTGCCCATCCCCAATCCCTTGAAATTTTCAAATTCCCCAATGTAAGTTTTTCAACAGAGCCGGCATTAATCTGTATTACTGAATCAATTATTTTTTTTGTCACAAATCTAGAATGACGTAATGGGGATTCATGGTTAAATAAAATTCCAGTACACGCATGTAGATTATATGCTTCACGATAATTATTGACTAGCCAAAAAGCAGATGCTTTTGATACGGCATATGGGCTTTTTGGATGAAATGGAGTAAGCTCGTTTGCAGCGGTTTCTCCTACATCTCCAAAACTTTCGCTCGACCCGGCATTATAAAATTTAATTGGAGAGTCTATAAGTCGAATTGCTTCAAGTATATTCAATGTGCCTATTAACATGCTCTGCATAGTTTCAGTAGGCTGTTCAAATGAAAGCCCTACTGAAGACTGCCCTCCTAAATAATATACTTCATCTGGTTTAAACTTATTTAATGCTACAAAAACTGATTTGAAATCTTCAGGCATCATTGAAGTGAAAATAATATCATTAAAAACTCCTAACCGTCTCAAATTTGTGAAAGAATTAGCTTGCGCATCTCTTGAGGCTCCAACAACTTGATAACCTTTATCAAAAAGAAATTTTGCAAGTAAAGATCCATCTTGCCCACTAATTCCACATATAAGTGCTTTTTTATTCATTTCAATAATTATTTTTTTTCTTTAATTCAATTCGATTATTAAAAAATGAAACAATAAGTATAGTTGGGATTAATGTTTTAAAAATTGGAGTCAAATGATAAAAAACCGAATATTTAAGAGTTAGTATGGAAGTAGCATAACAATATGTATAAATACAAACAATCCACCAAGTTGTAATGTTTTTTATTAACCACTTAACTAACCAAGCAAATAATAAACCATTTAAAAGTCCTCGAAAAAATAGATCTGTTTCACCTCCCCAAATTGCACTATCAGCAATTGGGCCGAGTGTAAATGGAGCCACAGTTGAATCTGGATAATAATTTTTGGCATACCAGCCCATAGGATTCCATAAACCAAAGTCCCCAAATGTAACAATTGAAATAAAATCATTGAAAAACATAGGCCATTCAACCGGCGGCAAATTACCCTTTGCACGTTCACTATATAAATGAAATCCAGGAAAAAAAACAGATCCAAATTCAGAGGCTGACTTAACGCCATTTGAAGATACCGATTCTTTTAGATTATTTATATCCATTCCAGATTCCCTAGCTAATTCCAGAATTGAGAACATTGCTGCCAATGAAAGCCCTACTATTGCACCTTTTTTAATTGAAATTTTAGACACAAATATATTGTATAAAAAAAGAGCAATTAATAAAACAATCAAGGATTGTATTCTAGAGCCAAATGAATATGAAATTTCATGTACACATATTGCTATCAATACAACTAGAATTAAAAATTTATACCTTTTAAAGTTTAAAAACAAAAAGAATAATAAAATTGTATAAAATCCTTGATTTAACCTGATTAAACTAGAAACAAATTTTCTAACAAGCCATGGCAAATGATCATATCGAGTGTAATGATCATAATATGAATTTACTGGGCCAGAAAATAAAAGTAAAGAAACAATACACACCGTCGTTAAAATAATTAAAAAACTAATTATTAAATCTCTTTTAACAGTAGTTGAATTAAAATTAGCATCAGGAACTTTGGAATTCCCTCTTGATAATAAATACCCTAGAACAAATGCGAACATAAATAATACATGTCTCCACATATGATTTGTTATTTCTTTGTTTGATGGTAGTAATAAGGCAAGTTGATCATTATCACTTAAATTACCAATAAAGAAGGTTATTGAAGGAAGAACTGTATAAACAAAACAGAGACTCATATATATAAACCCAATCTCTGCTAAGAGATTATCACCAACTTTCTTAATTAATAAAATTGTAAAAGAAATCATCAGCACTATTAACCAAACAATTGGGTATGCATATAATGCTATACTTTCATTTAAATTCAATACGATTAGTATATTAAAAAAAATTGCAATTGCTAATAACAATCCTAAATAAAAAAGACACTTATTATTTGTCATCATAAAATCTCTTTAAAATTAATTTCATAACAACTAATCGATATTTTGTTGTAATTTCCCATCTTTTCTTATTCCCATAATACCATACTTCATAGAATTAATAAGTAATTTAATTAAAGTAGACAATTTCATTTTAGGAATAAATTGATACATATAATAAGAAATATAAGCGGCATCAAATACATTTTGAATATTATATTCTGAAGCATCAAAGTATAGCCTCGTTCTACTTATTGCATTCCCTTCTAAAGTTTTCCTCTTGTTTCTTTTTAGTATTTTAACTTTAGCGTTAAAATATTCTTCAAGGTTGTGATATTGTGCAATATTTTTTAAAATATCCAATTCACGAGAAATTCTATCATATGCAAAAAGGCCATCACAAAGTTCTTGTAAACTTTGATCCAATAATTGTTTAAAATTTATTTTTGGAAATTCACCCTTCCAACCTTTTAGATCTCTTGCAGTAAGCAAATAATCCGCAGTCATTACGGTAATAAGTGGAGAATAAGGTTGAGAAGCTAATTCTTTATGCATTGGAATTGATTCTGCTTTTTTAAAAAAAGCAGCAGATTGAGCCTTTGCATTATTGTCATTTGATAAATAACCAACTCCGGCAGAAGTTGGAGATACACCATGCATTGAAAATGGAACATGAGAATAAGCATATGAATCAACTTCACCAGCTAATACAATACCCGAATATCCATCAGGAGTAGAGCATGTGTAAAATCTACCTTCTGGAGACCGATTCTTAACTTTATGAATTAATCGTGTTGATACTACGCCTTTAACATAAAACATAGGTGATTCAATATCAGAAACATAGCTTAATCGTTCAGATTGCCTTTTAAGGAAATCTTTTGTAGAAAGTATCTTTATACCATTTTGAATCTTCCCGTTTTTTGCATGAATTATCAATTGTCCATTTTTCATCTTAGTTTTTGGATAAAAATATGCAGGTGCAGGCCAACAAAGTATTTCTTGCTTAGTATCTTTTAAAATTTTAAGCATTGAAGAAATTCCATAGGGGAGCAGGGCATCATCACCTCCTAATGCTAAAACATATCCATCCTTCACTAAATTAAGAGCATTTTCAAAATTATCTCGCATCCCAACCTCATTACCAAAACTAACATATTTAATTCTAGGATCTTTTCGTGAGGCTTCTTCTACTATTTCACGAGTGTTATCAGTACTTCCATCGTCACATACATAAACTTCAATGTTTTCATAGTCTTGTATTGAACAAGTCCTTAAAGTATGAAATAAATACTCTGCACGATTTTTAGTAGGTATAATGATGCTAAAAATAGGAAGTGAACTTTCTTGATTCATTTAAATAAAATTAACTTACATTATTTACGTATTGACTTTGCAATTACTGAATAATAAAAATTTATGCTTAATGTAATTAAAACAGTTGTAAATATCCAAATTAGTGATCCTATCTTACCAATATTAACCGGAAACATCATTTTTGAAATTACCACAATTGATAGACCAATAAGTAATGGAGGAATAATTACATCGACAATCCAAGGTATAAATTTACCAATTAACAATCTTCTATGCATTAGCCATAGACCTATTGTAATTTCCGAAACTCCATGAATCAACCAGACAGTAGTTGCTCCAATAATACCTACTTTAGGAATTAACAATATCATAATTGGTGTGCCGATAATTGTTGCAGACGAAATCATAATTATATGCAATTTAGTCCAACCATGAGATTGCTGAAATGCAGCTGGTAACCACATGAGACCAGAAAGAGTGATCGAAAAAATTAATACCCTAAATACATTAATAAGTTCGGAATCGATTATTTTTTGTAACCAAATACTAAAAAGCTCATTTGCAAAAATAAAACCAATTATTCCAATTGTAATAATAAAAATTGCTACAATTCTATTGCTTTCAAAATATTCTTTTTCCAATTCAATGGACTCACCAGCTGAAACTAATTCTGAATATCTAGGGAAAAAAGATCGATAAAATGGTTGAATTCCTAATTGTAAAATTCCTGTTGCAGCAAAAGCGATTGAATATTTTCCAAGCTCCCCAGTCGTAACCATTTTACTTAACACTAATTTATCTACATTGGCAAGTAAAACGGCAGTTAACGAAGTAAATGCCATACCAATAGAAAATCTCCAGATACTTTTTAAAATACTTAGATTGAATTCAGGTTTTGATGTGATATTTCGTTTAATTTCATTCCATATTATCCATCTCGAAATTGCAGTTTGAAAAAATGATATAAATATCTGAAATACAAAAAATAAAGTTAAATCGCTAATAAAAATTAATATTAAAATTCCTAAACAATGCCTAAAAATTGTACCAACGATTTGAATTGCATTCATTTTGCCATGTATTTGTAAACCAGAAAGACAACTTAAGTAAACCCCGCATGGCAATTGAAAAGCTAGTGCAACCCCAATTAACTTTACAATTTGAATAACTTGACTATGGGAATAAATTTTTGAGTTTAAAAAATTAGTTCCTACCCTATCGGATAAAATAATTGTAGCTAGCAATAAAACCATTGAAATCCCCCAATAAAAAATTTCAATAGTTCTTAATAAATCATGCTTATATTTAACTTGTGTATTATCTGAACTAGGATTTGCAAATTTTCTTATCATTGTCGCCCCTATGCCCATATCTAATAACCCCATCATGACTTGCATCATTAACCAAAAACTTAAAATTCCATATCCATCAAATCCAAGGTTTTTTAAATAAAGAGGTGTGACAAATATTATCACTATCCCTGAAACTAACCCTCCTAGGAGATTCCAAAGTATATTTTGATTTGTTTTAAGTTTTAAAAACGTTGATATAATATTTAATAAATTTATTTTCATTGATTTTAACTTAAGTCAATGTAGCACTTAGTATATAAAACTCTTCAATTGTTTGTTCCAAACCCATTTTCAATGAAATTTTTGGACTCCAGCCCAAACTAATAATTTTACTAATATCCAATAATTTTCTTGGTGTGCCGTCGGGTTTGCTAATATCAAATTCTAATAAACCATTATACCCAACAATTTCAGCAATACTAATTGCCAAATCTTTGATTTTCAAATCGTCGCCAATTCCAATATTAATTAATCCTTGCTCATTGTAATTCTGTAATAAGAAATAACAAGCATCAGCTAAATCATCAACGTGCAAAAACTCTCTTCTTGGTGTTCCTGTTCCCCAGATAGTTACAGTTGGTTCATTATTTTTTTTTGCTAAAATAATTTTTCTTATTAATGCAGGGAGCACATGTGAGTTTTCAGGATGGTAATTGTCATTCGTGCCATACAAATTTGTAGGCATTGCTGAAATAAAATTACAACCATACTGTGCCCTATAACTATCACACATTTCAATGCCTGCAATTTTAGCGATTGCATAGGGTTGGTTAGTTGACTCTAAATAACCACTTAATAAATATTCTTCTTTCAAAGGCTGTGGAGCCATTTTTGGGTATATACAAGAAGAACCTAAAAACAACAACTTAGTAACCTTATTCAAATATGCAGCATGAATAATGTTAGCTTCTATCATTAAGTTATCATAAATGAATTCCGCTCTATAAGAATTATTTGCATATATACCACCCACCTTAGCTGCTGCTAAAATTACATATTCAGGTTTTTCTAAATCAAAGAAGGCATTTACTGCTTGTTGATTTCTTAAATCTAATTCAGACGAAGTTCTTGCTATTATATTATGATAACCTTCGGATCTCAGTTTACGTTCAATTGCAGAACCTACCATTCCTCTATGTCCAGCAATATATATTTTAGCACTTTGTTCCATACTTATAAACTGCTTTGCTTGATATACAATTCCTTTTTAAATAAGGATAAATCACTTGCTACCATTTCTTTAACTAATGTTATTAAATCATATTTTGGTTTCCAACCTAATTTAACCATCGCTTTTGTAGGATCTCCGATTAACAATTCAACCTCCGTTGGTCTAAAGTATTTAGGATCTACTTTGACAACAACCGTTCCTTCTTCTAATTTGTATTCACCAGTATTTTTTACAACATACCCTTCTTCGGCTTCGTCTTTTCCTCTAAAACCTAATTCAATTCCTAATTCCTCAAAACTCATTTTTACAAAATCTCTTATTATTGTTGTAATGCCAGTTGCCAAAACAAAGTCCTCTGGTTTTTCTTGTTGCAATATTAAATACATACCTTCTATATAATCCTTTGCATGCCCCCAGTCTCTTTTAGCATCTAAATTTCCTAAGTACATGCATTTATCCATTCCTAAAGCAATTTTTGCAGTTGCTCTTGTAATTTTTCTTGTTACAAAGGTTTCCCCTCTTTGTGGAGACTCATGATTAAACAAGATACCATTACATGCATACATGTTATACGCTTCTCTATAGTTTACTGTAATCCAATATGCATATAGTTTGGCAACGGCATAAGGAGAACGAGGATAGAACGGAGTAGTTTCGGATTGTGGAACTTCTTGGACTAATCCATATAATTCAGAAGTAGAAGCTTGGTAAATTTTTGTTTTATTAATTAAACCCAATAAACGCACAGCTTCTAAAATTCTAAGCGTACCAATACCATCAGCATTGGCTGTATATTCTGGCTCTTCAAAACTTACGTGCACATGACTCATTGCAGCCAAGTTATAAATTTCGTCAGGTTTTACTTCTTGAATAATACGTATTAGGTTGGTACTATCTGTTAAGTCCCCGTAATGTAAGTGAAGATGTCTATGTGGAGTATGCGGATCCTCATAAATGTGATCTATTCTTTGTGTATTAAACAACGAAGACCTTCTTTTGATCCCATGCACTTCATAACCTTTGTTCAAAAGAAACTCTGCCAAATATGCGCCATCTTGACCAGTAATTCCTGTTATAATTGCTTTTTTCACTATTATTAAATTTAAAATTTATGTATTTAACAACCACGAAGAGGACTGAATTTTATTCCCCAATCCATCGATCAACTCAATTTCTAATTCTTGACAAACTGGTACTTCAGGAATTGAATTATTATTTTGATCACCACCATTAGCGAAGGCTAATTTAAAATCTGTAAATAAATGTTGATGGATATGCCTTATTGTTTCACAAACGGTTCTGTCTTGGTCAATCGATAAAAAAACTTTATCTACACTTTTAATGTTTGAGACAATAAAAACTCTTTCATCTTCTTTTTGAAATTCTTTAGACCCTTTCAATTTTCGCTGATATTCACTATTTACAATAACTACCAAATAATCCCCATTTGCTTTGGCATTATTAAAATATTCAATATGCCCTTTGTGGATTGGATTAAAATATCCGCTTACAATTATTGCTTTCTTCTTCATAAAATTTATTGCTAGTTTGCGCACCAAACTGCGCACCAACTCGTCTATTTTCGATGATTTACGTTAGCGCCGAAAATTAAATAAAACTATTTAACGCTGTAAATCAACGAATTAATGATTTACGAATATCTATGAATAGGATATGGCCGTCTGGACCAAACTAATCAAAAACAAGAAGGAAACATAATTTTAATTATTATTGACATTAGAATTACTCCAAATACTTAACATTTTCCAAAAAA